>Ga0316205_10003227_pt1 | contig 15718 bp, 8 predicted proteins | sample 3monthpyrite_MG_FD_204941 | JGI IMG/M metagenome (GOLD analysis project Ga0316205, IMG submission 204941) | Microbial mat bacterial communities from mineral coupon in-situ incubated in ocean water Damariscotta River, Maine, United States -... | ecosystem: Environmental > Aquatic > Marine >... | reverse complement strand
CATAGAAAAGCGCGCCTTGCGCAATCTGCCTTGGACCCATCATCGCCATGTCCTCCACTCTCAAATCAAGTGAATCAGGACTGGATCATCAGATCAACGGACTTTTTCAACAATATCTCCGCAAAGCCGCACTTCGTCTGGCGTGAAAGTCATTATATCCTTGCGCAGACATCCGGAAAAAAGTCGTGCATCTTAGGGGTTACTTTGCCAGATGCACTGTTTGTGGGTGGCGCCAGGCGCGGCGTAAATCGGATACATTCAACCGACCTGCACATTAGCCCTTCACATTCTGTGCCAAAGGCCCTAATACGCGCCTGTTCAGGTGGCCCGTAGATTCGGGTGGCCTGTTCGATTCGTCCAAGACGGCCGGTGGAGACATCCATAAATCCGACCTGAGACGGGAATGGAACAATGAATTCTTGGGGTAAATCCCAGGGGCGACTTTGCGAAGGACCCGTAAGGACCCGATTGTCGGGCACTTGTCCCGGCAAAATACGAGCCGGAGGGTCTTGCCCTCCAAAATTGGAGTGAAACTGTGGATAGAGCACAAAAAGAGAAAGTGGTCGAAGAACTCGGCCAAATCTTTGAAAGCTCTGGCGTTATTGTGGTTGCACATTACGCAGGTCTGACAGTTGCTGAAATGCAGGAACTACGCGGTCGCATGAGCGAAGCGGGTGGTTCTGTACGCGTTGCCAAGAACAAGCTCGCCAAAATCGCCCTTGAGGGAACGCCGAACGCTTCGATCGCCGATCTTCTCACTGGTATGACAGTACTTGCCTATTCCGAAGACCCTGTGGCTGCGGCCAAGGTTGCGGATGCATACGCCAAAGATAACGACAAGCTCGTTATTCTGGGCGGTGCAATGGCTGGAACTGCCTTGGATATCGACGGTGTGAAAGCTGTCGCCAAATTGCCAAGCCGTGACGAGCTTATTGCCTCGATCGCTGCTTGCATTGGCGCACCTGCTTCTAACATCGCCGGGGCCATTGGCGCACCTGCTTCTAACATCGCCGGCATTCTTTCAACTCTGGAAGAGCGGGAAGCCGCATAAGCAACTTGGACCTGTGGGGTTGTAATCCTCGCGTTGGAACACATCTGAAAGAACGGAAACAGTATAATGGCTGATCTGAAAAAACTTGCTGAAAGCATCGTCGGTTTGACGCTTCTGGAAGCCCAAGAACTTAAAACTATCCTGAAAGACGAGTATGGCATCGAGCCTGCAGCCGGTGGCGCAGTAATGATGGCTGGTCCAGCTGACGGTGCTGGCGCTGCTGAAGAAGAGAAGACAGAATTTGACGTCGTTCTCAAAAACGCCGGTGCCTCTAAGATCAACGTGATCAAAGAAGTCCGTACCCTGACAGGCCTGGGCCTGAAGGAAGCCAAAGATTTGGTCGAAGCCGGTGGCAAGATCAAAGAAGGCGTCGACAAGGCTGAAGCAGACGAAGTCAAAGCCAAGCTGGAAGCAGCTGGCGCAGAAGTCGAACTGGCCTAAGCATCCGGGCCTGTTGGCCCAATCCAAATGAGGCTGGATCCGAGATATCGGGTCCAGCCGAACCTGTCTTAGCAAGGGCCTTTTTCGGGCGGCGTTTTCTAAGGCACGGTTTCCAGGTCGGGAGCAAAGCGGTGGGACGCCTTGCAGGAATAGACCGGCGATTGTGTTGTTTCACGGGTGTATCTCCGCAGCCCCGGCGGTAGGTGCGCTTGCGAAAATGAAAGGTGACTACGCCCATGGCTTCGACTTTCCTCGGCCAGAAACGACTCCGCAAGTATTACGGCAAAATTCGTGAAGTACTGGAAATGCCGAACCTCATTGAGGTTCAGAAATCCTCTTATGACCTGTTCCTGAATTCCGGCGACCAGCCGGATCCTATGGATGGCGAGGGTATCAAAGGTGTCTTCCAATCGGTATTCCCGATCAAAGACTTCAACGAGACAGCGGTTCTTGAATTCGTGAAATACGAACTTGAGAAGCCAAAATATGACGTCGAAGAATGTCAGCAGCGCGACATGACATATTCAGCGCCGCTGAAAGTCACGCTGCGTCTGATCGTGTTCGATGTCGATGAAGATACTGGCGCCAAGTCAGTCAAGGACATCAAAGAACAAGACGTGTTCATGGGCGATATGCCCTTGATGACGCCAAACGGCACATTTGTCGTGAACGGCACCGAGCGCGTGATCGTATCGCAGATGCACCGGTCTCCGGGTGTGTTCTTTGATCATGACAAAGGCAAAACCCATTCCTCTGGCAAACTTCTGTTTGCTTGCCGCATTATTCCCTATCGCGGTAGCTGGTTGGATTTTGAATTTGACGCCAAAGATATCGTGTTTGCGCGTATCGACCGTCGTCGTAAACTGCCCGTCACATCCCTGCTGTATGCGCTGGGGCTGGACCAGGAAGGCATCATGGATGCCTATTATGAAACGGTTAACTTCAAGCTGAAAAAGAACAAGGGCTGGGTGACCAAGTTCTTTCCAGAGCGTGTGCGCGGAACCCGTCCGGAATACGATCTGGTAGACGCCAAAACAGGTGAAGTGATTGCCGAAGCCGGCAAGAAAGTGACACCGCGCGCGGTCAAACAACTGATCGACGAGGGCAAAGTCAAAGACCTGTTGCTGCCATATGACCGCATTGTCGGCCGTTTTGTCGCCAAGGATATCATTAACGAAGAAACCGGCGCGATTTATGTCGAAGCCGGTGACGAGTTAGCGATCGAGCTTAACAAAGAGGGCGAGATCATCGGTGGCAACCTGCAGGACCTTATCGACGCAGGGATCACTGAACTGCCGATCCTGGACATCGATAATGTCAATGTTGGTCCATATATCCGCAACACCGTCGCTGCGGACAAGAATATGAACCGCGAAACTGCGCTGATGGATATTTATCGCGTGATGCGCCCGGGCGAGCCGCCCACTGTGGATGCCGCCAGCGCATTGTTTGACACGTTGTTTTTTGACAGCGAACGTTACGACCTGTCCGCGGTTGGTCGCGTGAAAATGAACATGCGTCTCAATCTGGATGCCGAAGACACCGTGCGCACCTTGCGCAAGGAAGACATCGTTGCCTGTATCAAAGCCCTGGTCGATCTGCGCGACGGGCGTGGTGATATCGACGACATTGATCACCTTGGCAACCGCCGGGTACGTTCGGTCGGCGAACTGATGGAAAATCAGTATCGGGTTGGCCTGTTGCGCATGGAACGCGCGATCAAAGAGCGTATGTCATCCGTCGAAATCGACACAGTGATGCCGCAGGACCTGATCAATGCGAAACCAGCTGCCGCAGCGGTGCGTGAATTCTTTGGCTCCAGCCAGTTGTCACAGTTCATGGACCAAACCAACCCACTGTCAGAAGTGACGCACAAACGTCGTTTGTCGGCACTTGGGCCAGGCGGTCTGACACGCGAACGTGCAGGCTTTGAGGTCCGTGACGTGCACCCGACCCATTATGGACGGATGTGTCCGATTGAAACGCCCGAGGGGCCGAATATTGGTCTGATCAACTCGCTGGCGACATTTGCACGTGTGAACAAATACGGTTTCATCGAAACTCCGTATCGCAAGGTCGTTGATAGCTGCGTGACTGACGAAGTCCACTATATGTCGGCCACCGAAGAAATGCGTCACACGGTGGCACAAGCCAACGCGACGCTGGATGACAAGGGCAGGTTCATCAATGACTTGGTGTCGACCCGCAAGTCCGGTGAATATACGTTGCAGCCAAATCAGAACGTTGATCTGATCGACGTTTCACCAAAACAGCTGGTGTCTGTTGCTGCCTCGCTTATTCCATTCCTGGAAAACGACGATGCGAACCGCGCCCTTATGGGGTCGAACATGATGCGTCAGGCCGTGCCATTGCTGCAGGCAGAGGCACCATTGGTCGGCACCGGTATCGAAGAAATCGTAGCCCGCGACAGTGGTGCTTCGATCATGGCGAAACGCGCCGGTGTGATCGATCAGGTCGACGCGACACGTATCGTTGTACGTGCCACGGCTGATCTGGAAATCGGTGATCCGGGTGTAGACATCTATCGTCTGCGCAAATTCCAGCGATCCAATCAAAACACCTGTATCAACCAGCGTCCGCTGGTCAAAGTAGGTGACGAAGTGCGCAAGGGCGAAGTGCTGGCCGATGGCCCGTCTACCGATCTTGGCGAATTGTCATTGGGCAAAAACGTGGTCGTCGCGTTTATGCCATGGAATGGCTACAACTACGAAGACTCGATCCTGATCTCGGAACGCATCGTGCGTGACGACGTGTTCACATCGGTCCACATTGAAGAATTCGAAGTGGCGGCACGTGACACGAAGCTTGGGCCAGAGGAAATCACACGCGATATTCCGAACGTTGGTGAAGAAGCGTTGCGCAACCTCGACGAGGCCGGCATCGTATACATCGGTGCAGAGGTTGGGCCTGCCGATATCCTGGTAGGCAAAATCACACCAAAAGGCGAAAGCCCGATGACGCCAGAGGAAAAACTGCTGCGCGCCATCTTTGGTGAAAAAGCGTCGGACGTGCGTGACACGTCGCTGCGCCTGCCGCCGGGTGATTTCGGGACGATTGTTGAAGTGCGCGTCTTTAACCGCCACGGCGTGGAAAAAGACGAACGTGCTCTGCAGATCGAGCGGGAAGAAGTCGAACGTCTGGCGCGTGACCGGGACGATGAATTGGTCATCCTGGAACGTAACATCTATGGCCGTCTCAAAGGCATGCTGCTTGGCAAAACTGCTGTCAAAGGTCCCAAAGGCGTTCCGTCCAAGTCAAAAGTGACCGAAGAGCTGCTGGAAGAACTGTCCCGCGGTCAGTGGTGGCAGCTGGCGCTGGGCGATGACAAAGAAGCCGCACAGATCGAAGCCTTGAACGAACAATACGAGGCCCAGAAACGTGCGCTGGATCACCGCTTTGAAGACAAGGTCGAAAAGGTTCGCCGTGGCGATGATTTGCCACCCGGTGTCATGAAGATGGTCAAGGTCTTTGTTGCCGTGAAGCGCAAGCTGCAGCCAGGTGATAAAATGGCTGGTCGTCATGGCAACAAAGGCGTGATTTCCAAGGTTGTTCCGATGGAAGATATGCCGTTTCTGGCAGATGGGACACCAGTCGACTTTGTTTTGAACCCGTTGGGTGTGCCAAGCCGAATGAATGTCGGTCAGATCCTTGAAACCCACATGGGTTGGGCCGCGCGCGGTCTGGGTCTTCAGATCGACGATGCCTTGGGTGAATACCGCCGGTCGGGCGATCTGACCCCTGTTCGGGACGCGATGAAAATCGCCTATGGTGATGATGTCTACGACGAGGGCATCAAAAACATGGGCGAGGCGCAGCTGGTCGAAGCCGCAGGCAATGTCGTGAACGGTGTGCCGATCGCGACGCCAGTGTTCGACGGCGCCAAGGAAGCCGACGTAAATGACGCGCTGGTCCGTGCCGGGTTCAGCGAAAGCGGTCAGTCGATCCTGTTTGATGGCCGGTCAGGCGAACAATTCGCGCGCCCAGTCACAGTTGGGATCAAATACCTGCTGAAACTGCACCACCTTGTGGATGACAAAATCCACGCACGTTCTACCGGGCCTTACAGCCTTGTCACGCAGCAGCCATTGGGTGGTAAAGCCCAGTTCGGTGGCCAGCGTTTCGGGGAAATGGAAGTCTGGGCATTGGAAGCTTACGGCGCAGCCTACACGCTGCAGGAAATGCTGACAGTCAAATCTGATGACGTTGCCGGCCGGACGAAGGTCTATGAAAGCATCGTCAAAGGTGAAGACAACTTTGAAGCCGGCATTCCAGAAAGCTTTAACGTGCTGGTGAAAGAAGTCCGGGGCCTCGGTCTCAACATGGAACTCCTGGATGCGGAGGTCGAGGAATAGGGCGCGCCAGCGCCCGTCTTCTCAACCTTCCCCTGACAGATAGGAACGCAAAATGAACCAGGAACTTACAAACAACCCGTTTAACCCGCTGACACCGGCAAAAACGTTTGACGAAATCAAAGTGTCTTTGGCATCGCCAGAGCGGATTTTGTCTTGGTCCTTTGGTGAGATCAAAAAGCCGGAAACCATCAACTATCGTACGTTCAAACCGGAACGCGACGGTCTGTTCTGTGCCCGCATCTTTGGCCCGATCAAAGATTATGAATGCCTGTGCGGCAAATATAAGCGGATGAAATATCGCGGCGTTGTCTGCGAAAAATGTGGTGTCGAAGTGACGCTGCAAAAGGTTCGCCGTGAACGCATGGGTCACATCGAACTGGCTGCACCCGTGGCCCATATCTGGTTCCTGAAATCGCTGCCATCGCGCATCGGCCTGATGCTGGACATGACTTTGCGTGATCTGGAACGTGTGCTGTATTTCGAAAACTACGTCGTGATCGAACCCGGCCTGACAGATCTCAACTACGGTCAGATGATGACCGAAGAAGAATTCATGGACGCCCAGGACGCCTATGGCATGGACGCCTTTACCGCCAATATCGGTGCCGAGGCGATCCGCGAAATGCTGGCCGCGATCGATCTGGAAAGCACAGCCGAACAGTTGCGCGAAGATCTGAAGGAAGCCACAGGCGAACTGAAGCCAAAAAAGATCATCAAGCGTTTGAAGATCGTCGAAAGTTTCCTGGAATCCGGCAATCGTCCGGAATGGATGGTGCTGACCGTTGTGCCGGTGATCCCACCGGAACTGCGCCCGTTGGTGCCGCTGGATGGCGGTCGTTTTGCGACGTCGGATCTGAACGATCTGTACCGTCGTGTGATCAACCGGAACAACCGTCTGAAGCGTCTGATCGAACTGCGCGCACCTGACATCATCGTGCGTAACGAAAAGCGGATGTTGCAGGAATCTGTGGATGCGCTGTTTGACAACGGTCGTCGTGGCCGCGTGATCACGGGCGCCAACAAGCGTCCGCTGAAATCGCTGTCTGACATGCTGAAGGGCAAACAGGGTCGTTTCCGTCAGAACCTTTTGGGAAAACGGGTCGACTTTTCCGGTCGTTCAGTGATTGTGACCGGTCCGGAACTGAAACTGCACCAGTGTGGGTTGCCGAAAAAGATGGCGCTGGAACTGTTCAAGCCGTTTATCTACAGCCGCCTAGAGGCCAAGGGTCTGTCTTCGACAGTCAAACAGGCCAAAAAGCTGGTCGAAAAAGAACGCCCCGAAGTCTGGGATATCCTTGACGAAGTGATCCGCGAACACCCGGTTCTGCTGAACCGCGCGCCAACGCTTCACCGTCTTGGCATTCAGGCGTTTGAACCGGTGCTGATCGAAGGCAAAGCCATTCAGCTGCACCCGCTGGTCTGTTCTGCGTTTAACGCTGACTTTGACGGTGACCAGATGGCCGTTCACGTACCGCTGAGCCTTGAGGCCCAGTTGGAAGCCCGCGTTCTGATGATGTCCACGAACAACGTCCTGTCACCCGCCAACGGTGCGCCGATCATCGTACCTTCTCAGGATATGGTGCTGGGCATCTATTACGTCTCGATGGAGCGTAAGGGAATGAAGGGCGAGGGCATGGTGTTCTCGGATATCGACGAAGTGATCCACGCACTGGATGCCGGTGAAGTCCACCTGCACGCCAAGATCACTGCGCGGATTCCGCAGATCGACGACGAAGGCAACGAGGTCATGGTCCGGTTTGAAACCACACCGGGCCGCATAAAGCTGGGCGCGCTTTTGCCACTGAATGCGAAGGCGCCGTTCAGCCTGGCCAATCGTTTGCTGCGTAAGAAAGAAGCCCAGCAGATCATTGATACGGTCTACCGTTATTGCGGCCAAAAGGAATCTGTCATTTTCTGTGATCAGATCATGACACTGGGTTTCCGCGAAGCGTTCAAGGCGGGTATTTCGTTTGGCAAGGATGACATGGTCATTCCTGATACCAAATGGGGCATTGTCGACGGCGTTCGCAATCAGGTGAAAGAATTCGAACAACAGTATATGGACGGCCTGATTACACAGGGTGAAAAGTACAACAAAGTTGTCGATGCTTGGTCCAAGTGTTCGGACGAAGTTGCGGCCGGCATGATGGATGAAATTTCTGCTGTTCGTGTCGATGACGCGGGCGCGGAAATGGAACCAAACAGCGTTTACATGATGTCGCATTCCGGTGCGCGTGGGTCTCCTGCGCAAATGAAACAACTGGGCGGTATGCGTGGTCTGATGGCCAAACCATCTGGCGAGATCATCGAAACGCCGATCATCTCGAACTTTAAAGAAGGTCTGACCGTTCTTGAATACTTCAACTCGACACACGGTGCCCGTAAGGGTCTGGCCGATACCGCGCTGAAGACTGCGAACTCTGGTTACCTGACGCGTCGTCTTGTCGATGTGGCACAGGACTGCATCGTGCGTCAGCATGATTGTGGCACAGACCTGGCAATCACTGCCCAGGCCGCTGTGAACGACGGCGAGGTCGTGTCTTCGCTGTCTGAACGCATTCTGGGTCGCGTTTCCGCCGACGATGTTCTGAAGCCGGGCAGTGACGAAGTCATCGTGACTGCAGGTGAACTGATCGACGAACGCAAAGCAGACGCGGTCGAAGATGCGGGTGTCTTGTCTATGCGGATCCGTTCGCCGCTGACCTGTGAAGCAGAAGAAGGCGTATGTGCCGCATGTTATGGTCGCGATCTGGCCCGTGGCACGATGGTGAACCAGGGCGAAGCAGTGGGCATCATTGCTGCCCAATCGATCGGCGAACCCGGCACCCAGCTGACAATGCGGACATTCCACATTGGCGGTATTGCGCAGGGTGGTCAGCAGTCCTTCCTAGAGGCAAGCCATGACGGTATCGTCGAATTCCGGAACGCCAGTGTGCTGCAGAACGCGGCAAGCGAACAGGTCGTGATGGGGCGGAATATGGTTCTGGCAGTTGTTGATGAAAACGGCCAGGAACGCGCAGTTCACAAGCTGACATATGGCTCGAAACTACACGTGAAGAACAAAGCCAAAATCACGCGTGGCGACAAGTTGTTTGAATGGGATCCGTACACACTGCCAATTATCGCAGAAAAGGCTGGTACGGTGAAATTCGTTGATCTGGTGAACGGCATTGCCATTCGCGAGGATACTGATGATGCAACTGGTATGACCCAGAGGATCGTCACTGATTGGCGTTCTGCGCCGAAAGGCAACGACCTGAAGCCGGAAATCATTATCCAGGACAAAGATGGTGAACCGGTTCGCAACGATGCCGGCAACCCAGTCACCTACCCAATGTCAGTTGACGCGATTCTTTCGGTCGAAGACGGCCAGGAGATCAAGGCGGGTGACGTTGTTGCGCGGATCCCGCGCGAGGGTGCCAAGACCAAGGATATCACCGGTGGTTTGCCGCGGGTGGCTGAATTGTTCGAAGCCCGTCGTCCGAAAGATCACGCGATCATCGCCGAAATTGATGGTTATGTCCGCTTTGGCAAAGACTATAAAAACAAGCGCCGCATTGCCATCGAACCCGCTGACGAAACACTCGACAAAGTCGAATACATGGTGCCAAAGGGCAAGCACATTCCGGTAGCCGAGGGCGATTTCGTTCAAAAAGGCGACTACATCATGGATGGCAACCCGGCACCGCACGATATTCTGGCGGTGATGGGTGTTGAAGCGCTGGCCGACTACATGATCGACGAAGTGCAGGACGTCTATCGTCTGCAGGGCGTGAAAATCAACGATAAGCATATCGAAGTGATCGTGCGTCAGATGTTGCAGAAGTGGGAAATCCAGGACAGCGGCACAACGACTTTGCTGAAAGGTGAGCATGTCGACAAAGCCGAGTTTGACGCTGCCAACGACAAGGCAATCGCCAAAGGTGGCCATGCAGCCAAGGGCGAACCGATCCTGTTGGGCATTACAAAAGCTTCGCTGCAAACGCGTTCATTTATCTCTGCTGCATCATTCCAGGAAACCACGCGCGTTCTGACCGAGGCTTCGGTTCAGGGCAAACGGGACAAACTGGTCGGCTTGAAAGAGAACGTGATCGTGGGTCGCCTGATCCCCGCCGGCACAGGCGGTGCGACCCAAAACGTGCGCCGTGTTGCGGCCGATCGGGACAATGTCGTGATCGAGGCGGCAAAGGCCGAAGCGGAACGTGCGGCCGCACTGGCGGCACCGACCGACGATATCGTCGGTGCGGATCCATTTGATGCAGCCTTTGCACCATCGCCAGAAAGCCGCGACGAATAGGCCCGACCTGTTCTTAAAATGCAAAGCCCCGCCAAAAATGGCGGGGCTTTATTTCTTTTGGCCAGGCGCTGGGCGCGCCGCGACGCTTAACCGGACCTTTCGTTCTCTAGCCGTTCTGCCGCAGCCATATGATGGCGATAGCGGGCATCTTCATGTGGATCATCGCCGCGTTTCAGGCACATGGCCTGGACGAAGTCAGCGCAGCATAAATGGTGCAGCCGCATGACACCGGGAATTGCCGCCAGCTCTGCATAGATATCGGCAACATCTTCGCTGAAAGCCAATGCAATGTCGTCAGTTTCATCGTTGCCGTCGTATTTCGTGCGAAAGTCATCACTATAGCGATCTTTGAGCGCGCTCGCGCTTGGACGGCCGCGCTTGAACTCAAAGCATTCATCAGCGCGGATGATATAGTGGTTCACCTGCGCATTGGCATGGGTCACCAGGTCCGGGCGTGTCATTTGTTTGGGGTTCGTGTTGGGGTGGAAATTCCCCATGATCCGCCCCGCGCAATCAACCCAAACATTTGGTTTTTCGCCCCACTGGCCAGGGAATTGACGTGGGCTGTGGGCACCAAGTTTCTGGTAGCGGGCGGGTTTGTAAACCAGAGATTTAAAAAACGTATTGGCGGTTGTGTGTGTTGCCGCAGCTCGCTGATAGGTTTGATGGACCCAGCTGTCGGCCCAGGTTTTCTGACCAGAGCTGCCGAAACATTTCCAGTGGATTGCGATTCCTGCAATGTCAGGTTCATCATTGCCCAGAAATCCCTGAACCGTGCCATCGCCCTGATGAAAGACCAAGAACTCGTCGATGTCGCACAGGAACATCCAGTCACATGCCTGCACCAGCGGATGGGCCAGCGCCGTCATATGCGCGGATTTTTTGGGCGGCTGTCCGGGTTTCGGGCTGTGGGCCGCATGTGAAAGCCAGCCTTCGTCCTGCAGCAGTTTCAACAATGCCTCAGAATGGTCCGTGCAATCATTGGTCACAACAAGCACGTCATCAAATCCCAGCATTTTGTACCAGGCAACCCATTCCAGAATGAATGGTCCCTCGTTGCGCATTGCTGCGACGACTAGGTGCTTTTTCGTCTGTTCCATGCGGATCTTCATTAGGCCATGCACCTTGAAAGGAAAAGCAGCTTGGTCAATACTGATGCTTCCGCTGACGCACCGCACAACCGGCGCGGCCTAAGGCATATCCCGTGATCGGAGACAAAGCGTGGGAATGAACGCGAACTATCGCGGCGCCGGATTAATGGTGGCCAGCATGACAGCCATTACCGTCAACGATGCCTTCATCAAATCGGCCTCTGACGAACTGCCGCTATTTCAGTCAGTGATGTTGCGCGGAATCCTGACCACGATCATTCTGATCGTATTGGCCTATCGCGCCGGGGTGTTTCGTGTGCCCTTGCAGCGCCGGGACCGGCGCCTAGTAGCCGTGCGCGCCTGCGTCGAGGTCTTTGCGACTTTTCTATTTTTGCAGGCGCTGTTCAACATGCCGATCGCGAATGTATCGGCGATATTTCAGTCCCTGCCATTGACGATCACACTGGCCGGGGCCTTGTTTTTGCGTGAAACGATCGGGTGGCGGCGCTGGATTGCCATAATCGTCGGTTTCTGCGGCGTGTTGATCATCGTCAGGCCGGGGTCTGATGGGTTCAACATTTATGCCGTTTTCGCGCTGGTCGCGGTTCTCTTGATCACAATGGGGGATCTTGCCTCTCGGCAACTGGGCACACATGTCCCGTCATTGCGCGTTGCCCTGACAGTGGCCGCGTCGGTGACGCTGTTTGGGATTTTGGGCAGCTTCACCGAAGAATGGGTCACGGTTAGCCCCAAGGCGGCCAGTCAGCTGGCATTTGCCGCTGTTTTCATCGTCATCGCCTATGTTTGCAGTGTGATGGCCATGCGGGTGGGCGAGGTCGGTTTCGTATCGCCGTTTCGGTACACAAGTTTGCTTGTCGCCCTGATCCTTGGTTTTGTTGTCTTCGGCAACTGGCCTGATTTCTGGACCCTTTTCGGCAGCACCATCGTTGTGGGCACAGGCATTTTTACCCTGCATCGCGAACGGGCGGTTGCGCGCGCCCAAGGATCAGAGCGATCCGGCCGCTGATTATGGCCACCGGGTCGCAATCCGCAATGCAGGGCTGTTGACAAGGAAACCGACTCTCCATATACCGCGCGCACTTGGGCTATCAGGGATCAAACCCCGGCCTAACTACAATTTGAAGTGGTCATGATCCGGGCCTGTGCCTCGATCCTCTGATAATCCACCGCGTCGTTCCCGCGAACGAGGGGACGCATGCGGTTTTGTGCATTGCGGGTCCGTGATGTGCCGATGAAATGAAATGTGTTGCAACACGGGGAAATAACCGGAATGCCAACGATACAACAGCTGATCCGCAAGCCGCGCCAGCCGAAAGTAAAACGCTCCAAGTCATTGCACTTGGAAGCATGCCCGCAAAAACGCGGTGTATGTACGCGTGTCTATACAACGACTCCGAAAAAACCGAACTCGGCTATGCGTAAGGTTGCCAAAGTGCGCCTGACAAATGGCTTTGAGGTCATCAGCTATATCCCGGGCGAAAGCCACAACCTTCAGGAACACTCTGTGGTTCTGATCCGCGGCGGTCGTGTAAAAGACCTTCCGGGTGTCCGTTATCACATCCTGCGTGGTGTGTTGGATACCCAGGGCGTCAAAGACCGTAAACAACGCCGTTCGAAATACGGCGCCAAGCGTCCGAAGTAAGAGGAATACGATATGTCCCGCCGCCACGCTGCCGAAAAGCGCGAAGTCCTGCCCGATGCCAAATTTGGTGATCGCATCCTGACGAAATTCATGAATAACCTGATGGTCGACGGTAAAAAGTCGGTCGCAGAGCGGATCGTTTACAACGCGTTTGACCGTGTTGAAGACAAGATCAAACGCGCCCCGGTCGAAGTGTTCCACGAAGCGCTCGACAACATCAAACCGTCGGTCGAAGTGCGTTCACGCCGCGTCGGTGGTGCAACATATCAGGTGCCGGTCGAAGTGCGCCCAGAGCGCCGCGAAGCGCTGGCGATCCGCTGGTTGATCACCGCATCCAAGAACCGCAATGAAAATACCATGGAAGAGCGTCTGGCCGGAGAATTGCTTGATGCTGTGAATGGTCGCGGTACTGCCGTAAAGAAACGTGAAGACACCCACAAGATGGCCGACGCTAACAAAGCGTTCAGCCATTATCGTTGGTAAACGTCGGGTTCCCCGACGATCAGAACTAAAGGTCCAGACTAATGGCACGCGAATACCCACTCGACCGTTACCGCAACTTCGGTATCATGGCGCATATCGATGCAGGAAAAACCACCTGCTCGGAACGCATTCTGTTTTACACCGGTAAATCGCACAATATCGGCGAAGTGCACGACGGTGCTGCGACCATGGACTGGATGGAACAGGAACAGGAACGCGGCATCACCATTACGTCTGCTGCGACGACGACTTTCTGGGAACGCACCACAAACGGTACTGATCCGGAAACTGAAAAGCATCGGATGAACATCATCGACACGCCCGGCCACGTTGACTTTACAATTGAAGTCGAGCGTTCGCTGGCGGTTCTGGATGGTGCGATCGCCGTTCTGGATGCCAATGCCGGTGTCGAACCGCAAACTGAAACTGTTTGGCGTCAGGCCGACCGGTACAAGGTTCCGCGGATCGTTTTCGTCAACAAGATGGACAAGATTGGCGCGGATTTCTTTAACTGCGTAGAGATGATCAAAACCCGTGTCGGCGGTCGTCCTTGCCCCGTTCAGATGCCGATTGGCGCCGAAACTGAACTGGAAGGTATCGTTGACCTGATCACCATGGAAGAATGGGTTTGGGCCGGCGAAGACCTGGGTGCGACCTGGGAACTTCGTCCGATCCGCGCCGAGCTGGCTGATAAAGCTGCTGAAATGCGCAATGAGATGATCGAACTTGCCGTCGAAATGGATGACGACGCGATGGAAGCGTATCTGGACGGCAACGAGCCGGATGTTGATACTCTGCGCAAGTTGATCCGCAAGGGCACCATCGAAATGGCATTCGTGCCAATTCTCGCTGGCTCTGCGTTCAAGAACAAAGGTGTTCAGCCACTGCTTAACGCGGTTATCGACTTTTTGCCGTCGCCTTTGGACGTTGTCGATTATATGGGCTTTAAGCCGGGCGACGAAACGGAAACACGCGACATTCCGCGTCGCGCCGATGACGACATGCCGTTTTCCGGCTTGGCATTCAAAATTATGAATGACCCTTACATGGGCACGCTGACATTTACCCGTGTCTATTCTGGTACAATGTCCAAGGGTGATACATTCCTGAATTCGACCAAAGGCAAAAAAGAACGCATTGGCCGTATGGTGATGATGCATTCAAACAAGCAGGACGAAATCACCGAAGCATTTGCAGGTGACATCATTGCGTTGGCTGGCCTGAAAGACACCACAACAGGTGACACGCTTTGTGCGGTCAACGATCCTGTGGTTCTTGAAACGATGACGTTCCCCGATCCTGTGATCGAGATCGCCGTCGAGCCAAAAACAAAAGCCGACCAGGAAAAAATGTCCCTGGGTCTACAGCGCCTGGCCGCCGAAGATCCGTCTTTCCGTGTTGAAACTGATTTTGAATCGGGTCAGACAATCATGAAGGGTATGGGTGAACTTCACCTCGATATTCTGGTCGACCGCCTGAAGCGCGAGTTTAAAGTCGAGGCCAATATCGGTGCGCCGCAAGTGGCCTATCGCGAAACCATCGGCCACGAAGTTGAACACACTTATACCCACAAAAAGCAATCTGGTGGTTCTGGCCAGTTCGGCGAAGTGAAGATGATCATCACACCGACCGTGCCGGGCGAAGGGTATTCGTTCGAAAGCCGTATCGTCGGTGGGTCTGTTCCAAAGGAATACATCCCTGGCGTCGAAAAAGGCATATTGTCTGTTATGGACAGTGGGCCGCTGGCGGGCTTCCCGGTGATCGACTTCAAAGTTGCATTGATCGATGGTAAATTCCACGATGTCGACTCCAGCATTCTGGCGTTTGAAATCGCGGCGCGTATGTGTATGCGCGAAGGCATGCGCAAAGCTGGTGCAAAACTGCTTGAACCCATTATGAAGGTCGAAGTTGTCACACCAGAAGAATACACCGGTGGCATCATCGGCGATCTGACATCACGTCGGGGACAGGTTCAGGGGCAGGACGCGCGCGGCAACGCGATTGCAATCGATGCCTTTGTGCCGCTGGCTAACATGTTTGGCTATATTAACACGTTGCGATCCATGTCTTCGGGCCGCGCGAACTTCACCATGCAGTTCGATCACTATGATCCGGTACCGCAAAACATTAGCGACGAAATTCAGGCAAAATTCGCGTAATCGCGCTGCCTAAGAAAGTTTAGAGGAGGCCAGCATGGCAAAGGCAAAGTTTGAACGTAATAAACCGCACGTAAACATTGGAACGATTGGTCACGTTGATCATGGCAAGACGACGTTGACAGCGGCGATCACCAAGTATTTTGGTGAATTTCAGGCGTAT
>Ga0316205_10003225_pt1 | contig 15721 bp, 14 predicted proteins | sample 3monthpyrite_MG_FD_204941 | JGI IMG/M metagenome (GOLD analysis project Ga0316205, IMG submission 204941) | Microbial mat bacterial communities from mineral coupon in-situ incubated in ocean water Damariscotta River, Maine, United States -... | ecosystem: Environmental > Aquatic > Marine >... | reverse complement strand
CGCACCATCACGGTGGGTTTTAGGTTGTGAATGCATTTTTATATTATGCTCATTTAAAAATTCATACCAAGCATCAACATCTTCAGGTTGTTTTAAAATATAACCAATGTGGTCGAGTCGTTGCGGCCCATCCATTTTTTTATCTTTGTACTTAACTTCGGCGCGATGCAAAGCAAGGTTGTCATTGCCGGAACATAAATAAACGTTATCAGGGTCAGGTCGCCATTCTATTTTGTTACCTAATAGTTCAACATAAAACTTCTCACAGGCATCAAAGTTTTCTACGTACAGAGCAACGTGTCTGAGTCCTGCGGTTGATGGTGGTTTGTTCATTTATTTATACCTTTTTAGGTTTCTATAATTTCAAAGTCGTGTGTTATCTCGGCAGTCTTTCCAAGCATAATTGACGCTGAACAATATTTCTCTGCCGACAAACTTACTGCGCGCTCAACATGTTTTTCTTTTAAGTTTGTACCACTAACAATAAAATGAACGTGAATTTTAGTAAAAACTTTGGGCTCGGTTTCAGCGCGTTCAGCTGAAATTTCTACTTCGCAATCAGTAACGGTTTGACGTGATTTTTTGAGAATCATCAACACATCAAAGGTTGTGCAACCACCTAAACCAAGCAGTAGCATTTCCATTGGTCTAGGGCCTTTATTTTCACCTCCGTGGTCTGGTGGGCCATCCATGATGATAGAGTGACCACTATCGGTTTCACCGCTAAAACTCACGTTTTCTAGCCACTTAATTTTGGTTTTCATTTTTGAGGATTCCTCACCCTTTATTGTCTTGATAATTTGCTAATATATTGAAAATAGTGAATATTTTGTTATACAAGCTGTCAGTGACCGCGGTCTCAGTTTATTCACTGAAAATAGACTATGCTTGATTAATTAGCCGCTGAGTATTATAACAACGAGAGAATAAATAGCCTATGTTAAGTACAGGGAATAGCATGACACAAATTGTAAATCATAAGCCAGAAATGCCAGCGATTGATAAATTGTTGGAGCAAAGCCATCGTCGCCATTATCCTGCGAAAAATGTCATTATTTACGCAGGTGATAAATCTGATGTGCTGTATTACATTGTCGATGGTTCGGTTTCTGTTTTGATCGAAGATGAAGACGGTCGTGAGATTGTTCTTGCCTACCTTAATAAAGGTGACTTTTTTGGTGAAATGGCCTTATTTGGTGAAGAACCTGATCGAAGTGCTTGGGTTCGAAGTCGTACCGCCTGTGAAGTGGCTGAAATCAGCTTTACAAAATTTAGAGCACTATACCAAGAAACGCCGGATATTTTATTTGCCATGACCGCACAAATGGCAGCGCGTCTTCGTCATACTAGCCGTAAAGTCAATGATCTTGCTTTTATGGATGTAACGGGTCGTGTTTCACGTACGTTACTCGATTTATGTAAACAACCTGATGCAATGACGCACCCAGATGGCATGCAAATTCGTATCACTCGCCAAGAAATTGGACGTATTGTGGGTTGTTCACGAGAAATGGTAGGACGTGTTTTAAAGACAATGGAAGAGCAAGAGTTGATTTACGTTAAAGGTAAAACGATTGTGGTGTTTGGTACGCGTTAGAATTTTAGTGCGCGTTTTTTGTACGCGCACTTATGCCTGAGAGAGCAACGCGAGCGCGGCGTCTGAATCAAACCTCCAAACCTCCAAAGTGCGAAGCACAATAAATTCAATACGATAAAACTCATAGAGTGACGCGAATACGGCTTCTACTAGCTCCCCCTAACCCAAATATCCGTCTTTTTTCTTTACGGGTATTTATAGTTTTTACCGATGTTTTTTGAGCAAGATAGTCTGATAGCTGATGATTGTTCTTTTTATTTTGGGTGTTAGTCTGAAAGCCGTCGCGTATCCAAAGCACTTCGTGGGGCAGGTTCTTAGTTTTGCAAACTCAGGCATAAGTGCGCGATGGTTAAGTTTTTTTTGTTTTCATTAGGATAATATTCCCTTGCTGGTAAAGCCGATCTTGCTATCGCAAGATCAGGCATAAGTGCGCGTACAGAAGACGCGCACTAAACTAAACCCAAAAAGCCGTCTTTGTCATTACTTTAGAGGTTAACGCCATTACTTGTTTAACCGGTAATGGTAATTCCGCAGCACCCGATTCAATGGCAACCGTTGCATGGTGTCCTTCATCAATTTTCATTTGCTCTAATACGGCGCGGGATTCAACATCATTCTCAGAAATGCTTGTGAGGTGTTCATCTAAATGTTTAACCACTTGTCGTTCAGTTTCGGCCACAAAGCCTAAGCTCCATTTATCGCCAGCAATGCCTGCTAATGCACCAATAGAAACCGAGCCAAAATACCAAAGTGGATTAAAGTAACTCGTGTGAGAATCTAATTCCTTAATGCGACGTTCACACCAAGCAAGGTGATCATTTTCTTCTTCGGCTGCGCGTTGCATTTTGTCGCGCACATTAGGCAACTTTGCGGTGAGTGCCTGTCCTTGGTATAAACCTTGTGCAGCAACTTCACCGGCATGATTTATTCGCATAAGACGTGCTGAGAATGTTTTTTCAGTAGTAGAAAGTTCTTGTTTAGACTTTTCTGTTATCTTGTCTTGAGGGTTCGAACGTTCAGTTACAACAGGTTTTCCGAAAATAGTCCGTAAACCATTATCGATTTGTAAAACAATAAGGTCGAGTGGAGTGAAGTGGCGGTTTGAATGACTCATACTGAAATACTAGCGGAAGTTGTGCGTGGCAACAAGATTAAATAATGATTAGGACTATTGAATTTATAGGCACATAAGCGACATTCTTGGTTTTATCGTTTCGTTCTCGTTTAGACGTTGTGGGTAGCTATTCAAAGCTTTTAGCAAGCAACTCAACAGGGTGTATTAGGGGAATGTTATCAGAAATAGCCGATTTTAAATGTAAAGCGCAGCCAATATTGCTACTAACAAGTAGGTTTGGCGAAAATTTATCTATCTGCTCTATTATAGGTTGACGTATTTGTGCGGCTAACTGAGGTTGAGTCAACATGTTTTTGCCCGCGGCGCCGCAACACTCAGCTTGTAATTCGGTGATGCGTAATTGAGGAATAGCCGACAAAATTTCTATAACGGCTTGTTCTTCATGTAATGAATTTTTTAAACTACAAGGTTGATGTATAGCAACATGTTGTTGAACGGGCTTAAGAGTCAAAGTGTTTTTGTGGATATATAAAGAAACAAATTGCATGATGCTGTGTACAGGAATGCTAGCTTGTTTAAGTGATGATTTAAGCTGAGTGCCACAACCACTTGCGGTAAAAAGGATAGCTACGTATTTATCGGCACTTAAAAGCGAGCGTCGATTTACTGTTGCAAAGGATTCTGCTTGTGTTGGATAACCGCTGTGTTGATGCAATGCGCCACAGCAAACTTGTTTGGGGATGGCAACATTAAATCCTAATGCGTTTAAAACCGTAATACTTGCTTGAATGGTATTTTGTTCAAATATATCGCCCATACAACCAGTAAATAAAGCAACCGTTCCAAGTGCGGATTGTTGTTGTGTTTTATACAAGGGCTTTAGTTTTAAACGGGAAGAAAGTTTTGGTAAAAGTTTATCTTTTTCTTTTAATCCGAGTGGTTTTAAAATACCACTAGAGCGAAATAAAAATTGTAGACCACTACCTTGATAGAGACGCATAACGCCAAACAAAGTATTTTTAACTAAGGGTGCTAGTAGTAGTGAAATGATTTTCCCAGTTTTTTTGTTATTGGTATTTATTGCGGTGTATTCACGAATACTATCGATTAACGTTTCATATTGAACAGTTGACGGGCAAATATTTTCACAGCTTAAACAACTTACGCAGTGGTCTAAGTGTTTTGTTACTTTAGAATTTAAGGGGAGATCGCCATTTACAATGCCTTGCATTAAAGCAATACGACCGCGTGGCGATTCACTTTCATTTTTACTGACTTTATAGGTTGGGCATGTTGGTAAACACATACCACACTTCACACATTGATCTGCAAGTTGATTTATTTTTTGTTTCAGTTTCAAATGTTGTTCCAGTAATTCTGCTTTATAAATAAAGAGATACACAATTCGTGATTTTCAGAAGGCTTGCAGAATTAGGGATGATATAATGAATATAAATAATTAACAAAGTAATCAACCGAATCAATTTGGAAATATAATGAGCTACTATCAACAACATGTATTTTTTTGCGTTAACGAGCGCGATGAAGGTGAAAGCTGTTGTGCAAACCTTGGTGCGAAAACTGTCCGCGACTATGCGAAAAAGCGTATGAAGGAACTGGGTTTATCTGGTGAGGGTAAAGTCCGTATGAACATGGCGGGTTGCCTTGGGCGCTGCGATGAAGGCCCCGTATTAGTCGTATATCCTGAAGAAACTTGGTACACCTATCTCGATAAAGACGATATTGATGAGATCATCGAGCAGCATATACAGCAGGGAAATGTTGTAGAGCGCCTGAAGATTTGAAATGACATCTTTGATAATCAACGGCCCCGCAGGCCAGCTTGAAATACTACCTGAAGAACCAGAGGTACTACTCGAGAGTGCTCCAGTAGCGATCATTTGTCATCCTCACCCTTTATATGGTGGCACAATGCAAAATAAAGTTGTGCATACGATAGCCAAAGTTTGTATAGAGTTAGGCATGCCTGCTATTCGTTTTAATTTTAGAGGTGTAGGCAAATCTGAAGGCCATTTCGAGCATGGCCTAGGGGAGCAGCAAGATTGTTTAGCGGTATCTAACTGGGCGCATCAGCAATATCCTCACCGTCCTATTTGGTTGGCGGGTTTTTCGTTTGGCAGTTTTGTTGCGTATCAATCCTTTAAGGCGGTTGATGCGAAACGTTTACTCTTAGTCGCGCCACCGGTTGGTTTATTTGAATTTCAAGCAATGGATGAAATAAGTATTCCCTGGTGTGTGATACAAGGCAAGGAGGATGAAATTACCCCACCTGAATCGGTAAATAAATGGGTTCAAAGCCAAGCAAGCCCACCTGAGTTTTTCTATCTAGATGATGTAAGTCATTTTTTTCATGGAAAGCTTAATCTGTTACGAGAAGTTGTGTCTGAGAATTGGTCTTAGTTACACCATATAAGTTTTCTCTAATATCTGTTGACAATATATTATAATATGCTAATATATTGTTATTGAATTTACATATTTTGACTCCTCCATCCTCCTTAATGGTGGTATTTTTAAAGCGCGGAAACCCCCTTTTCTCCGCGCTATTTTTTTGCCTGAAATTTATGCTCCGTTCAAATAAATAAATACGAAATCTTCGCCTTATAAATCATGCATAGTTGACTTCGTCATTCCCGCGCAGGCGGAAATCTGCTAACTTATTGACTGATATAGGTAATTGTTAATCGATTCCCGCCTGAGCGGGAATGGCAGGCTTTTCAAATTCCATTATTCTTTCTGGAGGAAGGCTGATTAGCAAATAATCTCCAAATTAACCACGAAATGACTTGTAAAAACGGCCTATTTTAAGTAATATTCCGCCTCTTTTTTAGAAGCAACAAGCTATTTTTAATAGCTTTTGCGGATACCATTTCGGAATAAAGTTTAATGAAAACATTTAGCGCAAAACCTGAAACAGTCAAACGTGATTGGTTCGTTATCGATGCAGAAAACAAGGTTCTAGGCCGTCTAGCAACTGAAGTTGCCCGTCGTTTACGTGGCAAACATAAGCCTGAATATACGCCACACGTCGATACAGGCGACTACATTGTCATTATCAATGCCGATAAAGTTGCGGTAACAGGCAACAAAGAGACAAACAAAATGTATCATCACCATACGGGTTACCCAGGTGGTTTAAAATCGATGACATTAGACAAATTACGCGAAAAAGCGCCAGAACGTATTATCGAAAAAGCGGTTAAAGGTATGTTACCTAAAAATCCACTTGGTCGAGCAATGTTCACCAAATTGAAAGTATTCTCAGGCAGTGAACATGCACATACTGCACAACAACCACAAGCATTAGAAATTTAATCAGGTTTATAAAATGTCAGAACAATATTACAGTACAGGTCGTCGTAAAAGCTCAACCGCTCGTGTCTACCTTACGAAGGGTACCGGCAACATTACGATCAACAAACGTTCACTAGAAGAATTCTTCGGTCGCGAAACATCTCGTATGGTTGTACGTCAGCCTTTAGAGCTAACAGATATGTTAAATAGCTTTGATATCAACATCACGGTTTCTGGTGGTGGTAATACAGGGCAGTCCGGTGCGATTCGTCACGGTATTACACGTGCCTTGATGGTTTATGACGAAACATTACGCCCATCACTACGTAAAGAAGGTTATGTAACGCGTGATTCACGTGAAGTTGAACGTAAAAAAGTTGGCTTACATAAAGCGCGTAAACGCCCACAATACTCAAAACGTTAATTTTTATATTTGGTTTTGTTGTAGAAAAAGCCTCACCCTTGTATATGGGTGGGGCTTTTTTGTGCTCGGTCGTAAAAAATCTATTTAATTCGAAGATTGTCTCTCCACTGCGATTATGAAAAGGCGGGGTGATAAGCTAATCGATCACATCATTAGGCAGATAAGACAACTGTGGTAAAAATTCAACAAAATGCCTGAAGTGATAAAACTAAGTAGGCTAAATCATTGATTCCTAATCTACTAACATAGGTGTCTTAATAATTAAAATCAATAGGTTAGCGCATTTTTGTATCTATTTCGCCACAGATTGGCTTAATGCTAAAAATAACCGAAATAAATGTTGCGTGCTTGGTACAAGTTGTTTATAAAGTCATCTGAGTTTACCTAACCTAACTCAAAAAACTATAAATTAAATAATTTCTTTAGGAGTTCATAATGAACAATAAAATTACTGCAATAGCTGTTGCTGCTGCGCTAACAGCACCTATGTTTGCTGTAGAAGCTGCACCACAAGTATATGGTCGTGTACAAGCTGAGTATGCATCTACTTCAAATAGTGCAACTGGAACAACAGATAAAGACTACGTTGTTGATAACAAAATGGGCCGTTTTGGTTTTAAAGGTTCTGAAGATTTAGGTGGTGGTTTAAAAGCTATTTACTTAATCGAATTTGGTATTGAAGGTACAAATACTACTTCTGGTGGTACTTCTGGCGGCGATATCTTCGATCGTGAAAGCATGGTTGGTTTAAAAATTGGTAAAAACCACACTATTCAAGCTGGTGCATTAAAATCACCATATAAATATTCTGGTGGTGTTAAATACGATTCATTCGTAGCAACTTCATTACAAGCACGTGAAGGTTCTACAAACGTTGGTGCTTCTGGTGGTGCAATGTCTGGTAGTGCTCTAGGTCATGGTAGCTTTTTATCTGACTCAGTTGCCTATATCGGTAATTTCAAACCTGTAAAAGTTTGGTTCGCGACTTCTGCATTAGATGATTCAACTGATGATACTCCTGTTACTACGTTAGCCGTTTCAGCTAAAGTAAATGCATTCCATTTTGGTGTTTCACTTCTTGAACGTGATACATGTACTGCAGCTACTGGTAGTAACTGTACAGGTACTACTACAGGTATAGAATCAACTAAATTATTTGGTTCATGGTCTAAAGGTCAACACACTGTTCGTTTACAACTTGAAGATGTAGATACTCAAACTGCAGCTGGCGTAAACAGTGGTAATACTGAATTTATGTATCTTAACTACCAGTTCAAAATGGGTAAACACCTAGTTGACGTAGCAGTTGGTGAAAAAGACCAAGATGCTACTGCAGGTAACGTTGATGAAGATTACACTCGTTTAGCTTATGCATATAACTTCAGCAAGAAAACTCGCGTATTCGCAGGTATTGCTGAAAGTGATGTATCTACATCTGGTGCAAATGATTGGGATACTTTCTCAGTTGGTATGACTGTTAAATTCTAAGATTTTTTAGAATTTTAGTTAAAGAAACGGGTGCTTCGGCACCCGTTTTTTTATGTCTGAAATAAAGTAAGTGCACATGTGAATATTTTAATCACCTTTATAATGACTGATTATTTTCGTGGTGATATGCTGTTATAATCATTGTAAGTTAACACCACTCCATTAAATTAAACATTAAAAAGATAACCTTAATGAAAAATCGCATTCGCGAAATTCCTTATAACTACACCTCTTACTCTGATCGAGAAATTGTTATTCGATTTATGGGCGAGGATAGTTGGTTATCTCTAAATCATTTACGAGATGAACGTGTAACTGGGCGTTCTGCCAGAATGTTATTTGAAGTCCTCGGTGATATGTGGGTCGTCACACGTAATCCCTTTATTCAAGACGATTTGCTTAATAACCATAAACGTCGGAAACAATTAATTAACGCTCTATACCACCGTTTAAAGCAAATTGAAGATCGGGCTGGAAGTAATGAAACAGCGCTAGGATTAGTGATAAAAGCAAAGCAAGCGGTCGCTGATTTCAAGGACTGGTTTCCACAACAAAACGCATTACGTAAAAAAGTGACTGCAATGCTAAAGCGCGTTACTCGGAAGGATAATATATGCTTTGATGGCTTATCGCGTGTTTCCCACGTAACCGATGCTTCTGATTGGCGTGTGGAATATCCACTTGCTGTTATTACACCGAATAATGAAGATGAAGTGCAAAAAGTTGTCGAGAATTGTATCAACCTAGGCTTGAGTATTATTCCTCGTGGTGGCGGTACCGGCTATACCGGTGGTGCGGTACCCTTGCAGGCCAATAGTATTGTTATTAATACTGAAAAATTAGAAATGCTGGCAGATGTAAAGCAAAAACATATTAGCGGTGTCGATAATAGAATTCCTACAATACGAGCTGAAGCAGGTGTTGTTACCCGTCGTGTTTCAGAATCTGCTGAACGAAATGGTTTTGTCTTTGCTGTAGACCCAACGTCTCAAGATGCTTCTTGTATAGGTGGCAACGTTGCGATGAATGCGGGCGGTAAAAAAGCGGTTTTATGGGGCACCACGCTAGATAATTTAATTTCTTGGCGTATGGTGACGGCTGATGGCAACTGGTTGCAAGTTGAACGTTTAAATCATAATTTAGGAAAAATTCACGAGCAAGAGCTTGTGCAATTTCGCTTGAGCCGATTTAAAGCGGATAGAAAAACGGTTATCGGTGAACCCGAAATATTAGAAATAGCAGGTAATACCTTACGTAAGCAAGGCTTAGGCAAAGACGTTACCGACAAATTCTTAGGGGGGTTGCCCGGAATACAAAAGGAAGGCTGTGATGGTATTATTACTTCGGCTGATTTTATATTGCATACCATGCCGAAGTTTAAACGAACGATCTGTTTAGAATTTTATAATACCGATATGCGCACAGCTGTCCCCGCCATCGTAGAAACAAAAGATTACCTTGATGCCTTGCCAAACGTTCAACTTGCCGGTATGGAGCATTTAGATGCCCGTTATGTAAAAGCTGTTAACTATTCTCCAAAAGCCCCTCGACGCGAACTACCACAAATGATATTACTTATCGATGTGGTGAGCGATGAGGAAGAAAATGTAGCTGAAGCGGCATCAGAAGTTGTTCGATTAGCTAACCAACGTGGAGCAGAAGGTTTTATTGCAGTGAGTGCTGAAGCACGCAAACAATTCTGGGCTGACCGAAGCCGAACGGCTGCAATTGCTGCGCATACTAATGCATTCAAAATAAATGAAGATGTTGTTATACCCTTGCCACGTTTAGGGGACTATAACGAAGGTATTGAACGGATTAATATCGAGCTCTCGATAAAAAATAAATTAAATATGATTGATGCGTTACTTGCATATTTAAATAGCGAGATGCCTGAATTACATCCTAGTATCTTAGGTCAGGCGCCAGACGATGATGGCAGTATTGAATCGACAAACATAATAGCAGCAAAGAAGAGTGCAGCTATAGAGCAAATACAAGCAATCAAAAAAAGTTGGATTGATATACTGACGAATATAGACGAAAAAGCATCCTCGTATTTAGATGCAATAAAACTCAATGGTGTTGATGAGTTTGATAGAACTCAAACATTATTTATTTTATTGCAGCAACGTGTCATCCGTATTTCTTATCGGAACACAATAGAAAAGCCATTAAAAGAAATTTTTTCGGGACATGATTTTACCGAAGTAAGAAAAAAATTCGATTCGCTACATGCAAAATTACGAACCAGTCGTTTGTTTGTTGCAACACACATGCATGCTGGTGATGGCAATGTACATACCAATATCCCGGTAAATTCAAATGACTATGCCATGATGCAGCAAGCAGATGAAGTGGTTGATAGGATTATGCATTTAGCGGAAAGTTTAGATGGTGTTATTTCTGGCGAACATGGTATTGGTTTAACGAAACTGCAATATTTAGATGACAAAACGCTTGATGAATTTAAAGAGTATAAGCAAGAAGTCGATCCTAAAGATGTATTTAACCCCGGTAAGTTAAAGAAAGGGGCGGATTTAGGTGGAGCTTATACTCCTTCACTTCGTTTACTTGAACAAGAAGCTTTAATTTTAGAAGCAAACGATCTTGATGCAATTAATGCCCAGGTGAAAGATTGCTTGCGCTGCGGAAAGTGTAAACCTGTATGTAATACTCATATACCTAATGCTAATTTATTGTATTCACCACGAAATAAAATTTTAGCAACCGGACTGATATTAGAAGCTTTTCTTTATGAAGAACAAACACGACGCGGCATTTCAATTAGACATTTCGATGAAATGAATGACGTTGCTGACCATTGTACCGTTTGTCATAAATGTTTAAGCCCTTGTCCGGTGAATATAGATTTTGGTGAAGTCTCTGTCAATATGCGAACCTTATTGCAGAATAAAGGCCAAAAACGCTTAAATATAGGGACTTGGCTCTCTATGTTATTTCTTAACGTTAATGCACCTATAGTGATAAAAGTATTACGTAAATTTATGATTCAGTGGGGGTATCGATCTCAACGTGCTATTTATAAATTAGTTAGAATGAGTGGGCTTCTGAATAAAAATAAAAAACCGGAATCAACAACTGGAAAGATGAAGGTTTCGAGTCAGATTGTTAATTTTATTAAAAAACCAATGCCCGTCGAGTTGCCTAAAAAAACATTTCGATCAAGCTTAGCACTTGAAGACAGTAAGCAAGTGGCTATTTTACGTAATCCTGAAACAACCTCTGCGGAGTCTGAAGCGGTATTTTATTTTCCAGGTTGTGGATCGGAACGTTTGTTTAGCCAAATAGGTAGCGCTACATTAGCTGTTCTTTATGAACTAAATGTACAAACAGTTCTACCGCCTGGATATTTATGTTGTGGTTATCCACAGTCATCCGGTGGTGACGAAAAGAAAGGTAAGCAAATTTCAGTTGATAACCAAGTCTTATTTCACCGCGTAGCCAATACTTTAAATTATTTAGATATAAAGACGGTTATTGTTTCTTGCGGCACATGCATGGATCAATTAATGAAATATCAATTTGAGAAGATTTTTCCAGGTTGCCGCTTACTTGATATTCATGAATACGTATTAGAAAAAGGTTTGACCTTAGAAGGAGACCAATCAACTGAATACCTGTATCACGACCCATGCCACACGCCGATGAAAACGTATAATCCAATTAAAGTTGCATCTAGTTTAATGGGGAAAACGGTTAAATTGTCAGACAGGTGTTGTGGCGAGGCGGGAACACTTGCTATTTCACGCCCCGATATCTCAACGCAAATACGCTCGAAAAAAGAACATGATCTAAAAGTGAGTTTGCAGTCGTTAATAGGAAAAGAGAAAGCGGGTAAAGATGAAGTTAAATTGTTAACGTCATGCCCATCATGTCAACAAGGTCTATCACGTTATGAAGATGAAACTGGTTTAACAACAGATTACATTATTGTTGAACTTGCTAACCTGCATCTTGGTAAGCAATGGCAAAAGTCATTTTTGAGTAATGTCAGCGAAGGTGGCATAGAACGTATATTATTATAATATTGATAATATGCGTAATTTGATTATCCGAATTTTATTTATTCTAATTGTGGCCGTATTTAGTTCAGGCTGTACACATTTACACTCAGAATTAATCCCGAGTCATTATAAAAACACCCCAAATGCTCGGCTTGAAAATCCCCAGCCGAATATACAAATTATAGTAACGCGAGGCCCCTTATATTTTACGCACTCTGCAATACGTGTTCAAAATAATGACAAGATATATTTTTGGGATCCATCGGGTAGTTATGGTATGGATGAACATGCTGAGTACTTTAAAGAATATGGTTTACCATCTTCTTTTTTTAAAAAAGAAGATTTAATAACGCATGGGGTTCCTAACTTAAATACTTATTGGTCTTTCGCAAAATATACTTCAGATACGGGAATGGAAATCTTTGAGTGGACGTTGACGAATGAACAAGCCACACATCTTCATAATGTTTTTTATGCTGGCGCTAATGACAGCGATAACCCCTATAATTTTGATTCTCACGATGCATTCTTGTTGTGTAGTAGCGCTCTATCAAGATTTATTAATCGATTTGTTTCTGAAATTGTTCCTTTAGGTGAAACATACTTCTTCCCTGATAGCTTGGCACATAAATTATATATGTTGAAGCCAGATAGAATAATTTTATTTGAAAAGGGGAGCGTGACACAAGTTTTTGTGCCTTAGTGTTTACTAGTGCATATTGAATACGCATAAAAAATGCGAATTGGGGGGAATTGTATTATGGACAATCGTCGGAACTAGATTACTTCACTGCGTTCGCAATGACATGGTTAATGGTCATTGCGAGGAGGTACGATGAAGCAATCTCATTTTCAGGTAAATTCTAAAACATGCAAGGATGCAGATAATGGATAAACAGTATTATATTTACATATTAACAAGTAACAATAAGAACGTACTCTATACAGGGATAACAAATGATTTAGTTCGTCGTGTGTATGAACATAAAAATAAATTACAGGATAGTTTTACGAGTAAATATAATGTAAATCAATTAGTTGATTTTGAAATATTTTCTGATCCCATTTCTGCGATAGAACGTGAGAAACAGATTAAAGGTGGTTCTCGGAAAAAGAAAATAGCACTAATTATGTCTAAAAATAGCGAATGGGAAGATTTGTATTATGGACTATTGTAGGAGCTAGATTGCTTCACTTTGTTCGCAAAGACCGGATGCTAAAATGGATGTATTAAACTAAGATTGCTTCACTGCGTTCGCAAAGACCTAGTTAGTGGTCATTGCGAGGAGGCACGACGAAGCAATCTGGCCTAACTCATCCTACTTAAGAACCTTAACCCCATCTTGGCCACCAAGTAATAAAACGTCAGCAGGTTTAATCGCAAACAAACCATTAGTTACAACACCGGTAATGTTATTGAGCACCTGCTCAATTTTAGTGGGTTCCATAATTTCCATATTATGAACATCTAAAATGACATTACCGTTATCAGTTGTAAAACCGCTTCGTAAAACGGGTTCGCCACCTAATTTGACAATTTCACGTGCGACAAAACTGCGCGCCATAGGGATAACTTCAATGGGAAGAGGAAATTTACCTAAAACATCAACCAATTTAGAGTCATCGGCAATACAAACAAATTTTTTGCTTGCTGCGGCAACGATTTTTTCGCGTGTTAATGCGCCGCCACCACCTTTTACAAGGTGAAGATGGCGGTTAGTTTCATCTGCTCCATCAACATAAACGGAAATTTCACTAACATTGTTTAAATCAAAAACCTCGATACCATGGCCTTTCAAACGATCTGCACTAGCTACAGAACTCGCAACCGTACCTTCAATTTTGTGTTTAATCTTAGCGAGTTCGTCTATAAAAAAATTAGCTGTTGAGCCAGTGCCAACACCAATAATAGTGCCAGCGTCTACATATTCGATAGCTGCAGCAGCAACCGCTTGTTTCATTTCATCTTGAGTCATATTATCTTCTCCGCGTTATTCTGTACTCACCGCCTAACCGCTATTTCTGAGTCTAAAAGTAAAAGCGCATTATGTTAAAAAAACATTGTTGATTAGGAAAGGCGCCATTATAGTAAGCATTGACGCTCATGTCCTGTATTGAAGAAGAATATGCATAAAGAAATTGTAAAAATCGTTGAGATGATAGATTTGGCTTCTGTTTATGAGGTTGCAGATAAATCACCTTTGGAAAAAGCTCAAAAGTTATCCCTAAAATTGGCTAATAATATTTATTTGAAGCGTGAAGATAAACAACAAGTTTTTTCATTCAAATTACGTGGTGCCTACAACAAAATTCGTCAATTGAGTGATAATGAACGTAAGCAGGGTGTGATTACTGCATCTGCAGGAAATCACGCGCAAGGCGTGGCTCTCGCAGCGCAAAAACTACGGATTCCGGCAACAATTGTTATGCCAAAAACCACGCCGGATATTAAAGTAAATTCGGTACGGAATTTAGGTGGAGAGGTTGTTCTACACGGAAACACTTATGATGATGCTTATAGCAAAGCCCTGGCACTTGCAGATAAAAGTGGCCAAGTTTTTGTGCATCCTTATGATGATCTTGAGGTTATCGCTGGTCAAGGTACGATTGCAATCGAATTACTCGAGCAGTGTGCATCGATGGATGTTGTTTTTATACCTGTTGGCGGTGGTGGGCTTGTTGCAGGTGTCGCTGCATACTTAAAAGCAAAGAATTCGAAAATAAAAATAATAGCAATTGAGCCAGAAGATGCAGCCTGTTTAGATGCGGCAATGAAATCTGGAGAGCGTACGATTTTAGATCAAGTTGGTATATTTGCCGATGGTGTTGCTGTGCGTCAAATTGGTGAAAAGCCGTTTAACATCGCAAAGCACTGTATTGATGAAGTGCTAACAATTAATACAGATGAGATCTGTGCTGCAATTAAAGATATTTTTGAGGACACTCGTGCAATCGCTGAACCTGCTGGAGCTTTAGCTGTTGCGGGTATTAAAAAATATATTGATAAGTATGCGATTAAAAACGAAAACTTAATTGCAATTGTAAGTGGTGCAAATATAAATTTTGACCGGTTACGGCATGTTGCTGAGCGAGCAGAAATTGGTGAGCATGCAGAAGCTATATTAGCGGTTACCATTGCAGAACAGCCGGGTAGTTTTCGCCGCTTTTGTAAAATGATTGGTCATTATGGAATAACAGAGTTTAATTATCGTTACGCGGGTGAAGATAAAGCACATATCTTTGTTGGTGTTAAATTACAAAATGGTGAAGAAGATAAAATAAAGCTAATAGCCTTATTATCGTCAAAAAATTACCCAGTGATTGATATGAGTGATAACGAAATGGCTAAAATTCATATTCGTTATATGGTTGGCGGACGCAGCCAGACACAAAAAGCATCTGGAGCAAAAGAATGTGTCTACCGTTTCCAATTTCCCGAGCGACCAGGTGCTTTATTACGTTTTCTTGATCATATGGGTGAAGACTGGAATATAAGCTTGTTTCACTATCGTAACCATGGTGCAGCCTATGGAAGAATACTCGTTGGAATCGAAGTTCCTGATAATGAACAAGTGCAATTTACTGAATTTTTGGAGGAGCTGCAGTATCCATACTGGGATGAGACGGAAAATCCAGCTTTTAACTTGTTTTTAAGTTAAATAAGGCTATTTTGGTGCGTTGACTTTAGACGCCGCATACCCAAAGCACTTCGTGGGGCAGGCTCCTCGCGTTGCTCGCTCAGGCATAAGTGCCCGTACAAGCAATAAATTATAAGTGGCTGTATGATGAAACTA
>Ga0316205_10003223_pt1 | contig 15725 bp, 15 predicted proteins | sample 3monthpyrite_MG_FD_204941 | JGI IMG/M metagenome (GOLD analysis project Ga0316205, IMG submission 204941) | Microbial mat bacterial communities from mineral coupon in-situ incubated in ocean water Damariscotta River, Maine, United States -... | ecosystem: Environmental > Aquatic > Marine >... | reverse complement strand
CCAACACCTCATAAAATTTATGCTTACATTTAAACTAAATAACAAATCGCCAAACATTCAACTTACGGTTTGCTACAACCGAAAAATCTCCGATTTTCCAATCGCACAAATCTTATAAAAACTCGTTGGGGGTGCATAAAACTTCCAAACTAAAATCTGAACTCCCATTTATACGATTTTACCCAAATACTTTTTAGTTTTTAAAGAAAAAAAACTTGTTTTCGGATTTAAAAAGAAAAAAATTGAACTACCAAGAAAACATTTTATCTCACAACTTTTTAGTTTCTATTCATGATATTTAGCTTGTTTGAGTAATTAGAAAAAAGACGTTTAAAGGAAAAATTGAACTACCAAGAAAACATTTTTATCTCACAACCTTTTAGCTTCTATTCATGATTTTTAGCTTGTTTGCGGAATTAAAAAAAAGACATTTAAAGGAAAATTAAACTACCATTAAAACATTTTTATCTCACAGCTTTTTAGTTTCTATTCATTATTTTTAGCTTGTTTACAGAATTACGACACCCCAACACCGTACAAAATTAATTGCTTTCTTTTGGTTTACTAACGAAAATTCTCGCGGATTTTATTGGTCGGTAATTATTTACTAACTTTAGTGCTTAAACACAGCAACTAATCCTGTACAAACACGTTGTAAGTAATGCGAAAATCGAGCTAAAATTGAACATTTGAACTAAAAAAGCCAACGCACAAACAGCACATTTATTTTTTGCCAACGCGAAATGCCAACGCTCAAAAAAATAAAAGAGCTGTTTTTATCCCTCGCGCACATTAGAGTTCTCAAGAATATTTCTATATTTGTCAAAAAATGTCAATTTATGTTGGACACACTAATTTCAATCGGAGATACTTTAAAAGAAATAAGAGAAACAAAAGGATTTCATCTTCAAGAAGTTGCGAGTAAAACTCTAATTAATTACACATCTTTAAGCAGAATTGAAACAGGAAAAAGACTTCCGACAAAACCACAAGTCCAAAGTTTAGCAGAATTCTACAGTTATAGCGAAAACGAATTAATTAGACATCTAATTAGTGACAAAATATTATATGAAGTTCAAAATGAAGATTTAGGTCTTGAAGGTTTCCATCTTGCAGAGCAAAAATTAAAATATGGAATTACACTTTTTAATGATTATAAAAATCAAGAAAAATTTGAATTACACAATCGAAGATATATTGGAAATAAAGCAAAATTAACAGATTGGATAATGGAAATTATTGAATCTGAAACAGTTGGAAAAGGAACTTTTATAGATATTTTCGCTGGAACTTCTATTGTTGGGAAATCAGCAATGAAAAAATACAAAAATGTTATTTTAAATGATATTTTATCTTCAAATAATATAACTTATCAGGCATTTTACGGAACTCTAAAATGGAATTCAAATAAACTTGTTGAAATTTCAAATCAATACAATTCATTGACTTCAAAATCTATTCGAGAAAATTATTTTTCGAAGAATTTTGGCGGTAAATTTTATGAAAAAGATATTTCAAAAATAATCGGATTCATAAGAATTGATATAGAAAAAAGAAAAAAAAATAACGAGATAAATTCAAGAGAATATGCTATTCTTTTAACATCTTTAATTTACACAATTGATAGACTTGCAAATACTGTAGGTCATTTTGATGCTTATATCAAAAAACCAATTCCAAAAAAAGCTTTAAATTTTAAATTAATACAAACGTCTGATTTTGAAGGTATTAAAATTTTTCAAGAAGATGCGAATGATTTAGTCAGAAATATAAAAGGAGATATTGCATACATTGACCCACCATATAATTCAAGACAATACAGTAGATTTTATCACATTTATGAAAATTTAGTACAGTGGAAAAAACCAAAATTATTCGGTGTTGCCTTAAAACCTGAACCAGAAAATATGAGTAAATATTGCACAGTTCAAGCAAAAAATGAATTTAAAGATTTAGTAGAAAATTTGGACGTAAAATATTTAGCAGTTTCTTACAATAATACGTATAAATCGAAAAGTAAATCTTCTAAAAATAAAATCAAATACGAAGAAATAATTGAAATTTTAGAAAGTGTTGGAAAAACTAAAATATTTGAAAAATCACATACGTTCTTTAATACAGGAAAAACTGAATTTAATGACCATAAAGAATTTTTATTTCTAACAAAAAAAAATGAAAAATAAAAAAAGAGCGTTCCGCTCACCCTTATTTTACGTTGGAGATAAATATAAACTTTATCCTAAAATTAGTGAATTTTTTCCTAAAACGATAAATCGTTTTATTGAGCCATTTACAGGTGGTGGTTCGGTATTTTTAAATATCGAAGCCAATGAATATTTATTAAACGATATTGATTCAAATGTTGTAGAAATTCATAATTTTTTGAAACTACAAGCAGAAAATCCTTATTTATTTTTCAAAGAGGTTTTTAAAATAATTGAAGAATATGAATTATCACATTCATATGTAAAAGATATTGTCCCTCAAAAATTGAGAGATGAATGGAAAAAAACTTATTATGCAAAATTCAATAAAAAAGGATTTAACAAATTAAAAAAAGATTATAATTCAGGTAAATCTGACTCTATTTTACATTTATATATTCTTTTAATCTTTGGTTTTAATAGAATGTTGCGTTTTAATTCAAAAGGAGAATATAATTTACCAGTCGGAAACGTAGATTTTAATAAAAATACTCAAACAGCTCTAAATGATTATTTTAATTTAATCCAAAAGAAAAAAACTACATTTTATAATTTAGACTTTACCGATTTTTTTAAAAATATCACTTTTCAAGAAAATGACTTTATCTATCTTGACCCACCATATTTAATTACATTTAGTGAATACAATAAATTATGGAATCAAGAAACAGAAGAAAGATTGCTTAAATTACTTGAAAATTTAGATAAACAAAATATAAATTTTGCAATTTCAAACGTAACACATTATAAAGGAAAAATTAATGAGCAATTTTTAGAATGGAGCGAAAATCACTTTTCATTTGATATAAAAAGTAACTATATTAGCTATCACGATAACTCAAACAAAGAGTTTAAAGAAGTTTTAATAACAAATTATAAACCACTTAAGTCTGAATCTCAAAAAAGTTTGAGAGCAACTGAAATTTACAGTTAATAAATGGCAAAAAAAAGAATAAAAAGAAAGCCAACTTACAAACAAATGGCTTTTGAAACAGCAGTTAGAAATCCTGAAAGATATATTGATATTTTAACTTCAATAAAAGATTTTGAAAATCGAATTTTAGATGATGATTGTTTGTTAGAAATAGTATCAAGTTTATACTTAAATGGTATTGTAGGAAGTGAATTTATTGAAATATCTGACGACACAAAATTTTTAGATATAAAGGAAGAAGTTAAAAGAGTAAATAGTACTCGTAGAGCAGATGGTGGTTTTCCACAAGGTTATGCTTCAAGATTTTGGACATATATGAGAACACCTTCTGAATTAGGTTTTGTCTATGCTAAATACAATCAACCTTTCAAAATTTCTGTTATAGCAAAACAACTAATTGAAAGAAAAATTGATGAACAACAAGCGTTTTCAATACAAGCAATAAAACATAATCGAAAAAATCCTTACAGAAACGTCAGTAATGACTTTAATTTTTTTCGTTTTATTCTTGAAACTTTAATTGAACTTCGAAAAACAGGAAACTCATTAAGCTACGAGCAATTTATTGTAGCAATGTTTAGCGAAAATGGTAATGTAAAGGAGTTTATTAAAATTCTCAAAAACAACAAGTTTAAAGATTTTAATTCTGCTTTCAATTATGTTAAGAAACATTATAATGTTACTACAAATGAGAAAACTGCTACTAAAGATTATCCAGACGTAGTTCGTCGAATTTTCATTATTTCTGGCTTTATATCAATTCGTTATAGTGGAAAGAAATTAATCCAAATCAACGAAAACAAAATAGAATATATTGAAAAATTGTTGAAATTTAATTTTAAACTTACTGAAGAGGAAAAGGCAGATAGCTTAAAATATTTTAATAAACTCGATACGAAAAACCAGGAGTTATTATCGTTAATCGAGGAATTTAAAGGAGAGGATTTAATAGACGGAAATGAATATGTAAATAAAATATTTAATATAATTAAAACTTATGAAATTGATGAAAAAATAATTGTAGAAAGTATAGAAAAAATTGGAACTCGAAAAACAGTGATTGATGAATTTAAAGAAATTCCAGAACCTTTAAAATTAGAATTCTTCATATCTATATTAATTGCATTAAAATATGGTAATGAATTTTCTATTAGACCAAATTACAAAGCAGACCATATTGGAAAACCATATTCACACGCACCAGGTAATAAAGGAGATATTGAAATATTTTCAAAAGAAATATATTGGTTAATTGAAGTAACATTAATAAGAAATAAAACGCAACAATTAAACCACGAAACAGCAAATGTTATAAGACATCTTTACTCAAATGAAGAATTTAGTGATAGATTAAAAAGATATTTATCTTTTATAGCACCAGTAATTCATTCTGACACGAAAAGATTTTTTGATGTTTCAGTTGTAATGGAAAAGTCAAATGAGTATGACATTAATTTAAAACCATATTCCTTACCTGAATTTGTAGCAATTACGAAGGAAAAAGAGAATTTTCAAGATATGACTAATTATACGAAAGATATTTTTGAAAACTTTAGGAATAATCTGAATTAAGCCAACGCTAAAAGCCATACACATTTGCAATTCGCTTCAGCCAACGCTACGCCAAAAATTGCAAAAGAGTATGTCTTGCCAACGCTCACATCTGAACTAAATAAGAAACATTTGAAAAATAAACTGAATGAAAAAAGCACTACTTACAACAACGTGTATAATTAATTGCTTGTCTATTAACTACTTACGAAAGTTCTCGCAAATTTTAAATGTAGTTTTTATTTACTAAATTAGGTGCTTAAACACGCCACTAATCATACACAAAACCGTTACCCACAAGCTGAAAACCAGCCGCATATTTTAGCACTTTCGGTTTTTCCCAACACATAAATCCAACGCTCTAAAAACCAAAAGAGCTAAAACTTTCCCAAAATTCGTAATTATGTATTTAAGTATTTGCTTATATACGTAATTAATTATATGTTTGTACGACAAAGCAAATAACTTTAATAAAAATATATACACAAATGAAATTAGAAATAACCTGTACAAGAGCGGAAGCCAACCATAAGCAGTTACAAAACTGTATGGAGGCATTGGATAATATGGAAGGGAGTTTTCAAAAAATGACAAAACTTTTATCAATTGCAGGAAGCGATGTAAGATTGAGAATTCTTTATTTATTGAATTTAGAAAATGAACTATGTCCTTGTGATTTAGCTGATATACTAAAAATGAGTGTTCCTGCGATCTCACAACATATACGTAAAATCAAAGATGCAGGAATAATCAATTCAAGACGAGATGGTCAAACACTTTATTATTCATTAAATAAAGATGAAACAGAGATATTTATTAGCATTTTTAAATCTATCGAATTAATTAGAAAAACAGCATAATTTATAAAGAAATGAAAACAGAAAAAACATCAAAAAATGCAGCATACACAGGTTTATTTGCTGCTGTAGCAGCATCATCTTGTTGCATACCACCTGTTATAGCATTAATAGCTGGCGTTGGAGGAAGTGCATCTGCACTATCTTGGATGGAACCTTTTAGACCCTATTTAATAGGTTTAGCTGTAATAGCTATTGGCTATGCTTGGTATGCTTACTTAAAACCTAAAAAAGACGATGATTGTTGCGAAGTTGATAAAAGACCAAAATGGTATCAAACCAAAGGGTTTTTAATTGGCATTACATTATTTGCAGGATTATCGATTGCTTTTCCCTATTACTCATCCATTTTTTATCCCGATAACAAAAAAGAAATTGTCATTGTTAATCAATCAGATATTCAAACCATAAAATTTAATGTTCAAGGAATGACATGTACTGGCTGTGAAGAAACCATAAAACACGCAGTTAATGAATTGGACGGGATTTTAGATGTAATCCCTTCTTATGAAAATGAAAACACTGAGGTTAAATTTGATAAAACCAAAACCTCGAAAGCAGCTATTGAAAAAGCCATAAATTCTACTGGCTATAAAGTTGTAAAACAGAAATAATTATAAAATAAAAATCATGAAAAAACTATTAGTAGTACCAATTCTAGCGTTGTTTTTAATTTCCTTTCAGGCAAACGCACAAAGTAGCAAAACAGAAGTTTTAAATGAAGTAGCAAGCAAAAATGTTAAAACAGTGACCTTAAAGCTTACTGGTATCACCTGTGCAGGTTGTTCCAATGCTATTTACAATGCATTAAAAGAAGTAGATGGTGTTTTAGAACATTCGGTTGAGTACCCTGGAGATATTGCTGTTATTGAGTTTGACGATTCAAAAACAAGTATCAAAGCCTTAAAGCTTATCATAGAAGAGAAAGGGTTTAAGGCAGAAGTTGTCAAAAATAAAGTTTGACCTAAAGAAAATTCCCCGAAGAGACTTCCTCGGGGCAATTTTATTTTTTTGTATTTAAGCATTTAATTAAATACTTTATAATATGAAAAACACAAATAAAGAATTGTTCAATCCGGACCACTTGGATTGTTGCATAGAAATTGGAGATTGTGAATTGCAAAATCCACCAAAAGAATTAATTGATAAACTTATTGGACAGCCCATCAGTGACTGTAAAAAAATTATTGAAGAGTTTCTTAAACCTCAAGAAAAATTAGTTATAAAATTTAAAAAGAAAATAGGGTTTAAAACTCAAAATGATAATCGCTAGTTAGCTTTTAAATGGACTGAAAATACAGTACTTAATTTAAAAAAAGATATCAAAATGGAAGTTTGTCACACCAGTAACCCAGCACTTATTCTTATACCAGATATTAGTGGGTTTACCAAATACATTGCCACTTCTGAAATTAGGCATAGTCAGGAAAAAATTGCACTATTGCTCGAATCAATTTTAGAAAATAATATACTAAATTTTAAAGTGTCTGAAATCGAAGGCGATGCTATTTTATTTTACAGTTATGAATTTCCATATTCAGCAACGGAAATCATTAATCAATGTCAATTGATGTTCGACAAATTCCATCAGAGAATAGATGAATTTAAACTATCGAAATGTATGTGTGGGTCTTGCCAAAAACTGTATAAGCTTTCATTAAAATTTGTACTCCATTTTGGACAACTTGGTTCTGTAATGGTAAAAGACTATTGTAAACTCTTTGGTAAAGATTTAATAATAGCACATCGGCTTCTTAAAAACAAAATTAGCTCAAATGAGTACATACTTTTCACGGAAAATTTTAGCAATCAATTTCCACTTATAGGCACTCATCTTGATAACCATACGGAATTGGTCAACGACATTTTCAATTTAGAAGACATCGGTGATATTGGTATTACTTATTTCGATTTGAAGGCATTAAGTTTAAAGAACAGACAAGGTACGACTTGTTAAAATGATCAGCATTTTCTTCGTGCGGAAAATGAAATAAACATAATCTAAATTATATACAAAATGAAAACAGCAAAGCAATATTTGGACAAACAATTAAACACCATGTTATCTGAAATTCAACTTGATGATAATAATTTTATCGTGAATGTCCAAAGGGAATTACTTAAAGGCAATCCACTGCCAAAAACAACATTTTATGCACTTATCGATGCAACTAAAGAGAAAGCTGATTCACTGTTGGAATTATTAGGAGAGCTAAATGAAAATAACCAAATTACAGCCTTTTCTGGTTTGTCGATCACACCTACTAACCACAAGTTTATAGTGCAAGGCAAAACACTTTATACTTGGTGTGCATTAGACGCTATATTGTTTACCGAATGGCTGGATGTTTCGTCCCAAATTATATCTCATGACCCAATTGACAATTCTTTAATTGAGTTGAATATTGACTGTGATCATTTGGTATCATCTAATCCGTATCCAATATTTCTCTCTTTGGTTGAAAAAATGGACTCTTGCAATATCAGAGGCTCCTTCTGTAATCACGTTTCTTTTTTTGCAAGCGAACAAACCGCAAAACAATGGCTTGACAGCAATGCAAATGGCAAGATATTAACCTTGGAAGATCTGTTTGAATCGAATAAAATTGGCTTAAAATGTTGTTAAAAATAATAACCCATATTTATTAAGCACCACATAAAAACATACTTAATTACAAATAAAATGTTAAAGAATATATTAAAAAAAGACAGGATATGAAAAAACAAACAGAAACAATTACATTGGAAATCGAGGGTATGACCTGTAACGGTTGTGCAACACATATCGAAAAGGATATGAACGCAACTCAAGGTGTTTTAAGTTCCACAGTAAACCACGAAACCGGAAAAGGCGAATTTACTTTTGATGGGGATAAGATAAGTAAAGCAAACGTAATAAATGCCGTCAACAACATTGGTGATTATTCGGTCATAAATAATGTCGATGACGAAGAGGTTTCCGTTGAAAATTCCAAAGGTGAAAACCAATACGATTTAATAGTTATTGGAGGCGGTTCTGCAGCATTTTCAGCAGCCATAAAGGCCGAAAGTTTAGGGCTTACCACGCTTATGGTAAATGGTGGTTTAGATTTTGGTGGCACTTGTGTTAATGTAGGTTGTGTACCTTCTAAAAATCTAATTCGAGCTGCCGAAACAGCTTACCACGCTACACATTCTAATTTTGCAGGAATAAAACCAAAAGGCGTTGACATTGATTTCGCACAAGTTATCAAGGATAAAAAAGCTTTAGTTGCTGCATTACAACAACAAAAATATATGGATGTGGTCAGTGATTTTAAAGGCTTGACCATGCTCAAGGGATGGGCAGAGTTTGTGGATACTAAAACCATTCTTGTAGATGGAAAAGACAAGTTCACTGCAACCAATATTATAATAGCCACGGGAGCAACCACCAACATACCTAATATCGAAGGATTAAATGAAGTTGGGTATTTAACTAATGTGTCTTTGTTCGATTTAGAAGAAAAACCAGAAAGCCTAACCATTATGGGCGCAGGTTACATAGGGTTGGAAATAGCAATGGCCTATAATCGTTTAGGTGTAAAAGTGCGCATCATTGAATTTACAGATAGACCTTTACGAAGTCAAACCGAAGACATTACTGGTGTTTTAGTTGAACAAATGAAAAGTGAAGGCATTGAAATTCTTCCAAATTTTAGAGCTTTTAAATTTGAAAAAGAGGGCAACGATACTATTATTCATTGTAACTGTCCTGATGGTTCTACAACACAAATTGTTGAAAAAGGACATATTGTTGTTGCTACAGGAACCACGCCAAATACCTCTAAATTAGGACTTGAAAATATAGACCTAAAACTATCAGAAAGAGGGCATATTGTGGTGAATGAGAAAATGGAAACTAATGTTTCTAATATTTATGGCGCAGGTGATGTTACAAATACACCGCCATTTGTATATACAGCAGCAACCGAAGGCAGCACAGCAGTTAACAATGCATTTTCATTATCAAAACAAAGTGTAGATTATGCATCCTTACCATGGGTAGTATTTACAGACCCTCAAATTGCGGGAGCTGGAATGGACGAAATAGAAGCAGAAAAGAAGGGCATTCCCTTTGAAGTATCAAAATTAGATTTATCTCACGTTCCAAGAGCTTTAGCAGCACAAGATACAAGAGGCTTTATTAAATTAATTCGCAATATAGAAACCGATAAGTTAATTGGAGCACGAGTGATTGCGCCAGAAGGAGGTGAATTGATTCAACAATTAAGTATGGCTATTAAATTTGGTATTACGGTAAAAGAACTTGCGGAAAGTTTTTACCCGTATTTAACTCTTGGAGAAGGGATAAAATTAGCGGCAATTACTTTTGGAAAAGATGTTTCTAAATTGAGTTGTTGTGCGAGTTAATCCCTACTAAAAGCCATACACATTTGCAATTCGCTCAAAGCCACCACGCCATCAAAAATTGCAAAAGAGTATGTCTTGCCAACGCTCAATCCGAACATTTAAGAAAATATCGGAATTGAAAAGCAGAACGGAATAAAGCCAGTGGGTAACAACGTATATAAAAAATAGCAGTTAAGAGCTAAACTAAAAGTTTGGTTCTTTTCTGCTATCTTTGTTTTCAACTGAAAAATTGCACATACAAATCTGCTACTTTTCATATACAAGACCGTTGGCAACAAGCAAAAACGAAAATCTATGAAAAAAATAATTTTAGGAGTAATGACACTATTAGTCATTTCTTGCAATGAAAAACAACCTGAAGAATTCTCATTGAGAGGAAAAACAAACGGAATTGAAAACGGAACAAATATTTACCTTTCCTTTGAAGAAGAATTAATAGACTCAACAAAAGTTGTCGATAATAATTTTAAATTTCAAACTAAACTTCAAAAGTCACCAATGCAAGTCATATTGAGAACAAAAGATTATTCTCATTATCGATTCTTATGGCTAGAAAACAAACCTATGGAATTCAACGCTTCAAAAACAGATTTTCGAAATGCAAAAGTAACAGGTTCGGAAACTGAACAATTAAGTGAAATTTTAAGACAAAAAATTGATACAATACCTAGAAGTAAAAGGCATAAATACAGAATTGAATTTATACGTTCTAACCCAGAGAAATTGTTTAGTGCATATTTACTTTCTTTTTATACTAAAACTTGGGGTAAAGAAAAAACAATAGAATTATTTAATCAATTATCAGAAGGCAATAAGAATTCAGAATACGGAGAAAAGATTTCAAAATATATTAAACTAAATAAAGATCCTAAAATTGGAGAGAGATTTGTTGACTTTGAAATGGAAGATACAAATGGAGAATTGAGAAGACTTTCTGATTTTAATGGAAAATTGGTATTGTTGGAATTCTGGGCTTCGAGTTGTGGACCTTGTAGAAAAGAAAACCCAAGCTTGGTTAAAACATACAATGAATATAAACCCAAAGGGTTTGAAATATTTGCTGTATCTGAAGACACTAAAAGAGAAAAATGGTTGAGAGCAATCGAAAAAGATGGATTGCCTTGGTTACAAGTAAGTGACTTGAGTAGAGAAAATACAGCTTCTATGATTTATGGAATAAATGGAATTCCTGACAACTTTTTGATTAACCAAAAAGGAATAATTGTTGGACGGAATTTAAGAGGAGAAAAATTAAACGAAAAACTGAAAGAATTATTAAATTAAAGCCAGTTGCCAACACCTCATAAAATTTATGCTTACATTTAAACTAAATAACGAACCGACAAACATTCAACTAACGATTTGCTACAACCGAAAAATCTCCGATTTTACAGTCGCACAAATCTTATAAAAACACGTTGTGCTTCATTATGACAAACCGCTAACCAATAATTAAACTCTTTAGAAAAATTATACAAAATTTACTTCCTCGGGTAAAATTCAAAAATATTCTTGAAGAAATTATTATTTACTTTTGAATCTTACAAAAAAAGTGTTTCTAATTCATGATTATTAAACAACCAACCAAAAATAAAATAAAAACTGCATGGTATAAATTTATCAATAGTTCTGTGTGGCGTTGGTTTCAGAAAGCAATTATATTAATAGTTTTCTCTTTAGTGGTAAATCATTTAGCAACGCGAGATAGCTTTCCTGATAGTGAATCGTATAGATTCCCTATAGAAGGCTTTCTGTCGTCTGTCGTTTTATTCATTCTCATTGGAATCATAGCGTATCTTAATTTTAAATTTTACAAGAAAAAGTATTTCTCTAAAAATGTAAAGATTGTCACTATCGTATGGTTTATGGCTTCTACTCTAGGTTATATTACAGTCATGTATATTCCCGTCAATATTATTTTAAATATAGTTTCAGGTGGACAGACAGAGTTTTATTATTTATTAATTGGCTTGTTACTTACCTTATTAGTGAGTTTTATTTTCATAGGTTTATGGTATGCGCAAGACATTTTTAATTTGTACAAGCTATCCATAAAAGATGCTGAAATTACTATTGAAAGCGGTGCAAAAATAACTAAACTTACCTATGAAGATATTGCATGCTTTTATAGCGAAAACAAAATTGTATATACAGTTCAAAATAATGGCACAATAATTAACACCGATTTTACATTGAACGAGCTCGAAGAAAAAATAAACGATCAATTGTTTTTTAGAGCCAATCGGCAAATTATTATTCACAAAGATGCTGTAGACCAAATTGTAAAAATCGAAAATGGCAAGTTGCATATTCGATTAAAAGCTTCCATTGAAAACGATGCTATTGCTGAAATCAATATCAGTCGTTACAAACGAAAAGAATTTATGGATTGGTTTCAATAAAAAAATTAAAAACTAACGACTATTCAAGTATTAATTTACGACCATTCAGTAAAAAAACGATTATTTAAAGGGTTTTTCAGAGGTTTTGTTTAGAGTTTTGTTCTGAATTTAAAATCAATTAAAAATGAAAAAATTAACTACAAAGCAAATCGTAATTCCATTATTTACCCTAATCATTATATGTTTCATGTACTTTGGGGCAATTACCAGAACTCCTTTTGAAAATATAATTATCTCTATAATCATCATTATAGCTAATTATATAGAATACAAGGGAAAACCATTTTCAGCACTTGGGTTTAAACGTAGAAAATTCAATGTAAAAAATCTACTTGTGCATGCTCCGTTAGTTGCACTAGGGCTATTTGTTTTTTATGTCTTTGTAGTAGTTCCTGTAATCGAGATGGTAACAGGAGTTCCTATCGATTATTCAAGCATGAGCCCATTGGAAGGGAACTTTCAACTTACTATCGTCTGGTTATTATTAGTTTGGGTTACAGCAGGATTTGGAGAAGAAATTATTTTTAGAGGTTATCTTATGCGGCAGTTTATCAAATTCTTTGGAGACAGTAAAATAAGTCTTGCTATTAATATTCTAATAATTTGTAGTTTTTTCGGATACATGCACATGCAGCAAGGAATCACAGGTCAACTTGTTGTGGTAATTATCGGAGCACTCTTATCTATAATATTCTACATCCGAAAATACGATTTGTGGTTTTTGATTATGGTACATGGTTTTTTTAACACACTAGGAATTTTGAGTTTTTACTTTGGTTTGGCTTAACGATAACTAGAAATATCACTAACACTTTTATTTAACCAATGTAATATTCTAAAAAAATTAAGTTATTTCAAAAATAACGAAAGCACAACACCGTATAAAATTAATTGCTTATTGCGAGCTTGCTTACGAAAGTCCTCACGGATTATCTATCTGTGATTTATTTGCTAACTTTAGTGCTTAAAACACGCAACTAATCTTATACAAAACCGTTGTATGCAATGTCAGAAAAACTATGAAAATTTATGAAATTAGAAAAAATCACAATTGAAAATTATAAAAGTATTGATAAAATTGAATTTATAATTTCTGAAATTAATAATAGTTTTACTTATTCTCTTTTAGGTATTAATGAATCTGGAAAAAGTAGTTTTTTAAAGGCAATTTCGCTATTTGACAATGAAGACATATCGTATCCACAAGATTTCTTTTCCGATTCAAAACCTGTTAAAATAATATTCGATTACATCCCTTCGAAAGATGATTTAGTAGAACTAAAAAAAGAACTTTCAACTACTCATAAATTTGGAAAAGAAATTATAAATAAACTTGGGATTAAATCTATACAAATAGTTACAGAATTTGAACCTAGCGAAACAACTACTAAAACCTTCAAAGAAACTATAATATTTGAAACTGAAATATTTTCTGATTATACATTAAAAGAAAAAACACCAACAAAAAAGGAAAAAGAAGAAACCGAATTAGAAGATTTTAACTTATCAAAATTCTTTGAAAGTGTATTACCTAAATATTTTTGGGGCATAAGTCACCACGTAGTTTTTTGGAAATCAAGTCCAGAATATTTAATATTAGATGATATTGATTTATTAAAATTTTCAACAGAACCAAAAGAAACTTCTATTCCTTTACTTAACTGTTTTAGTTTGGCGGGAATTAAAGAAGATTCTTTGAAAAAAGAAATTGCAAAATTAACTTCGCCAGTTACAATAAGTAGTTTACAATCAAAATTAAGTGAACTTACTACAGAGCATATAAATAAAGTATGGCCAGAACATCCAATATCAATTACATTTCAAATTAATAACAATAAAATATCATTACTAATAGAAGATAATGGTGTTAAATTTCAACCTAAAACTACTGGACAAAGAAGTGATGGCTTCAAACAATTTATTTCATTTTTATTAACAATTTCAGTAGAAAATTATAATGAAGAATTGTCAGACACTATACTTTTAATTGACGAACCAGAAACTCATCTTCATCCACCTGCTCAAATTAATCTTTTGGGAGAATTAATAAAAATAACATCAAACAGCAATAACAATATATTATTCTTTGCTACTCACTCTAACTACTTAATTGACAAAAGTAATTTAGACAGAAACTACAAAGTTTCAAAAAAGAAAAACCATAAAACTTCAATAAACAAAATTGAAAAAAAGACAAGCACATATTCAGAAGTGAATTATGAAGTTTTCGGAATAGAAACTAGCGACTATCATAATGAACTCTATGGCTACATTGAATCTGAGGAAAAAACATTATTAAATGGTTTAAATAAATCAAAAAAGTGGATTAATTCAAAAACAAATAAAGAATACCAAGTTTCTCTTTCTGAATACATAAGACACTCTATTCATCATCCTGAAAATGAATTAAATAAAAAATATACTGACAAGGAATTGAATCAATCAATAAAAATATTGAGAGAATTAAAATCTAAAATATAAACACTGCATACAACACCGTGTAAAAAAAATTGCTGGTAAAAGCCTACTTACGAAAATCCTATCGGATTTTCTTGGTTTGTGTTTTATTTACTAACTTTAGTGCTTAAACTCGCAACTTTTCCTACACAACAACGTTGGCAAACATTATGAAAAAAATTTCGTTATTGATTTTAATTTTGAGTTTTATGAATTGTAATTCTGACAAAAAATCAGCGGAATTAAAAACTGATTCTTATAAACTGAACTCTAATTTAATTGGTATTTACGAATACAAAACATCTGAACAATCCGAAAATCATTATATAGTAATTGACACGCTGAATGGAAAATATAGCGGACTTTATTACGGAACGGAAGATAGTGGCAGACATGGCATTTTCTTTTATGGAAACAAAATGGAAAAATTGAATATAGAAAAAAAGAGAATTAGCTTTGAAATTGGAACCAGAGAACTTTACGAAACTACACGAATGAGAATTGTAAAGCATAAAATAGATTTAGAGAAAGACTCTACAAATGGAATTTCAAAAGGTCAATTAAAATATAACGGAGAAATATCAAAAAACGGATTTAAATTAAATTGTGAATCTAAATATGAATATTGCTGGGAAAATGAACTGAATTTTAAAAAACTAACCGAAAAAAAATAACGATTTGCCAACAACGTGTATAATTAATGGCTAGTTCTCGCCTACTTACGAAAATCCTCGCGGATTTTCTATCTGTGATTTATTTGCTAAATTAGTTGCTTAAACAACGCCACAAATCATACACAAAACCGTTGCCAGTAATGCAGACAAAATCATCAAAAGTTTCCATATAATTCAACTTTTTTGTTATCTTTGCTAAAGTATAACGACAAATAAACTGAATGAAACCAAAATTTGAGGTAGTTTTTCTTGAA
>Ga0316205_10003221_pt1 | contig 15730 bp, 7 predicted proteins | sample 3monthpyrite_MG_FD_204941 | JGI IMG/M metagenome (GOLD analysis project Ga0316205, IMG submission 204941) | Microbial mat bacterial communities from mineral coupon in-situ incubated in ocean water Damariscotta River, Maine, United States -... | ecosystem: Environmental > Aquatic > Marine >... | reverse complement strand
GGCCATTGATATCTACTCGCGGGCGGTTTCGGACGTCTATCAGGATCTCTTTGCAACGGGCATCTTCGTCGGCAAGGGTATCTATGACATCGCCGCCATGCAGCGGGTCATGCACGGTCGCGTTCCTGACAACCGCGTCCTCAGCCATGATCTTTTCGAAGGACTTTACGGACGCGCTGCTTTGGCCAGCAGTGTTGTGGTCTACGAGGATCTGCCGGCCAGTTATCCAGAGTATGCGATGCGCTCACACCGCTGGGTGCGCGGCGACTGGCAGCTGTTGCAGTGGCTTGGCCGACGCGTGCCGTCGAGAGACGGAACCCGCGTTCCAAATCCGCTTGGTCTGCTTGATCGGTGGAAGATCGCTGACAACCTAAGGCGAAGTCTGCTCCCCCCCGCGCTGCTGGCATTCCTCATAGGCGGATGGGCGATTCTGCCCGGCAGCGCATTTGTGTGGACGATCTTGGCACTGGCAACACCCGGTGCCTATCTCATCGGAGAGGTCGTTGGTGTCGCGGGTGGCGGCGTGCATCGCGGCTTCATTAGGAAGGCAGGACATCGGTTTCGGGCGCAAGGGGGAAGGTGGTTTCTGTCGCTTACTTTCGTCATCAGTGATAGCTTGGTCGCCATCGACGCCATAGCAACAACGCTTCATCGCCTGTTCGTCAGCAAACGGCACCTTCTGGAATGGACTTCGTCCGCCCATGCAGCAGCATCACTTTCCCACAGAAGCATCCGGAAGACGATATGGCTTCGCATGTGGCCATCCACCGCGCTCGCCCTCGCTATTGCGGGCGGTCTGGCCCTCTATGACCTTGCCTCACTGTTACCTGCCACGCCTATCCTGGCGCTTTGGCTGATCGCGCCTGAAATTGCAGTCTGGACGGCAAGACCACGCAGGTTTCGAGGGGAAACGCTCACCGAAACCGACCGCCGGTATCTGGCTCAAATTGCGCGGCGAACATGGTATTTCTTCGAGGCGCTTGTTGGCCCCGAAGACAACTGGCTGCCGCCCGACAACATTCAGGACGCGCCCGAGCGCAAGATCGCACACCGAACCTCGCCCACGAATATCGGCCTCTTCCTGGTGTCGGCCCTATCTGCCCGCGAACTCGGGTTCATTACGACGAGCGATCTGGTTATACGCGCGCAAAATACGCTGAAGACCCTCGACGGTCTGAAATCCCATCGCGGCCATATTCTGAACTGGTACGACACGCGCGGCCTGACACCGCTGGAGCCGCAATATGTTTCAACCGTCGACAGCGGCAATCTCGCGATGTCACTGATCGCCCTCAAACAGGGATGCCTTGAAATTGTAGACCACCCGGCACTCGACAGTCGCAATTTTGATGGTTTGATCACAACGCTGGAGATATTGGATCAGGCCGTCAGGCACCTGCCAGGCCAAGATTCCGACACCTTGGCGCGTGTACAGGCCGCCTTGCTGCATCAGATCCAGGCATCGCGGAAAAACCCGTCGGATTGGCCCGCCATGATCGGTGGACTGTCGACGACGTCTTGGCAGCGGCTGGAAGAGGTCATTCAGGACGCGATCAAGAAATCCGCCGATGTCCTTCCTGAAAAGTTGAACGATGTGCATGTCTGGATGGAGCGGGCCCGCCACCATCTTCACGCCATTCACCGGGATCAGGAGCGCTATCTGCCATGGCTCGGACCGCTCAGCGCCGCGCCCGCCACCGAATCCGCTTTCGCCGAACGGGTCGGGCGCATCCTGTCGCCTCTCGCGGCGGCTGATATGCGGCAGGCGAACGGGACCGGGATATTGGCGGAGATCGACAGCAGACTGGCTTCGGTCGCTTCGGATGCAGCATGGCTTGCCGATCTTCGCGACGCCATCGCGCGTGGATTGGCTGCCCATGCGCAACTGAGAACTGACCTGAAGGGCGTGGCCGCTCACGCCGACAGGCTCGCCTACGGTATGGATTTCAGCTTCCTATACAATCCCAAAGTGCGGCTGTTCCGGATTGGCTACAATCTGAGCGCCGGACAAATGGACACGAGCCACTATGACCTTCTGGCGACCGAGGCACGTCTTGCCACCCTATTTGCCATCGCCAAGGGGGATGCGCCGATTGAGCAATGGTTCTCGTTCAGCCGCCCGATCACGCAGTTTAGGGGAAAGCCGTTGATCCAGTCGTGGAACGGATCGATGTTCGAATACTTAATGCCGCCCATTTTCCTGCCCAGCCATCGCGACACATTGCTCGGAGAAAGCGAGTTGACCGCCGTCGAGGTCCAGCGCAGTTATGCGGCCGAGCGGGGCATCCCTTGGGGCATTTCGGAATCGGCCTTCGGCGTGACGGATGGCGACGGTAATTATCAGTATCGTGCCTTTGGCGTGCCCGATCTCGGGATTCGCCGCGGCTTGACGGAGGATCTGGTAGTGGCGCCTTATGCGACGGCACTGTCTCTTTGCGTCTGGCCCCGTTCGGCCACTCAGAATTTGCGAAATATCGAAAGCCTGACGGCGCTGACCTGCTATGGGTTTATCGAGGCGCTTGATTTTACGCCCAGTCGTGTGTCCCGGACCCAGCCGTTCGTGGCTGTCAGGGCCTTCATGGCGCATCATCAGGGTATGACGATGGCGGCAATCACAAACGCGCTCACTGAAGACTGCTTGGTGCGTCGGGCCATGCGCGAGAAACCGGTCTCTGCGGTTGGTCTCTTGCTGCAGGAACATTTGCCGTGGGACGCCCCGCTCGAAGCGGGCCGCGCCGACGAGACATGGCAGACAGAACGGACGACCTCTGGTTCGCCCGCGCTGGCACCTTGGGTTCCGTCGCCGGACGCAGCCGTGCCGCAGATGCATTTTCTGGGGAACGGCCGGATGTCTGTCCGGATTTCCGGTGCTGGATGTGGAGGGCTGAGCTGGCGGAAGAATGCGCTGACCCGCTGGCGGCCGGATCCTACAAGCGACGGCTATGGGACCTGGCTCTATGTGCAGGATTGCGATAGCAAGCGGCTCTGGTCTGTGGGCCGATCACCTGCGGGGGCACTCTGCCGCGAGGCAAAAACGGTCTTTCACCAGCATATGGTCGAAATGCTGCAACGAAACGAAGACATTGCGATCCGCATGGACTTGATTATAGCCCCGTTCGACGACGTGGAAATACGCCGCATTACGGTTATCAATGAAAGCAACGCCCAACGGACAGTCGATCTGACAAGCTGTGCGGAGATCGTACTTGCTCCACCTCAGGATGATGAACGGCACCCGGCCTTCAGCAAACTCTTCGTCGGTAGCGACTTCATTGCCGGAGAGGATGCACTGGTTTTCCAGCGTCGACCGCGCCGTCCGGAAACGAGGCCGCCCGTTCTGCTGCACAAAATGGTTGCCGACGATCCCGACATCTTTCTTGTCGGTCACGAAACGGACCGCGCGCGTTTCTTCGGCAGGAACGGCAGCTTGGCATCGCCACTGGGCCTGCGAGAAGGATTGAGTGATACGATCGGCTGGACGCTGGATCCCGTCATGGCGCTGCAAGTGCGGGTAATGCTTGCGCCGATGGAAACGAAGCAATTCGCCTTTCTAACCATCGCCGGCACTTCGCGGGCGCAGGTGCTGACCATCGCCCGGCGATACCCGCAGTCGGCTCTCGACCGGGCCTTTCGAGATGCAAATCTGGAGGTAACGCGCAGGGTTCACCGTCTGAGGATCGAACCGAGTCATCTTCCCGAACTTCAGGTTCTGTCGTCATTCCTTGCCCAGCCCGGCCATACACTCCGCTCGGTCGTTCCGCAGGAAGGCGGCGGCTGGCGGGGACAATCCGGTCTCTGGCGATTTGGCATTTCCGGAGATTTACCGATCCTGCTTGTGAAAGTCGATCATGCGGAGGAGCCGGATCTGCTCGACACTCTCATCCGGGCACAACGGCTTTGGCACGGCGTAGGATTGGCGACTGATCTCGTGATTCTGCGAAACGCAGCCTCGGGCTATGAAGAGCCCTTGCGAGAGTATGTGCTCACGGTGCTTCGAGACAGCCATTCCGAAGGGTTTCTGGGCCGAAGCGGCGGTATTCACCTGTTGGCCTCGGATCAGATGGACATGGCCACCCGGCGAGGTCTTGAGACTGCGGCGCATGTCGTCCTGACGGGGGATAAAGGCACCCTCGCCGACATCGTGGATGGTGCGCTGGACGCGCGCGCGACACCTCCGCCGATCGAACCCTCGGCGCATGTGACCTTTGCTCGGGCGCCTCAGGCGCCCCGGCCAGAGGGTCTGCTTTTTGAAAATGGTTTTGGCGGTTTCGACGAGGTGAACCGAGAATACGTGATACATCTTGCTGCCAATGAGCACACGCCCGCACCATGGTGCAATGTGCTGGCCAATGATCACTTCGGCACACTTGTCAGCGAAGCTGGCCTTGGCTTTACCTGGGCTGCGAACAGCGGTGAGCATCGCTTGACGCCTTGGTCAAATGACCCGGTCCTCAATGAGCCTGGAGAGGTTCTTTACTTGCGCGACGAGGCTCTGGCGGAGGTTTGGACAACGACGCCCACGCCCATGGGTCAAAGCGCCGAATGTCAGGTCAGGCACGGGATGGGCTATTCGCAATGGCGCCAGATCAGCAGAGATCTGGAGCAGGAGATGCTGGTCTTTGTGCCCTTGGACGCACCGGTGAAGCTGGTTCGCTTGAGGATCAGGAACCTCTCTCCGACACCGCGGCGCCTGACCGCGACATACTATGTCGAGTGGCTGATCGGCGCGATGGCAAGCATCGCCAAGCCCCATGTTACAAGTCTCTACGACCCGGCTCAGAAAGCCATACTTGCACAAAACCACTGGAACCCAGAGTTCGCAGGCCGCGTGGCGTTCCTTTCCGCTTCGGCAGATCCCCATAGCGTTAGCGGCGACCGGCGCGACTTTCTGGGGCAGGACGGGGACGTCTCTTCGCCCGATGCCATGCGTCGATGGGATCTCGGCGGCCGCTTCACACCGGGCGGCGATGCCTGTGGGGCCTATCAAGTGCACCTTGTAATGGAACCCGGTGCAACAGAGGAAGTGGTGTTCATCCTGGGAGAGGGTGTGGATCAAGGCGAGGCCGCCAACCTGATCAAGCGCTGGCGCAATCCCTCTGAGATCGCCGGGGCCTTGCTGGATCTGCGGACATACTGGGATACACAGCTTGGAGCTCTTCAGGTCAAGACACCGGATTCGGCGCTGAACCTGATGGTCAATCAATGGTTGCCTTATCAGAATCTTTCCTGCCGGATGATGGCGCGCGCCGGGTTCTATCAAGCAGGGGGAGCGTTCGGTTTTCGGGATCAGTTACAGGATATGCTGGGCATCCTTCACAGCGACTCGAAACGCGTGCGATCACACATCCTGCGAGCTGCCCGGCACCAGTTTGAAGAGGGTGACGTGCTGCACTGGTGGCACCCACCCGAAAGCCGGGGTGTCAGAACGCGCTGCTCGGACGACTACCTCTGGCTGCCCTATGTCACTGCGCGATATGTCGAGGCCACCAATGATTCCGCTATCCTGTCAGAAAGTGTTCCATTTCTCGCCGCACCCGAATTGCGGCCGGACGAAGGCGACCGATATGAGCGGTTCAATCAGGGTGAGACCGCGTCACTTCTGGAACACTGCGCCCGTGCAATCGATCGGGGTCTGCGAACCGGCGTTCATGGTTTACCGCTGATCGGCAGCGGTGACTGGAATGACGGTATGGATCGTATCGGTGCGGGCGGGAGGGGAGAAAGCGTGTGGCTTGCCTGGTTTCAGATAGCCACGATCCGCACCTTTGCACCGCTGGCCGAAGCCGCAGGCGAGACCTATCGTGTTGAGCGCTGGCAGGGCCATGTTCAGAAACTTCAAGCGGCCCTCGATGAGCATGCATGGGATGGCGCCTGGTACGTCAGGGCTTTCGATGACGACGGGGTCTCCTGGGGGTCGCATACGAATGAAGAGTGCCAGATCGACCTCATCGCTCAGAGTTGGAGCGTTCTTTGTGGTGACCCACCAGACGAAAGGTCACGCCAGGCACTGAAATCAGCTTGCGACCAGTTGCTGGACAGCGACCACAGACTGATACGGCTGCTGAAGCCGCCATTTCAGGGCACCAATCGGGATCCCGGGTATATCCAGGCCTATCCGGCCGGCATTCGCGAGAATGGCGGGCAATACACGCATGCTGCCGCCTGGCTCGGGGTCGCCATGGCCGAGATCGGAGACGGCGACCGGGCCTGGCAAGTCTTTGACATCATCAACCCGATCCGTCGAAGCCAGAGCAGAGCAGGGTCAGAGCACTATCGGCGAGAGCCATATGTCCTCGCTGGCGATGTGTCGGGCACGGGTGAATGGACCGGAGTCGGCGGCTGGTCATGGTATACGGGTGCGGCCGGCTGGACCTGGCAGTTGGCCACGCGCGGGATTATGGGGGTTCGCCTGAAGGGCAGGGACGTGCATCTCAACCCCTGTCTTCCGAAGGAATGGGGAGGTGCCGAGGTGGCCCTGGAGGGCGATCGGGGCCGCATGACCGTCGTCATCGAAGACCCGAAGCACGTTGGCACCGGCGTGGTTGCAATAACGGTAGACGGCGCGCCGTTCGAGACGCCGGTCGTCCCGTTCCCGGACACGGGTCGGACCCGCCACGTTGTGGTTCGGCTGGGAAGCACAGGGGCCGCCAATCCGCCGGTTCCTGACGACGCCGAAGCATCCGGCGGTCAGGTTTAGGAGCGCGCTCGGTTCATGGAGAGCATTCGCGCCAAAGCGCAGAATACCATCAACCAAGTGGGCTAATTTTACGCCGCGATCTGGTCCCTCTTTATTCTGCGATTGAGAAACTATGCACAGACACCGAAACCGGTTTCGAAATTTCTTGACGAAACCGGTTTCGGTTGTCAACGTGGGTCTATCTGGGAGGATAAAAGTGAACGAAGTGCCACAAAATAAGGGGACTGCGAAAAAACCGATTCGCCGTGAGAAAGTTACGATTCAGGATTTGTCGGATCATCTTAACCTCGCTAAGGGGACGGTTTCGCGTGCGCTCAATAGGTATCCAGACATCGCGGCATCTACACAATTGCGTGTGGCCAACGCTGCCAAACAGCTTGGATATCGACCGTCCAGTCATGCCCAGGCCATCAGAACGGGCTTGGTGAAATCAGTTGGCTTGGTGCTGAATGTTGCCGGAGAAAACCAACATCGCCCGTTCCTGTCGGAATTTCTGAATGGCATTTCCCTGCGTCTTGGTGACGAAGAATGGACGTTGGTTGTTGCAACGGCCCAATCAGACGAAAACATTATTGAAGTGCATTCGCGGTTAGTGGCCGAACAAAAAGTAGACGGGTTTATTTTGCCCCGTACAAAAATTCATGACGCGCGCGTTGATTTGCTAAAGGCAGAAAAGGTGCCCTTTGTGCTCTATGGGCGTTTGGCTGATACCGGCGACTGCGCGTGGTTTGACATCGCTGGTGAAACCGCGATGCAGCAAGCCGTCGCACGCCTTGCTGGTTTTGGGCATAATCGTATCGCATTTGTTGGTGGCGACAAAGACAATAATTTCGAGACCTTACGACGCGAAGGGTATGAGACCGGATTGGCAAAAGCGGCAATTCCTTTTGATGATGAATTGATTGTCGAAGGATCAATGTCGGTTGAACAGGGTTTCAGGGCGGCAATGCATTTACTGGCACTTCCTGCTCCGCCAACAGCTATTATTTGTGCGCTCGACCGTGCTGCTTTGGGCGCTTGCCGGGCTGCAACCGCACTTGGATTGTATGTTGGGCGGGATATTTCGGTTATTGGTTATGACGGCATACCCGAAGGTGCATATGCTACGCCGCCGCTCACGACATTTTCCGTAGATTCAAAGGCCGCTGGTATGCGGTTAGCCGATATTATTCTCAAGGTTATCCGCGGAGCGGATGCCACAGGTTTCCGCGAATTGGTAGATGCTACCTTGATTGAACGTCAATCGGATGGCCCCATAACCAAATCGCCGAAAGAAATCTCTGCCTTGGTGGCAGAGGCAATCAAAAGTCATGGGAGGAACAAATGACTCATAAACTTAAAGGCTTGCTGGTTAGCACAGCCCTAACTCTGGCTGTTTCGGCTTCGGCGCTTAGCGCCCAGTCCATCCGTTTCTGGACAACTGAAGAACAGCCGGACCGATTAGCAAAACAACAGGAAATGGCGGCTGACTTTACCGCTGCGTCAGGTGTTACGGTTGAGGTTATTCCGGTAACGGAAAGCGATCTCGGCACACGGGCCACAGCGGCATTTGCTGCGGGCGATTTGCCTGACGTGATTTACCACCCGCTACAATACGCGCTTCCTTGGGCCGAAGCTGGTATTCTCGAAAGCGATGCCGCAACCGAAGTAATTGAGGCGCTTGGCGTTGACACATTCTCGGCTGGCGCTTTGGACATGGCCGCAGTTGACGGCGGGTTTGCGTCTGTTCCGGTTGATGGCTGGACGCAAATGATTGTCTATCGCAAAGATTTGTTTGACGCGGCAGGATTGAACGCACCAAACACATATGCCGACGTTTTGGCAGCAATTGAGGCTTTGCACAATCCACCTGAAATGTTTGGATTTGTCGCGGCAACCAAAATCGACGAAGGCTTTATGTCTCAGGTTCTTGAGCACGTGTTTCTTGCGAATGGTGTTTCACCCGTAAACGCTGACGGTTTTGCACCCTTGGACGAAGCAGCCACAATCGAAGTGCTGGAATTCTATAAAGCAATTACGGTGGCCTCGCCTCCCGGAGAACTGTATTGGAAGCAATCGCGTGAGCTCTATTTCGCGGGCAACGCCGCTATGATCATATGGTCTCCGTTCATCTTGGATGAATTGGCTGGTCTGCGTGACGCTGCACCGGTAACCATCAATGATGATCCTACGTCGCGTGATCTCGCTGCTGCAACCGGTATCGTGACCTCGTTTGCTGGCCCATCAAATCCCGATGGTGCAGCTTGGGCTGACGTGCGGTATTTTGGCATCACATCTGACGCTGATTTTGATGCGGCGCAGGCATTTGTCGAATATTCTATGTCTACCGGTTACATGCAGACGCTTTCAATGGCGCCAGAGGGTAAGTTCCCTGTGCGCCCCGGCACTGCTGAAAACCCCTCGGAGTTCACCGATGCGTGGTCATTGTTGCCAGTTGGCGTAGATCGCAAAGCCCCATTGTCAGAGCTATATGCACCTGAAATGATGGCTGAAATTGTGGGTGGCTTGTCCTCTGCACAGCGTTGGGGTGTTGCCGAAGGCCAGCTTTCATTGGCATCAAAAATGGTCAATGCGCAGATATTCAACCGCTTGGTTCGGGAATACATGGATGGCGTGCGTGATGGCGCTGCAACCGTGGCTTTGTTGAACGAAGAGCTTGGCGCAATTGAATAAAAAAATTACCGGAGCGGATCTTACCGCTCCGGTTCAATAGACAATACGACCCCTCAAAAGCCAGAGTGACTTTATGCAAAAAGCAACCCCACCAAAAGGCACCGGACCGCTGCAAAAACGCGAAGCCAAGCTGGCTTGGGGCATGTTGGCACCAACTATTATCAGTGCGTCACTGGTTGTTATTTTGCCACTTTTGGCGATTTTTTGGATCAGCTTTAAGCCAATTCAACTGGCTGATCTTCGGGTGCCATCACCCGAAGTCTATGAACGCATCAAAGGCAAAATCGAAGCCGCCGGTGACGAAGCCATTTATGAGCTTCGCCTGACCAATTCGTCCCGCCAAGAACCCTTGACCGATGTAACTCTGCAAGACGTCATTCCAAACGGCATGACCATTTTGGAACTTGACCAACGTTGCACGTTAAACGATCGTGATTTGCGTTGCGTATTTGGTGATTTTGCGGCTGGGTATCGTGAACGTATAAGCATGCCTTTTTCGGCAGACCAAGCGTTTGTAGACGCAGACCCAAACCCCCGTGATTCCGTTGCCATAATGGCGGGAAATTCGACTTCAATTTTGTTGGACGGCACTTTTACCCTTAAAAACTTTCAGCGGATGTTTAATGGCCGCGAGTTTTGGAGCGTCATCGGCGTCACCCTTTTTTATTCGATATTCGGAACGCTCGGCGCCCTAATCGTGGGCCTTTTTGCGGCCTTGTTGCTAAATAAAAGTTTCAAAGGCCAGGGTATGTTGCGCGGGCTATACCTGTTCCCATACGTGACACCCGTAATCGCAGTGGCCTTTACATGGGTGACGCTGTTTGACCCGTTTTCCGGTTCTGCGAATGCATTGCTGATCCAAATGGGCGTTTTGGCTGAGCCGATCAATTTCTTTGGCGCAAAACCACAAGCCTTGATCATGGTAACAGTTTTTGAGATTTGGCGATATTTCCCGATGTCGTTTCTGTTCATTTTGGCACGCATGCAAAGCATTGATACCGGCATGTATGAGGCAGCGGATATGGACGGCGCATCCCCCTTTCAACAATTCTGGTATCTTTCAGTGCCGCAGTTGGCAGGCATTATCAGCGTGTTATTCTTGCTGCGATTTATTTGGACGTTCAATAAATTTGACGACATCTTTTTATTGACGGGCGGCTCTGCGGGAACGCGCACCTTGACTGTTGACGTGTACGAGCAGGCATTCGCGGTTTCAAATATCGGCGCAGGTGCTGCCGTGGCTGTTGTTATTTTTATCATGCTGCTGGTGTTTTCGATTGTCTTTTTCAAATACGGATCGCAGGAGGAAGGTCTATGAAAATGTTACGGATCGGGTATGTCACTGCGACTATTCTGGGTATTTTTTGGAGCGCTGTGGTGGCGATTTGTGTCGCCATTTCCTTGGCGTTGCTCACTGGGGCCGCTGTAACGCCGGGGCTGCTGGCGGTGATGCCTGCAGGTTTAATCATCGGCATATTGCTGCTGATAACCCCAAAGACCATTCCTGCGCGAACGTATATTCTGGCGGCCCTCTTCGCGATGCTGCTTTTTGCGTTTCGGCTCAGCCAGCCGTTCGGCATAACATTGGGTGAAGCCACGATAATGCAAATTTTTGCCTTGGCTGCGATTAGCTTCGGGACTGTTGGACCTCTGAAAATCATGTTGTCAGAATTGCCAGCCGGAACGCTTAATCGTCATGAATTTGAGGGCAGCATCATCAAATTCTTGACTGGATTTGGCTATGTGTTCTTTACTGTCGTTGTCGCCATTCCGTTTTTTGTAATGATTATGACCAGCTTCAAAAGCCAACAAGCATTGCTCCTAAATCCGCTGGACTATTCACTCGATCTAGACAAGGGTTGGGGCTTGTTCCGTTCATACGTTGAATTGTTCCGTGACTTTGGCTTTGGCAAATATTTGCTGACGTCGTTCTTTGTATCTGTCATGACCGTGCTGTTGACATTGCTTTTCAGTGTGCCGGGTGCTTACGCGGTGGCGCGGCTACGTTTCAAGGGTCAGGCGGCAATGTCCCGGTCGATATTGCTTATTTACATGGTGCCGATGATCGTTTTGGCCTTGCCAATTTATATCGCCTTTTCGAGCGTTGGCCTGCGCAATTCAATTTTTGGCATTCTGCTGATTTATCCGGTCACCACCATTCCGGTCGCGCTCTATATGCTGCAAGGCTATTTCAGGGGCTTACCAGCAGAAGTTGAAGAAGCAGGGTTGATGGACGGATTGTCGCGCCTTCAGGTCATTTGGAAAATCACGCTTCCGCTTACACGCGGGGTCGCTATGCTTAATTCTTCGGAAATTCCACGTCAGCATTTAATGGCAGGTTCGGTTATTGCCACGATCCCGATCATGCTGATTTTTCTTGGTTTGGAGAAATTCATGACAAAGGGCCTCACCGCAGGCAGTGTAAAAGGATAGATGAAAACAGTGTCAAAAATATTGGATGAACAAGCCCGCGCCATCATGCGCGGCAATGATCGGGGAAAATACACAATGCCCACCGAAGGGCTGTACCCCTATCAATGGAATTGGGACAGCGCTTTTGCAGCCTTTGGATTTGCAACTTTTGATTTGGACCGCGCCTGGATGGAGTTAGAAACACTTTTCACTGGTCAGTGGGACAATGGCATGGTTCCGCACATCATTTTTCACGAGATTAGTGACGGGTATTTTCCCGGTCCGGACGTATGGGCGACAGGGCAGACTCCTCCGACTTCTGGCATCTCCCAACCCCCGGTCGCAGCGACATTTGCCCGCGCGATCTTTGAACGCGACCCGGAAAATGGCCGAGATCACCTGAAAAAACTTTTCCCAAAACTGGTGGCATGGCATCGCTGGTTTATTGAGTGTCGCAACGAAAATGGCGTCATTGTTGTTAACCATCCGTGGGAATCAGGTCGAGATAATGCACCAGACTGGGACGAGGCTATGGCGAATATCGATATCAGTAATGTTGGCGAATATACGCGCAATGATACTGGTCATGTCGATCCGCATATGCGCCCGAACCAATTAGACTATGACCGTTATATGGCGATTGTTTATGCCGGTCGTGACTGTGGGTGGGACGAAACAGAAATGACTCGAAATGGGCCGTTTCGCGTTGCTGATCCGGGTATGACTTTCATTTTACTCCGTGCCAATCGGGACCTGCTGGCAATCGCACAAGAACTGGGCGAAGACATAGCTGAAATCCAAAGTTGGATCCAGTTGATTGAAACTGGTGTGCAGCAACTTTGGAACCCGGAAATCCGGGCATACGATTCACTGGATATTAGGACAGGGAATTTTGCTGGCAGCACCTCGTCAATGTCATTTCTCTGTTGGTACGCCGGTATAAATGACACAACGGCGCTGGCCGAGTTTGATCGCATCGCCGATGCAGCAAACTTTGCTTTGCCGAGCCACGATCCTGAATCTGATAGATTTGAGCCATTCCGCTATTGGCGAGGGCCCACATGGGGCATTGTCAATACTTTGATCGGTATGGGCCTTGCTGAAATGGGTCACTCGAAACAGGCCGAAAAAATGCGTGAAGACACTGCAAAGCTGATCGAGCAGTCAGGTTTCGCCGAGTATTTCAACCCGAATGACGGTAGCCCCGCTGGTGGCATGAATTTCACGTGGACAGCAGCAATTTGGTTGGCTTGGGCCTCTCCGACGTTAAAGACAAAAGGAAACTGATCATGGGAGCGATTGAGCTTAAACAAGTCGAAAAGTGGTTTGGCGAAGTTCAGGTAATCAAAGGCATTGATCTGGCGATTGAGGAGGGCGAGTTTATCATATTCGTCGGCCCATCAGGTTGCGGAAAGTCAACTCTGTTGCGCATGATTGCCGGACTGGAAGAAACAAGTCGCGGCCAAATCCTAATTGATGGCACCGATATGACTGCCCAGCCCCCCGCGAAACGGGGCCTTGCAATGGTATTCCAGTCTTACGCGTTGTATCCGCACATGTCGGTGCGCGAAAACGTCGGCTTCGGCCTTAAGACCGCCGGCAAATCAAAGGCTGAAATAGATGCGGCAGTAAATGAGGCTTCCGCTGCGTTGCACCTTGATGAATATATGGATCGCCGACCGAAAGATTTGTCTGGTGGGCAACGACAGCGCGTTGCAATTGGCCGCGCCATTGTGCGAAATCCAACAGCGTTTCTGTTCGACGAACCTTTATCGAATCTGGACGCTGCGTTGCGGGTGGAAATGCGATATGAAATTGCCAAACTCAGCCAGTCTCTAAAATCGACAATGATTTATGTGACCCATGACCAGGTAGAGGCCATGACACTGGCAGATCGAATTGTGGTGCTAAACGACGGCATCGTAGAACAAGTTGGAACCCCCAAAGACCTTTACAATAAACCTGAAAATCTGTTTGTGGCGCAGTTTGTTGGCAGCCCGAAAATGAACATTCTGCCCTGTTCATCCTCAGAAGGAAGAATAAGCTTTTCGAGTGGTGGAAGTATCACTGATCCTGGCAAAGGGTCGGTAACACGAATTGGGATCAGGCCGGAGAGCATTGTGCCGGTGACTGCAGGAAAGGGTCAGATCGAGGGTATAATTGATGTTGTTGAATATTTGGGCGCGGATACATTTTTGGTTGTAAATTGCGGTGAGCTTGGGCAAGTAACAGCTCGTATAACGGGTGAAAACACTTTGGAACCAGGTGAATCGATAGGGCTGAGTTTTGATCAAGAGAAGCTCCATTTTTTTGAAGGCAACGGCAACGCGCTGAGTTAGCAAACAATTTTACGTGCGGGAAAACGCAAGCTAAACAATTGTGCGCTTTACAATTGCCATTCTAAGATTTGGCGAATGGGTAAATTGACCTTTCTTGGATTTTGCTTCTGTCGCTGGTTTCGTTCCGGGCAACCAACTGCCTGGCACCCTGGATCATCCGGCTATAGTTGATCGTTGGATTAGATCTACTGAATAGCCGCGAGAATATTGAACTTCAAAACAAAGAAATTGGAATGAGTAGCATGATCGAAACCTCAAAATACCCGGATTTCGAATCCGCATTATTCCTGAACGACCACATCTCAAAAACGCTTGAGTTTTATGAGGATCGCGCATTTGATTCAAATGGCGGATTTTTTCACAGTTTTGAAGATGATGGCCGCATCTATGAGCATGATCGGCGACATTTGGTTAGCTCGTGCAGGTTTGTTTTTGATTATGCACTGGCTTATCGAAAACGCGGCGAGTTGCGGCACCGGAATAAGGCTTTGCACGGGTTGGCATTTCTTAATTCCGATCACCGGCAAAAAAATGGTTCTTATGCTTGGCAGGTCGAAAAGGGCGAGGTGATCGAGGGTCAAGTGATGGCTTACGGTCATGCATTTGTGATGATTGCAGCGGCTTATGCGCTGGATGCAGGTATCGAAGAAGCCCGATCGACGCTAAACGATGTTTGGAACTTCATGGAAGAGCATTTTTGGCAGCCAGAACACGGTGCTTATGCAGATGAATATAGCGCCGATATGTCTGCGCTTAGCCCATATCGCGGCCAGAATGCAAATATGCATAGTTGCGAAGGATGTATTGCTGCTTACCGAGCTTCGGGCGACGAGCGCTATCTTTCTAGGGCTGAGGCGTTGGCGATTAAGTTCACGGTTGAATTGGCAAATCTGACGGGAGACTTCATCTGGGAACATTACGATGCCAGTTGGAAGCCAGACTTTAAATACAATAAAGACAAACCCAACGATCTGTTCAGGCCTTGGGGTATCCAGCCTGGGCACATGGTCGAATGGGCGCGACTGCTTTTAACGCTTGATACAATTCGACCTCAACCCTGGTATTTGGATCGCGCAATTGATCTCTATGGTAAAGCGATGCAACATGGCCGTGACCTCGAGTACGGTGGCCTGGTCTATGGCTTTGGACTGGATGGCAGCATCTGTGCGCAAGAAAAATACTATTGGGTTCACAGCGAAACTGCAGCCACTGCTTGGCGGCTGTTTAGCCGCACAGGCGACGAGTCATACCGTCAAGACTATTTGGAGGTTTGGCGGTATAGCTGGGACCATTTTGTTGACCACGTCCACGGAGCTTGGTTCCGAGTTTTAACGCCAGAAGGCAACAAGATCGACAATCAGAAATCCCCCCCCGGCAAGACTGACTATCACACACTTGGAGTTTGCTGGGACATCTTGTCGGTTAGTGTTTAATTTCTAGCCTTGCCGTTGAGTTTGCTGGCTAAATCTTAGTGAAATAGGTGGCGACATAAGCAAAAGTTCACTAGAGGTGGCTCGGTTTGTTTGAACATTATCCGCGGATTTCTTAAGTGGAAATCTGCGATTATTATGCCGCTACCGGAATTGGTTTTGGCTGGTTGAAGTATGCC
>Ga0316205_10003220_pt1 | contig 15732 bp, 13 predicted proteins | sample 3monthpyrite_MG_FD_204941 | JGI IMG/M metagenome (GOLD analysis project Ga0316205, IMG submission 204941) | Microbial mat bacterial communities from mineral coupon in-situ incubated in ocean water Damariscotta River, Maine, United States -... | ecosystem: Environmental > Aquatic > Marine >... | reverse complement strand
CGCCCTGTGCAGGGGTGCATCCGCGGATCAGACGCGATATGATCGGTGCAAAGAGTCCGGGCAGGAACAAAGGAAAGATCATGGGCGGTTTCATCAAGGGTATTGTCGTCGGCGCGATCAGTTTCGTTCTGGGCTTCGCGGTGTTGTCGGTGGTGATCCCCGAGGACCCGGTCGACTTCAGCGCCGTGGCCCCTGTGGCGCCACCTGTGGCCCCCTCCGCCCCGGAAAACCCCAGCGCCCTGTCGCCGCAAACCACCGGGCCCGAGGGAATTGCGCCCGAAGTGACAGGGGCGGATGCGCGCCTGCCCGAGACTGTGCCCGAGACTGTGCCCGAGACTGTGGCCACGCCGGGGGTCGATGTCCTGGGTGCGTCCGCCAGAGAGATGTCCGCCAGAGAAACGACTGGCAGAGAAACGACTGGCAGCGAAATGTCCGCCAATGAAAGGCCAGACGCGCAGACGCCGGACCTGCCGTCACAGGTTACGCCGGGCCTCGAACAAGTGACCGGGCAGACGCAGTTCCAGGCACAGCCCCAGGCGCCGGAAACCGTCGCTTCCGCCGGTGACAGCGCGGCCCCTGATGCGCGAGCGGAATCCCGGGCGTCCGGAGAAAACGCTGAAACTGATAACCCGGCTGCGCCAATGGCCCCGCAGGCCGCGCAGGACAGGGCGGCGGAACCGGGATCGGCACTTGCCGCACCCGACGCAACGCCCGCTTCAGCCTCGGATCCCGCCGCGCCCGGGGGGCTCGGTTTGGCCGGTGCGGAGGTGGCCCAGACCCAGCCACAGAACCAGCCACAGACCCAGGCCCAGCCACAGACTCAGCTACCGGGCCAGATCCCTGACCCGGCCGAAGACCCGATGCCAGCACCTGCACCAGCACCTGATCCGGGCCCGGGCCCGGGCCCGCAAGCCCCGAGGGGCTTGCAAGGCCCGCCGCCGCCGGGCAACGCTGCGGAAGCGCAGGATCCTACCGTCGAGGAAACCGGCGTCCCGGCAGAGCAGAGCGCCGCGCGCTTGCCGCCGCTCTTGCCGCCGCGTGTGCAAACACTGCCTTCGGCGGCGCCCGGGATTTCCATTCGCCGTGGCACAGACCGCGATGCCGATGCGTCGGTCGTGGCGGGCTCTCCGGACCCGGCCGCGCAAGCCAGCCAGCGCCAGATGCCCGGCGCAGCGGTCCAGCGCCTGCCGAGCGTCGGCGCGCCGGACGCCCCCGGCACGATTGGCGGGCAAGGGACCGATCAGGAGGCCGAACTGGCGGGCGAACGGAGGCCCGAACCAGGAGGAGAACTGGCGGGCGAACCCGAGCCCGCCAATGTTATTGATGACAGCGCTGCCGGGGCGGGCGGGCGGCCCGCTGGCCCGGCCTATCGGCGCAATGCGGCGATCATCGACCCGCAGCCCGGCCTTCGCCCGATGGCCGTTGTCCTGACCGAATCCGCCACGGCGCGGGACGCGATACTGGACTTGATGATGCCGGTCACCGTGGCGGTGAATCCGCTGGAGCCGGGCGCGGCGCTGCGCGCGCAGGCCTATAGGCAGGCCGGGCACGAGGTCGCGCTGCTGGCGGTGGATGTGCCGGTCTTGTCCACCGCGCCGGATCTTGCGGTGACCTTGCAGTCCTGGCTGCGCGATTTCCCGCAGGCGCTGGCGATCATGGATGTGCGCCGCGACGGGCTTGCCAGCAGCCGGACGCTGGCGCGTGACATGGTGCAGATGATGGAGCCCGAAGGGTTGGCGGCCATCGCGCGGCGCAGCGGGCTGGACAGCTTTCGCCAGTCGGCCGAGGGCGCCGGGCTGCCGAGCGTGTCGATCTACCGCGCTCTGGGCGATACACTCCTGAACGCGGCGACCCTGCGCCGGATGATCGACCGCGCGGCCTTCGAGGCCTTGCGCCAGGATTCGATTGTCATTACCGGATCCGCCGATAACCCCGAAATCATGGCCGCGCTGAACAGCTTCGCGATGGGCGGCGGTCGTGACGGTGTCATGCTGGCACCGGTTTCAGTTTTCTTTCCAACGGAATAGGCCGCATGAACGACGTTTCTCTCGCACCGGTTTTCTTTGAAGTCGCGGTGCTGGTTCTGATGGCGGCGGCGCTGGGCCTTGTGGGCGTCTTGCTGCGCCAGCCGCTGGTCGTGGCCTTCATCGCGGCGGGGGTGCTGGCCGGGCCTGATGTGCTGGGGCTGGTGCAAAGCGAGGCCTTCATCGCCCTGCTCAGCAAGATCTCGATTGCCGTGTTGTTGTTCCTGGTGGGGATGAAACTGGATGTCACGCTGATCCGCAGCCTGGGCGCGGTGGCCGTGGTCGCCGGGGTCGGCCAGATGGCGTTGACCACGGCGCTGGGCTACGCGCTGGCGCTGGCGTTGGGGCTGGAGCCGATGGCGGCGTTCTACGTGGCGCTGGCGCTGGCCTTTTCGTCCACCATCATCATCGTCAAGCTGCTGTCCGACAAGCACGAGATCGACGCCCTGCATGGGCGGATCGCGCTGGGTATCCTGATCGTCCAGGACATCGCCGTGGTGCTGGCGATTGTCGTCGTTTCCGCCATTGGCACTAGCGGCGGCGGTGATGCGCCGGATGCCGCGGGCGCGTTGGGCGGCGTCGTGCAGTTGCTGCTTGGCGCGCTGGCGCTACTGGCCCTGGTCTGGGTCTTCGTGCGCTGGCTGGCCGCGCCGCTGTTGTCGCTGATCGCCCGGTCGCCGGAACTGGTGGTGATCTTTGCCGTGGGTTGGGCCGCCGGATTCGCCGCCGTCGCCGACGCCATCGGGCTGGGCAAGGAACTGGGCGGGCTGGCCGCCGGGGTGTCGCTGGCCTCGACCCCGTTTCGCGACGCAATCGGCGCGCGGCTCGCACCGCTGCGGGATTTCCTGCTTCTGTTCTTCTTCCTCAGCCTTGGCGCGGGGCTGGATTTGCAGGGGCTGCGCGCGCAATTGCTGCCCGCCTTGCTGATTTCGGCCTTTGTCCTGATCGGCAAGCCGGTGATCGTGACGGCGATCATGGGCGCGTTGGGCTACCGCGCGCGGACCGGCTTTCTGGCCGGCGTCACGCTGGGCCAGATTTCCGAGTTTTCACTGATTTTCATTGCCATGGGGCTCAGCCTGGGTCATGTCAGCGCGCCCGATGTCGCGCTGGTCACGCTGGTTGCGCTGATTACCATCGGCGTGTCGGTCTACGGCATCGCCTATGCGCACCGGCTGCACGCCTTCATGGAGCCCGGCCTGCGTCTGTTCGAACGCCGTCAGCCCGCGCGCGAGGCCTGCGAGGACAGTCCCGACCGGCCCGGAGCCGGTTATGATTTCGTGATCCTGGGGCTTGGCCGCTACGGCCGGCGCATCGGACAAGAGCTGAAAGCGCGTGGCTTTCGCCCACTGGGGGTCGATTTCGACCCCGAGGCGCTGCGCAATTGGCGCGAGATGGGGCTGGACGCGCATTTCGGGGACGCCACCGATCCCGAATTTGTCGGGCATCTGCCGCTGAGCCGGGCCAGGGGCGTGATTTCCACCGTGCCGCCCGGGCGCGGCGCCTTGTCCGACGCCGACCGTCACCCGGCCTTCCTGCATGCGCTGAAGGCCGTGGGCTACGACGGGGAAATCGCCGTGACCGTCAATCACCGCAACGAGGCGGATGGCTACCGCGCGCTGGGCGCAACGCTGATCCTGGCCCCGTTCGAGGACGCGGCGGAACGCGCGGCCGAAAAGATCGCGACCTGCGTCGGGTACTGACCGCGCGACACCAACCAGGGGTGCCAAAGCGGCGGTGGCATTGGGTGCTGTTGGGGCAGCAAGGGGGCTCTGCGCCCCCTCCTGGCCTGCGGCCAGTTCACCCCCGCAGGATATTTGACGCACAAAGATGGGTCAGGCGGGCCGGCTGAAGCCCAATCGCGAGGGCGCGGTTACATCGAGAAACTGATGCCGCAGCCGCAGCTCGATGCGGCGTTGGGGTTTTCGATGGTGAAGCGCGCGCCGATCAGATCCTCGGAAAAGTCGATGACGGCGTTGGACAGAAACGGCAGGGACACAGGATCGATCACCACTTTCTGGCCGTGATCTTCAAGCACGAGGTCGTCCTCGGCGGTGGCGTCCAGAGCGATGTCGTATTGAAAGCCCGAACAACCGCCGCCATTCACCGCGATCCGCAGAACCTGCGGGCGGCCCGCGGTTTCGGCGATCTCGGCCAGGCGATCAAAGGCGCGTGGGGTGACTTTGGGCGGAAGGTTCATCAAGGTTGCCAGCGTTCGGGGGGCAAGGAGACGGTTTCCTTGCGGGCTGAGACCGATATAAGCGGGCCAGACCCGTCCGACAAGCGCAGGGACTCCAGACGTGATGACTATCACCGCCCCATTCGCCGCGAACCCGCAGGAAAGCCGGGGGCGCCTGTATCCGGAAGTGATTTCCACCTTTCGTTCGCCATTCCAGCGCGACCGCGACCGGATCATCCATTCCAGCGCCTTTCGGCGGCTCAAGCACAAGACGCAGGTGTTCATCGAACACGAGGGCGACTATTACCGCACGCGCCTGACCCATTCGATCGAGGTGGCGCAGGTGGCGCGCACGTTGGCGGGCGCGCTGGGGTTGAACACCGATCTGGCCGAAGCCATCGCGTTGGCGCATGATCTGGGACACACGCCCTTTGGCCACACCGGAGAGGATGCCCTGGCCGCCCTGATGGCGCCGCATGGCGGGTTCGACCACAATGCGCAGGCGCTGCGGATCGTGACCGCGCTGGAGCGCCATTACGCGGATTTTGACGGGTTGAACCTGACCTGGGAGACGCTGGAGGGGATCGCCAAGCATAACGGCCCGCTGACGGATGCGCAGGGTGTGCCGTTGAAGGGCTCGTTACCGGCGGCCTTGCTGGACTACAATGCCCGCCATGATCTGGCGCTGCACACCCATGCCAGCGCCGAGGCGCAGGTGGCGGCGATTGCCGATGACGTGGCCTACAACCACCATGATCTGCATGACGGGTTGCGCTCGGGCCTGTTCGACGAGACAGACCTGATGGCGCTGCCGATCACCGGCCCGGGTTTCGCCGAGGTGGATGCGCGCTATCCCGGTCTGGACCGGATGCGGCGGCGGCACGAGGCCTTGCGCCGGGTGTTCGGTGTCATGGTCGAGGACGTGATCGCCGTCGCGCAGCACCGCCTGCAAGCCGCCGAGCCCGAAAACGCGGATGCGATCCGGCATCTGGGCGTCACCTTCATCCGCTTTTCCGACAAGCTGTTTCGCGAATTGAAGGTGATCCGCCAGTTCCTGTTCACCCGCATGTATCGCGCCGAACGGGTGGTGGCGATGCGGGCCGAGGTGACGGACGTCGTGCGCGACCTGTTCACGCTGTTCATGGGTGATCCCGGTCATTTGCCCGATGAATGGCGCGACGATGTGGTGCGCGCGGACAGCACGGATGCGCTGGCGCGGATCGTCGCCGACTACGTGGCGGGCATGACCGACCGCTTCGCGTTGCAGGAACATGCGCGGCTGCTGGGCAGCGACATGGCGCGGTTCACCCGCTATATCGTTTCCGGTCAGGACGGCGGGAAATAGGAAAGAGGCAAGCATGGCACATATCTGGGTGCGCGCCGAACAGCGCGCGCAGGAGCAACGCGTCGGCGTGACGCCACACGGGGTGAGTCAACTGATGGCGGCCGGGCATGCCGTGACCGTCGAGGAAAGTCCGGTTCGCGCCATTGCGATGGAGGATTACGTCGCGACGGGCTGTGATGTTGCCGCGGCGCATAGCTGGGTGGACGCGCCGGAGAACGCGATCATATTCGGGTTGAAGGAGCTTGACCCGGACGGCCCTGATCTGCGCCACCGGCACATCATGTTCGGCCATGCCTACAAGGGGCAATCGGACGGCCCGCAGCTGCTGAGCCGCTTCAGGCGCGGCGGCGGTGTGTTGCTGGATCTGGAATATCTGACCGACGAAGCCGGCCGGCGCGTGGCGGCGTTCGGTTATTGGGCGGGTTATGCCGGCGCGGCGGTGGGGCTGATGGCCTATGCCGCGCAAACCGGTGCCGCGCAAGCTGGTGCTGGGCAAATTGGTGCCGGGCAACTGGGCGCGGTTGGCGTCTATGCCGAAAAGGACGCGCTTCTGAAAGATCTGCGCGCGCGCTTGGGGGGCGTTCCGGCGGCCAGCGGTATCGTGATCGGCGCGCTGGGCCGGGTGGGGACCGGGGCCGGCGACCTGCTGGACGCCGTGGGCGTGCCGGTCACCAGATGGGACATCGACCAGACGCGCGGCGGCGGTCCGTTCCCTGAAATCCTGACGCATACGCTGTTCGTGAACTGCATTCTGGCGGGCCCCGGCGTGCCGGTGTTCGTGCCGAAACCGGCCTTGGCCACGCCCCGCGTGCTGCGGGTCATTGCCGATGTGTCCTGCGACCCATCGAGCAGCTACAACTCCGTGCCGATCTATGACCACGCCACCAGTTTCGCCGACCCGGTGATCCGCGTGGCCGGGGGAGAGGCGCCGCTGGACGTGATGGCGATCGACAATCTGCCCTCGATGCTGCCGGTGGAAAGCAGCCAGGATTACGCGGCGCAATTGCTGCCGCATCTGATGGCGCTGGACAGCGACCCGCTCGGCGTCTGGGCGCGGGCCGAGGCGATTTTCCGCCAGCATATCGACGTGCGCTGAACAGAGAACAGCGTGTTCGGTGAAATCGGGCACGTTTTGGCCCGACGAAATCCGCCGGGGAATTGACCTTGGCGGGGGCCGTGATAGTGCAGGGGGCAACAAAGGAAGCTTGTGATGAACCTGTTCACCGATATCCGCACGCTGGTCTTGTCGTGCCTAGATGCCATGGTCGCCGAGGGCCTTCTGCCCCGGGGATTGAGCACCGCCAGCGTTACGGTGGAACCCCCGCGCGATGCGGCGCATGGCGACATGGCGACGAATGCGGCGATGGTGCTGGCCAAACCCGCCGGCCTGAGACCGCGCGACATTGCCGAGACCCTGGCCGCGCGGCTGGTGCAGGATCCGCGCGTCAGCGCCGCCGAAGTGGCCGGGCCGGGGTTCCTGAACCTGCGACTGACCGATGCCGTCTGGCAGGGCGTTGTCGGTGCGGCGCTGGCGCAGGGCAAGGACTTTGGCCGCGCCACGCTGGGGCAGGGGCAGAAGGTCAATGTCGAATTCGTGTCCGCCAATCCCACGGGGCCGATGCATGTGGGCCACACGCGCGGCGCCGTGGTGGGCGATGCGCTGGCCAGCCTGCTGGGCTTCGCGGGCTACGACGTGACGCGCGAATACTACATCAACGACGGCGGCGCGCAGGTGGATGTTCTGGCGCGCTCGGCCTTTGAACGCTACCGCGAGGCGCACGGCCTGTCGCCCGAGATCGCCGAGGGGCTCTATCCCGGCGACTACCTGATCCCGGTGGGGCAGGCGCTGATGGACAAATTCGGCGACCGGTTTCTGGATCAGCCCGAGAGCGCCTGGCTGGAGATTTTCCGCATCTATTCGACCGAGGCGATGATGGGTATGATCCGCTCGGATCTGGCGGCGCTGGGCGTGGAAATGGATGTCTACTCCAGCGAAAAATCGCTCTATGGCACCGGCAAGATTGAGGCGGCGCTGAACACTCTGCGGGATGCGGGGCTGATCTACGAAGGCGTGCTGGAGCCGCCAAAGGGCAAGAAGCCCGAGGATTGGGAACCACGCCAACAGACCCTGTTCAAATCCACCGAGCACGGTGATGACGTGGACCGCCCGGTGATGAAATCGGACGGCGCCTGGACCTATTTCGCGCCGGATATCGCCTATCACTATGACAAGGTGCAGCGCGGGTTCGATCTGCTGATCGACATTTTCGGCGCGGATCACGGGGGCTATGTCAAACGCATGAAGGCCGCCGTTTCGGCGCTGTCGGGTGGCCGCGTGCCGCTGGATGTGAAGCTGGTGCAATTGGTCAAGCTCTACAAGAATGGTGAACCCTTCAAGATGTCCAAACGCGCGGGCACTTTCGTGACACTGCGCGACGTGGTGGACATGGTCGGCGCGGATGTGACCCGCTTTGTCATGCTGACGCGCAAGAACGACGCGCCATTGGATTTCGATTTCGACAAGGTTCTGGAACAATCGCGCGACAACCCGGTCTGGTATGTGCAATACGCCCATGCCCGCGTCGCCTCGGTCCTGCGCAAGGCGGCGGTGGCGGGGATCGATACCACGGATGGCGCGCTGGCCGGCGCCGATCTGTCGATTCTGTCCAGCCCCGCGGAACTCGCGCTGATCCGCAAGCTGGCCGACTGGCCCCGCCGCGTCGAAATTGCCGCCCGCGCGCATGAGCCGCACCGCATCGCCGACTACCTGTCTGAACTGGCGGCCGATCTGCATGGCCACTGGACCAGAGGCAACGACGACCCTTCGCTGCGCTTCGTTCAGGACGATCGCGCCACCATGGCCGCCAAAATTGCCCTTGCGCGCGCCGTGGGCGTTGTTATTTCCGCAGGTCTTGCTATCCTTGGGGTAACACCTGTCGACGAAATGCGCTGATACAGGCCGGCGCTTCGGACAGGCTGGCGCCCGGTAACGCCCGGGCGTGGCAAAAGACAGCAGACCAAGACCGGATCAATCCGGCGGGTGAAAGAGGCGAGCATGGCACAGATGCACTACGAGGCGTATCACGCCCCGCAGCAGGACAGGACTCCTCCCCACGAACCCCATCGCGTGGGGCGCTTTGTCAATCTTGTCGGCGCGGCGATGTCGATTGCGCTGGTCGTCGGCGTCGGTATCTGGGGATACCGGCTGACGGTGCGCGATGTGGCTGGTGTGCCGGTGATCCGGGCGCTGGCCGGGCCCAGCCGTATCTCGCCCGAGGATCCGGGCGGGCGGCAGGCAGCTTATCAGGGCCTGGCAGTGAACAATGTCGCCGCCGTAGGGGGCGCGGCCGGTGCCGCGCAATCCATCGCGCTGGCCCCGCCACCGGTTGAACTGAGCGCCGAGGACCGCGCATTTGCCGCGCTGGTCGCACAGCAACAGCCGGCTGGCGCGCAGGCGCCCCTCTCGCAAGCGCCAAGTTTCCCGGTCCCGGCCGATCAGGCCCCCGCTGTTCAAGTTCCCGCCGTTCAAGTTCCCGCCATTCAAGCTCCGCAGCCGCTGGTGCAGTCCCCGTCCGCGCGTGCCGCCCAGCAACCGGTGGCGACCCTGGTGCCGGCGTCTGCCCCCGGTGTGTCGCGCTCGCCCGTTCCGCGCCGCCGCCCCGGCACCCGTCTTGCGGTGAGCGCACCCGCGTCCGGCTCGGCGCCGACCCGCGTCGCCGCTGCCGCGCCCGGTTCCGCGCCCGGTTCCGCCGCGACAGATGCTCAGGCCGAGGCCGTGTTGCAGGAACTTGTCACCCGCCTTGGCCCCGCCCCGGCGATCGAGGTCGATCCCAGCACGCTGGCCCCTGGCACCCGGCTGGTTCAACTTGGCGCCTATGACACCGAGGCCGATGCGATCCAGCAATGGAATACGCTGGCCGCGCGTTTCCCCGCCTATCTGCAAGGCCGTGGCCGGATCATCGAAGCGGCCTCGGCTGGCGGGCGCACGTTCTTTCGGCTGCGCGCGCATGGTTTCGCGGATGAACCCGAAGCCCGGCGCTTCTGTTCGATCTTCCTGGCCGAGAACGCCGATTGCATTCCCGTCCTGATCCGCTGATCGCGCCATGACCGGGGCGGTGATCCTTGGCTGCGAAGGCAGGCGCCTGACCCGGTCCGAGGCGGCGTTCTTTGCCGATGCGCAGCCCTGGGGCTTCATCCTGTTCAAGCGAAACGTGCAGGACGCCGCGCAATTGCGCGCGCTGACCGGCAGCCTGCGCGATGCGGTCGGTTGGGACGCGCCGGTCTTCATGGACCAGGAAGGCGGCACGGTTCAGCGTCTGCGTCCGCCGCTGGCCCGCAACTGGCCCGACGCCAGCACCCAACCGGGCGGCGCGCGCGCCGTCTGGCTGCGCCACCGTCTGATGGCCGCCGAATTGCGCGCCGTCGGTGTGGATGGCAATTGCGCCCCGGTGATCGACGTGGCCGGGCCTTCCACCCATCCGTTCCTTGCGCGCCGCATCTGGTCCGGCGATCCCGCGCGGGTCATCGAACTGGCGCGCGCCGCGGCGCAGGGCCTGTCCGACGGCGGCGTGCTGCCGGTCATCAAGCACCTGCCGGGCCACGGTGCGGCCAACGCCGACAGCCATGTGGAACTGGCCCGTTGCCATGCCCCGCTGGCCGCGCTGAAGGCTCATGACTTCCGGCCGGTGCGCGCGCAGGCCGGGCAGGCGGCGGGAATGACGTCGCATGTGATCTATGATGCGCTGGACCCCGAAAATCCGGCCACCCATTCGGCCCGCGTGCTGTCCTATCTGCGGGCCGAACTGGGCTTCGACGGGCTCTTGATGACCGACGATCTGAGCATGGAGGCGCTGGGCGGATCGCTGGCCCGGCGCGCTGAACGGGCGCTTGCGGCGGGGTGTGATATCGTCCTGCACTGCTCGGGCGATCTGTCCGAAATGCAAGCCGTCGCTGCGGCCTCGGGGCGCTTGTCGGGCGACGCGGCGCGGCGTGCGCAAAAGGCGCAGGACGCCCGCCGCGCGCCCCAGCCGATTGACATTGCCGCGCTTGCCGCCGAATTTGACGCCCTGACCGCATCCGGGAACCAGACAGGGGCCTGAGCCACCATGACCGATCCGCACACGACCGAACTGACGGCGGCCCGCAGCGCGCCGGACAGCGTTGCCGCTCGGCTCGAGGACGAGGCGCTGATCGTCGATGTCGACGGGTTCGAGGGGCCGCTGGACCTGCTGCTGACCCTGTCGCGCCGCCAGAAGGTCGACCTGCGGCGCATCTCCGTCCTGCAACTGGCCGAACAATATCTGGGCTTCGTCGAAGCGGCGCGAAAGCTGCGCATCGAACTGGCCGCTGACTACCTGGTGATGGCGGCCTGGCTGGCCTTCCTGAAGTCCCGCCTGCTGCTGCCCCCCGACCCCGCCGAGGACGGTCCCAGCGCCGAAGACATGGCCGCGCATCTTGCCTTCCAGCTCGAACGCCTCGAAGCCATGCGCGACGCCTCGGGCCGGCTGATGGGGCGCGACCGGCTGGGGCGCGATTTCTTCGCACGCGGCATGCCCGAGACCCTGTCGATCGAAAAGCACACACGCCATACCGCGACGCTTCGGGACCTGGTGCAGGCCTATGCGCGGATCCGCACCAGGGATGACTTTCGCCCCTTTGCCTTTGACCGCACCGATGTCTACCCGCTGGAAACGGCGCTTGAGCGCCTGCGCGGCATCATCGGCACCACCAGCGACTGGACCGATCTGGCGGGCTTCTTGCCGCCGGGCTGGCGCAAGGCCGGCAATCGTCGCCGTTCGGCGCTGGCGTCCACCTTCGCCGCGTCGCTGGAACTGGCCAAACAGGGGCAACTGGAACTCCGGCAATCGGGCACATTCGCGCCCCTGCGGGTGCGGGCCAGATCAGGGGGCGCGCCATGATCGATGACCCGGCGCAGCCGCCCGAAGACACGTCATCCGCCGATCCCAACGCCACGCCCGGCCTGTTCCCGGTGCCCCCCATGCCCGAACAGGAACGCATGGTCGAAGCCGTGCTCTTCGCCGCCGCCGACCCGGTCAGCGTGGCCGAACTGACCGGGCGCCTGCCCGAAGGCTGCGATCCGGCCGAAGCCCTCAGCCACCTGCGCAGCCGCTATGCCGGGCGCGGCGTGCGGCTGGTCAGGGTCGGCGATGGCTGGGCCTTGCGCACCGCGCCCGATCTGGGCTGGCTGATGCACACCGAACGCGTGGAAACCCGGCGGCTCAGCCGTGCGGCCACCGAAACGCTGGCGATCGTCGCCTATCACCAGCCGGTCACCCGCGCCGAGATCGAGGAAATTCGCGGCGTGTCGCTGTCGCGCGGTACCATCGATCAGCTGATGGAACTGGACTGGATCCGCTTCGGCCGCCGCCGCATGACGCCCGGCCGCCCGCTGACCTTTGTCGTCACCGACACGTTCCTGGGCCATTTCGGGCTGGAAACCACGCGCGATCTGCCCGGCGTCAAGGAACTGCGCGATGCCGGCCTTCTGGACAGTCGCGGCATGCCCGGCGTTCAACACGGTCTCGATGACGACGAAGAGGACGGGGCCGAAGGCCAGACCGAACTCTTTGAAGACTGACGCCCCCAAGTTCATCTTTCCACAAATACTCAGAACGGCCCGTGCCGCCACCCGAAGAACGCGTCAGGAACCTTCTCACCCCGGGCACATGGCCCGCACCGGATGACCATCCGGTGCAAGCCTGTTCCAACAGGCTTGTTCCGGACCGCCACGCTACGCCTGATCGAACAGGCTCAACTGATCGCCCGCGCGTGGGGGCGCGCGAAACCGGGTGCAATCCAGTTCGGGCAGCGCCGCGGCGTATCCGTAGCGTTTGCGCGCCAGCCTGACGCGCTGATCCAGCAGCGCGGCATAGGGGCCCGCGCCGCGAAACCGGCTGTGAAAAGCGCCGTCATCCTCGCGCCCGCCGCGCATGTCGCGGATCTTGCCCATCACTTTGTCAACATGGTTGGGTCGATGCTGCGCCAGCCAGTCCTTGAACAGCGGCGCAACTTCATGCGGCAGGCGCAGCAGACTCCACCAGGCGGATTGCGCGCCAGCCTCGCGGGCGGCCTGCATGATGGGCTCGATCTCGTGATCCGTCAGGCCGGGAATGACCGGCGCCATCATCAGCCGCACCGGCACGCCGGCCTCGGCCAGAGCGCGGATCATCGCCAGCCGCCGTTTCGGGGTCGGCGCGCGGGGCTCCATCGCGCGGGCCAGCCCGGCGTCCAGCGTGGTCAGGCTGATGCCCACCTCGGCCAGCCCCTGTGCCGCCATTTCGGACAGGATATCCAGATCCCGTTCGATCAGCGCGCCGCGCGTGGTGATGGTCACCGGGTGCTGCCAGTCGCGCAGCACCTCCAGCAGCGACCGGGTGATACGGTGCTGCGCCTCGATCGGTTGCCAGGGGTCGGTGTTCGACCCCAGCGCCATTGGCGCCACGCGGTAGCCCTTGCGCCCCAATTCCCGCTCCAGCACGCGGGCGGCGTCCGGCCGGGCGATAAGCCGGGTCTCGAAATCCAGCCCGGGCGACAGGCCCAGATAGCTGTGCGTCGGGCGCGCATAGCAATAGATGCAGCCATGCTCGCAACCGCGGTAAGGGTTGATGGCGCGGTCAAAGCCCAGATCGGGCGACTGGTTCCACGCGATCACGCTGCGCGGGGTCTCCAGCGTGACACCCCGGACAACGGTCGTTTCCTCATCCTCCAGCTCCCAACCGTCATGCATCCACTCGCGCGACTGGGTGTCGAACCGGGGCGCGGGCTGCGCCGAGGTGCCCCGGGCGCGGGCGCGTCGGGTGGGATCGACGGGCGGAAGGGGGCCGGGCGCGCGAGTCATGAGGTTAATGATGAACATATGATGAACATTTTTCAAGATGCCCGCGCAAACATTCGCTTGCTGTCGCCTTTCATTCTGTGCATGTCGGGATTGGAACATCAGCCTGTGCGGTTCTGCCGCATCAGCGATAAAACATCTTAGTTCAGGGAACTACGCCATGTCCGAGGACGACGACATCATCCTGTCCGATCTTAGCGACGAAGAGCTTGTCCAGCAAATGATGGACGACCTTTACGACGGGCTCAAGGAAGAGATCGAGGATGGCGTCAACATCCTGCTCGAACGGGGCTGGACGCCCTATGACGTCCTGACCAAGGCGCTGGTCGCGGGCATGACGATTGTCGGCCACGATTTCCGCGACGGGATCCTGTTCGTGCCCGAAGTGCTGCTGGCCGCCAACGCGATGAAGGCGGGGATGTTCATCCTCAAGCCGCTGCTGGTCGAAACCGGCGCGCCGCGCATGGGCAAGATGGTGATCGGCACCGTCAAGGGCGACATCCACGATATCGGCAAGAACCTTGTCGGCATGATGATGGAGGGCGCGGGATTTGAAGTGGTCGATCTGGGCATCAACAACCCGGTCGAAAAATACCTGGAAGCCCTGGAATCCGAGGATGCGGATATTCTGGGCATGTCGGCGCTGCTGACCACGACCATGCCCTACATGAAGGTCGTGATCGACACGATGAAGGAAAACGGCACGCGCGATGACGTGATTATCCTGGTGGGCGGCGCACCGCTGAACGACGAATTCGGCAAGGCGATCGGCGCGGACGCCTATTGCCGCGACGCCGCCGTGGCCGTGGAAACCGCCAAGACGCTGGTCGCCGCGCGCAAGCACAACCAGGGCGCCCGCGCCTGATCGGCTGATTGCCGCGCCAAGGACGGCCTCCGCCCCGGCGGGGGCTTTTTTTGTGACGGTGTCCGCCCGGCGACCGGCCTGGCAAGGCCGCATGCGGGCCAAAGCCGGGCGCTGCCATGAAGGGTGCGCGCAGGGCAGGGTTTGCCGGGCCGTGCCAAGTGGCCCGATCCCGGCGCTGCCAAAGATTTCAAGGGGCTCAAAGGGGGTAAACCTGGCCGCAGATCCACCGGCGCGAAACCAAAGCCATCCGCGTCAGTTGCGTTCAGCGAAATGGGTCTTCCGGGTAGCCGACAGCGGTCAGATACAGCCCCTGCGGCGGGCAGACCGGGCCGCATTCGGTGCGGTCGCGCGCCGCCAGCGCCGCGCGCACGCGGTCCGGTGGCCAGGCGCCCATGCCGACGCGTTCCAGCGTTCCGACGATCGAGCGCACCTGATTGTGCAGGAACGAGCGCGCCCGCAGGTGAAAGCGGAACTCGGCGCCAGCGGGATAGGGATGCGCGTCGATGGCGATTTCGTCCAGCGTCTTCACGGGCGACTTTGCCTGGCACAGGCTGGCGCGGAAGGTGCTGAAATCATGCCGCCCGATCAGATGCGCGGCGCCCTGGCGCATGGCTTCCAGGTTCAGCGGTTGGCGCACCTGCCAGACCAGCCCGGCGTCATGCACCACCGGCGCGCGCCGGGCGACCAGCCGGAAGGTATACCGCCGCTCGCGCGCGCTGAACCGGGCGTGAAACGCATCATCAACCCGGGCGCAGGCGGTGATCGCCACGGGCGCGGGGCGCAGGTGAAAGTTCAGCGCCTCCATCAGCCTTCCGGGCGCCCAGTCGCGCGACAGATCGGCATGGGCGACCTGACCGGTCGCGTGAACCCCGGTATCGGTGCGCCCGGCGGCGACGATGCGCGGCTCGGTCGGGTTCAGCCGGCCCAGCGCGGTTTCGATCGCTTCCTGCACCGATGGCTGATCAAGCTGGCGCTGCCAGCCGTTGAATGGGCGGCCGTCATATTCGATGCGCAAGGCGTAGCGCGGCATCAGGCGGTGCCTGCCAGAATGGCGCGCAGCCCGGCCCTGTAATCTGGGTAGCGCAGCGAAACGCCCAGTTCCGGCCCCACCCGGACAGAGCGAAGCCGCTTGTTTTCGGCATAAAAACTGCGCGCCATGTCGCTTAGCGCGGCGCTGTCGAAATCCACCGCGGGCGGGCAGGGCAGGCCCGCCAGTTCGGCGCCATAGGCCACCACATCGGCCAGCGGCGCGGGCAGTTCGTCGGCCAGGATCACCGGGCCGTCCAGCCTGGCCCGGGCGGCGGCGGCGACGATGCGCGCCAGGTCCTGCACATGGATTCGGTTGAACACCTGCCCGGGCTTGATGACCCGTTGCGCGCGCCCGGCGCGCAGGGCGTCGAACACCGAGCGCCCCGGACCGTAGATCCCGGCGATGCGAAACAGCGCGCAGGGCACGCCGCGCGCCGC
>Ga0316205_10003218_pt1 | contig 15747 bp, 11 predicted proteins | sample 3monthpyrite_MG_FD_204941 | JGI IMG/M metagenome (GOLD analysis project Ga0316205, IMG submission 204941) | Microbial mat bacterial communities from mineral coupon in-situ incubated in ocean water Damariscotta River, Maine, United States -... | ecosystem: Environmental > Aquatic > Marine >... | reverse complement strand
GAAAGCTCCGCGCGTCGGGCGATTGCTCAACCCGCGCCAAGCGGCGTAAACACCAACCGGGCTCCGGTCGCGGCTGGATGAAGGTTCAGTGGCAGGTCACGTTGATAATAAACTTAAAAAAAGCGTTCTAGGCACTACGGAAGTCGCGCCGAAGGAAAACACTGATGAGTCCGAAGTATCCCAACATCACAGTTCAACTGTCTGGTCGTGACAGCAATGCCTTCATGATCCTCGGCCTGTGCCAGCGAGCCGCAACAGACGCAGGTCTTCCAAAGGAAGAGGTTGACGCCTTTTACAAGGAAGCCACCCGCGCTGATCATGAGCATCTGGTCCAATCCGCCATGCGTTGGTTCAACTGCGAGTAGCAGTAGATCCAACCTGCGCTGCCTTTTCGGCGTAAGTTGCTGCAAAGATTGTTTCGGAAAGCCATTTCTTGAACGACGGATTGTCGCTAAACTGTTTGAAAAGTTCGGTATGGTCCGACAGAAGCTCAATGACCGCTCGCTCTAGTGCCTTGTCGTGCTCTATGCGGGCATTCTGCTTATCCGAATTCTGCATAGCATTTTGGTAGGCCTTGTCGGCGGCGACCTTAGTCGGCAGCTCCTCTGCAATTACCTTTCCGATTTTGTCAGCGTCCTTCCAGTCGATATTACCAAACATCTCGTTGAAAGTCTTCAGGATGTTGCTCAGTAGGTCGAGCTCTGGCTCTGGCTTCCGACCGCCTCCGCCTAAGGGCACTGGGCCGATTTCCGCATCGACATCTGGCAGCGCAATTGACATCGTGGACTGTGCCTCAACCCGGTAGCTGTCCATGTCGATGGCTTCCAGAATGCCCTTTGACAGATCCTGTTCCTCGGGCGCCGGTAATTTCGGCGTGAGGAAGTTCAGAAAAATTGAAAGCTTTTCCCATTCTGCGTTCGAATAGGGCAAGATTGCCGCGAGGAACCCGTAGGTACGGGTGAACGCCTTTGCCTTGCCCTTGAAGTCGACCTGTCCGTCTTCGTCAAGGTCGGCCTTGTACACCGCCACGCACGCATCGAGGATGGGGTCGAGCTTATCCCTGTCGGCACCGCCAAGATACAGCGCCACGAGGTCTTCAACCTGTTTCCAAGAATAGACCTGATAGCCGTCAAGTCTCGCTTTCAGGTCGTGCAGTTTGTTTGGATCAGTTTCTTCACTCAGGATCGTCGTACGGTAGTAGTCTTCGAACGACGCCTTGATGTCATCAACGTCGTTCATGAAGTCTAGAACGAAAGTATCGTGCTTCTGCGGATGCGCCCGGTTCAATCGTGACAGCGTTTGCACGGCCTTGATACCCGACAGAGTCTTGTCCACGTACATTGTGTGCAGAAGTGGCTCGTCATAGCCGGTCTGAAATTTATCAGCGACGATAAGGAACCGATACGGATCCTTCTGGATCGTCTCCTCGATCTTGTTGCTGGGAAAACCATTGAGCGACGCCTCGGTCACCTTATGGCCGCCGAATTCATGCTCGCCTGAGAAAGCAACGATGGCCTGATAGGGGCTCTTGCGCTCCTTCATATACTCCCCGAATGCGTGAAAATACTGGATAGCGCGATGAATGCCGCTGGTCACGACCATGGCGCGCGCTGCTCCGCCTATCTTTCGGTGTGCAATTACCTGGTCATGAAAATGGTCGATCATGATCTCCGCCTTCTTGCGGATAGCATGGTCGTGGGACTCGACATAGCGCCGGAGCTTCTTTTGCGCCCGCTTCGTATCGAACTGCGGATCTTCCTCCACCGTCTTCATGAGACGGTAGTAGCTCTCGACCGGAGTATAATACTTCAGCACGTCGAGGATAAAACCCTCTTCGATGGCCTGCTTCATCGAGTAGTTATGGAAAGGGACGTGCCTAACTTTGCCGCCCTCGGGGACCGCCGTGCCGAAGGTCTCCAGAGTCTTATTCTTCGGCGTGGCCGTAAAGGCAAAATAGCTCGCGTTTGGCAGAACCTTCCTGGCTTCCATAAGCCGGTTGATGGTGTCTTCGACCGTCTCATCTTCCTCCTCGGCACCGTTCGCAGCGAGCGCGATGTTCATCTTCGCAGAGGTCCGGCCGCCTTGGCTGGAATGCGCCTCGTCGATAATGATGGCGAAGTTTCTACCGCGATGGCCGTCGCCGATCTCGTTTAGGATGAACGGGAACTTCTGCACCGTGGTAATGATAATCTTTTTGCCCTGCTGCAGGAATGCCCGCAGCTGCTGCGACCCTTCGGTCACTGCGCCAACTATTGAGGACACCTGAGCAAACTGCTTGATCGTGTCGCGGATCTGCTTGTCGAGCACCCGACGATCAGTAACCACGATGACGGTGTCAAAGGTCGGCTTGCCTCCGGTTTCCAGCCCGATCAGTTGGTGACCAAGCCAAGCAATCGAGTTGCTCTTTCCTGAACCCGCTGAGTGCTGGATCAGGTACCGCTGTCCGGCACCTGCGGCCTCGGAATCCGCCAGCAGCTTGCGCACAACGTCCAGCTGATGGAAGCGCGGGAAGAGCTGTTTCGGTTTCTTTTTCTTGCCACGCTCATCGGTCTCTTCAACCACCTGCGCATAGTTTTCTAGGATGTCGGTGAGGTTCCGCTTGGTCAGAATTTGCTTCCACAGATAATCGGTCTTCAACCCGTGAGGGTTCGGTGGATTGCCCGCGCCGTCGTTCCAGCCCTTGTTGAACGGCAGGAACCAAGAGGCCTTCCCCTTCAGATGCGTGCACATGCGCACCTCGTGATCGTCGACGGCCCAATGAACGACGCAGCGGCCAAACTGGAACAGCAGCTCTTTTGGATCGCGGTCGCGCTTGTACTGCTCGATCGCGTCCTCGACAGTCTGTTTGGTTAGGCTATTCTTCAGCTCGAACGTGGAGACAGGCAGGCCGTTAATGAACACGGCGGCGTCGAGCGACAGTTTTGTTTCATCCTTGGAATAGTGCAACTGGCGCGTGACACTGAATACATTGGCCGCGAACAGCTCCTCGGCCTTGGTGTTGCCGGGGGTGGGCGTGCCGAAGAACAGCTCGACCGAGCCTGGCCCATGCTTCACCCCGTTGCGCAGCACGTCGATCACACCGCGTTTCGCGATTTCACCCTGCAAACGGTGCAGGAATTGCAGCCGCTTCGGGCCATCCTCACCAATGCCAAGCGCTTCGACCACGTCTGGCTGAGTGGAGTTCAGGAAAGCGAACAGCTTCACGACGTCGATGGCGTGGTCCCGGTCGAAATCCTTGGAGTCACCCGCAGCATATCCCGCCTCGTCGATCAGCGAGCGGACGATGAGGGTTTCGAGACCCTTTTCACTCGTGTCAGTGTGCTGCCGCATCCGACGAACTCCTTCAACCTGGGTGCCGGGATCAACTCGAATGAGACCTGCTTCGCTGAGGAATGCCTCAAGCATCGGGTCTTTTGCCTCGAACCCTTCGATCAGACGTCGCGCCGCGTCGGACGGCATTTCCAGCCGGACACGAGAGCTGTTGGCTTGGGTCACCGATGCAATTGTTATTTGCCTATATGGAACGCCGACATAGGCGGCTACCACTGATACGAGGCGTTGTCGCTCTTTCTCGTTCATCTCATCGGGGTCGCGCGCCACGATCAGATCGACCAACATCTTTTGTTCTGCCGTCATCGGCAACGGATCACCGCGTGCAATGATGCACGGTGATTGTTTGTATCGTTTGAGGTAGCTCACGCCCCATTTTTCGTTGTCCGCCCGCTCGTGGCAGTTGGCGCACAAAGCGATTAGGTTTTCGAGCGAATGGTCCTGCGACTTGCTCCAAGGAATGACGTGCGCATACTCGAGCGGCAGCGACGCGCAGCAGACCGCGCAATGATGACGGGCCTCGAAAAGCACGTCTCGCTTTATTTCTATGGGGATGGCAGGCCTATTCGTCGGCATCGGCCCCCTCCATAGCCTCGACGTCGTCGTCGCCTTCTAGTTCCTCCACCAGCGCGTCGTCCTCGTCGTCGATCAGTTCGTCAGCAGGCGCAGCGATCTCGACATGGCGCACATCCAGCTTGCCGGTGACGACATCGGCAATTAGGCGTTCGCGGTATTCACCAATTAGGCGGATCTCTGAAGAGATCTTTTCGATGGCTTGATTCAGTTCCGTGGTATCTTGCTCAATCTTATCAGCAATTGCAGCTTGCTCTTCTGGCGGTGCTACTGGCACAAACAGTGCTCCGAGGGCTGGCTTGGTGATATGCACCATTCCAATTATCCCGTGTGCGTTGTCCTCGACGTGCTTCGTTACAGCCCGCAGCAGGTAGAAAAAATATTTTCGGTGGAGGTCATATCCATCGAGCTTGAATATGTGCTGGTTCAGATAGGCAGGGAAATCGCGAGTCCACTCGAAAGAACCGAAAGAAGTGCCGGGATTGCCAGACCAAGCAAAAACAAGCTCACCAGGCTGAATGAGCATCCGCTCTGGCAATCCGGTTCTATCCGTATAGTTGAAGTTCTCACCTCCATTTAGGTTCTCAATTCGAATGATCGGAACGCCCGAATCTTTCCAATCCGACGGCTTGAAGGCGATGCCATTTAGGAATTTTGTCAAGTATTTTAGTCGCTTGGTATTCCAATGCGCGGGAATCTTGGGCATCCAGTCAACGCCCGTTGGTTTCGTGAGTGCGTTGGGATTCAAGCCGCGCGTTATCAATTGATTTATGACTGCCTGTTTTTGCTCAGTCAGCAACCCGATCAGCCTACGCTTATTGCGGATAAGGCGGCGGATCCGCGCCTCTTTTGCACGAAGAAATTCAACCATGCGTTCCTGCTCTGTAATCGGTGGGCAAGGGAACGTGATTTCCAAAAACTTGTCTGGATACAGTCGTAGGCGGGATGCACGGATGCCCGTCGAGCGGCAGATATACTCCCACTTTAACATCGGTGTACGCAGTAAGTAATTAATGTATTCGGGCAGGAAGTCCTGTTCGTTATGCGGTCGATAGACGCCATAGGCTGGACTCACTAGGCCGACGTTCTTTGAGACGCCAAGCGCAGACATCCATGCCCACATGGTATTTATGACAACGTCGTTCGGTCGCGCGACCTTGTGGCCGACATAGGATTCCGCCTTGAACATCGTTACGTTTTTCTGGCTTCGGGGCGTTACGCCAGTGGTGTGGGAAACGGAAAGGAGCTCTTCCTCGCCGGTAACTGATCGTTCGTCGACCTCTCGAAAAAAGTACTTCCCACGCTTTTCTCGCCAGTGCGTGGGAATATCGCCAATCCAATGAACGCGCGCAGGGCGATACGAGGAATAAGCTGTGAGACTTTGCTCAGTTTTTACCTCGACGGCGTTGTCTGTCTGGATCTCCATTTGGCCCCTGCCATTCATCGGTTGGTCGAAAAGCGACGGTTGCGGCAGGTCGCGCGGCGGTGGTGGAGCACCCGGACGTTCGTGACGTGCATCGAGCCCGACGGGCCGACGGCTACCTTCAGCAGCGCAAATCACCTCAATCGGTTGACGAAACAGAAGGAATTCGGGGATCGGCAGTGGTTCGATCTGGTGCAGGCTCTCCGCCTCATCGCCCTTCAGCTGCTCGCGCAGTTCCATCAGCAGACGGCCAAGCACGTTCATGCCGACGAGCGTGCCGTCTTCAACCACCTTCGCGCCCCAGAAATCATCCTTGCGGGATTGCTCGACGATGGGCCGAACCCCGGTCGACAACAACAGCCTACCGAACTCGCGCCAGTTCTGCGCCAGCTTCACCCGCAGGCTCCAACGCATGATCTTCACGCGTACTGCGTCCCAATCCGGCCGCGAATCCTTGCGGAACGGCTTGCTGCGCATTTTTGCTGTCATCGGGCTGCGCTCGTCGATGATCGTGCGCTGCACATCCGGCATATGCGGAAAGCGGCACGCCTGATAAAGAGCCTCCGATGTGCGAATGCGGACACCGTTCACCCGTAGCGGAAAGCCTCCAGCCATATTCGACAACCCGCCAAACCGCTCCTTCGTCTTGAGGAAGACGACGCTTGTTTCGCGGTCATATGTTCGGAACTGATTGTTCCGGGACGCTTCAGAAGTCGAAGTCATCTAAATCGACCTCTTGTTCATATGTGCGCCGTTGCAGCAATGGATACCACTTGCTGAACGGATGATCGCGGTGGGCATCGGGATCGCCCCACCACAGGGCGAGGGGCGCGTTGTTCGGACAGTTCCGATAGGTCACGATGGTCGAGCCGAAGCCGACGCCAAAACCACTGAACCCGAGAGGGCGCATGATGGCTGAGGGGTTCTGGCAAAATCCACGGATACGCACGCCCGCCATGAGGAATTCGCGTTCGAGCAGTTGGCGACCTTCGTCTGATGAGAATATCTCGATTTTTGGCTTGCCGCCCGGTTGGCGTAGCTCCAAGGGGAAACGTCCTTGCTGCGCCAAATAGGCCGCGAGAGCAGGATCATCTGGGACGGTCGCGGGCCAAAGGACTTCAGACGTACTTCGGTACGCTTTTCTGTTCTCTATTCGCGCTGCTGCCCAAACATGGAGCTCAAGCTCTTTGCCGGCGGCGGCAGCAACTTCCTTGAGGCTCTTTGTAGACTGCCATTCGCCAAGTCTATGCGTGGCGATTACGAGAACGTGCACCACCGCCTTCGCTGGCGCAGCTTCCCTGATCCAGGCCGTCAAGTCATTTTTCACTCGCCCACCAGTGAAAATAACGTCGTCCAAATAGACGTATGCACCACCAGGGGCACCACAAGCATCAAGGTTTAGCCCGCACTGTTCCTGGAGAGATTCCCCGAAGAGCCTCCGTATCTGTGTCTGACTTTGCCCATTCTGTTGGATGTCTAAAAGATGTGCGCGCGACCAGAAACCGGCAATATCTTTGCCAGTTAGATTCTCGTGATTAATCTGTGCAGAAAAAAAGCCCTTAATCCATTCCTCGGAGAAGTAAGTCTGCTTGAGAACGTGATCCATCTCGCGAAGGATCGGTAGTTGCACGTCCGCGCCAAACTGATTGATCCACCGCTCTACATGATCTGGAGTCGGTGCCGGAAGATCGCCTTCGCGATAATCTGCAGTTGTTGCTGCTATTGAAGCAAGGAGGTCATTTCGCTCAGTCATTTGTAGCTCTTCGGTATGAAAGTAAAAATTAGCTGTTGCTTACAAGCCTTCGAAGTAGGTTTTTATCTTCTGCGCCATCAATTTTCGGCGCTGTTCGAGAAAGTCGTCAAAGGTCGGGATATCACCGTCTAACAGACTCGTCGGCAGACAGCTCATCTGCAAGTTCGACCGCATCTCATCACCGGTCGTGATCCCGCCATACCTCTTCGGGCCGCTGTTGCATTGTTCAGAAAGCTCGGTGAAATAAACCTTCGGATCGCGGTCGCCGATGCCGATATTTATCTCGCTTTGAGCCAGGACGAAGTTGGCAATCTGATTGTAGCGGCCACGTGTCAGGCCCTGGCCCTTGAGGTGATTGCGTGGATAGACATGGTGCACGTCGCTGCGGTTCAGCAGCAGGTCGCGTACGGTTATATCGCGAGACAGGAAGCCGAGATCACCGAGCTTTGCCTGTGCTGCCTGATAGACCAAGAAATAGGGACTTGAACCTGATGAGGTTTCCATCTCCTGCGGCAGCAACGTATTCCAGAAGCTCTCGGGCAGTTCGGCGTCGATCACGGCATCAGTGTAACTAGCCAAGCCACGAGATTCGATCTGGCGAATATCGAAGTCGAATGCCGTTTCTGGGCTTCCCGAATAGCGCCCACGAAGCAGCGACATGACGTACCAGCGCCGGACAAGACGCTCCAAGTCGGCAGCGGGCATGCTTTCAGCTCGACCTCTCAAGTAGAGAATATAAGCAAAGTTGATCGCGTTCTGACTACGGATTAGCCTTGAGGTCACAAAACCAGCCGAGCGAAGGATCATCGTCAATCGGTCGAAATGAGTTTTGTTTATGAAATTCAGGACGCCTGTCTTCAGGCGGGAAAAAGCCTCTTCTGCGACAGCTTCTTCATACTGCTTTGTCTCGAAGTTTCGACCCGATAGGAGGGCGACAAGGTCTTGGAGCTTTCCGCGTCGGAATTCAGATGTGAACGCAACTCGTAGCATGTCTGTGTAGGTGGGATCGTAGAGGTCGTCATTGACGTCTTTAAGCCAACGCATCTTCGGGAGGAATTCGGATGTGGCGAATGCCTTATCGCCCTTTTCAATTCGAGGCAAAAATTCAGGCGCGACAGCAAGGTGGCAGAAATAGTCTATCGCCTTTCGCAGCATGTTACCGCCATAAGTGTCGTTCGCCGCGATTTTCGACATGGCGAAGTCAGCCTGGCTGAGCGATGCACCGGCCGAGTTCACTCGGATGAAGATCTCGGTCACCGTCTCGATATCGAGATCTTCAGCCAGTTCGATGATGCCAACCTGGTTGTTTATGACCTTGCGAACCTTCTCCAGCACCAATGAAATCTTATCCTGATCAGCCTCTGGATTGCGCGCTGTGTATTCACGCGTGAGCTTGGTCAGGCTGGCGTCAGGCGCGAAAACCGTCGCCAAGTCAGGGATCCATGAGGCATCTTTCTGGATTGCCGGGTTCGAGACCTCGAAGCGCTCGTCAACTGGGTGGAAAGCGATCCGGATGCGTACCGTCTCGTAGTCCTTGGTGAGTACCTCCTGGCCGAGCAACGCGGCCATGAGTGCGGTGACGCGCTGCTGCCCATCGATCAGAATGCGTTTGCCCGAGGATGTGGAGCCATCCTTCAATCGGACCGACGGGTTTCGCCACGCTATAAGATAGCCCACCGGGTAGCCCTGATAGAGCGAGTCCAGGAGGTTTCGGACCTTGGTGGCATCCCACACGAAAGGCCGCTGGATCTCCGGAATCGCGATCTCGCCGGATTTCACCCAAGTGAGCAGAGTTTCTATCGGATGGGGAGTGACGGAGTAGCGCTGGGTGGCCATGCTCAGTGACCTCCCGTCAGCACGTCTTCAAGCAGTCCTTCAGTTTCCTGCTCAAGTGCACGAATGTCGGCTTCGATCTCTTGGAGCGTTCGTAGCTGCTGGGGCTTGTAGAAGTGCCGCGTGAACGAGATTTCATAACCGATGACAGTCTTCGACGGGTCGATCCAGGCGTCCGACGCATGTGGCAGAACCTCGCGACGGAAGAAAGCTACGACACCGCCGTCCTCCAAAAAGGGCACCTGCTCGGTATCCCTCAAATCCGTGTCCGCCTCGTATTCAACGATCGCCGGTTTGCTGCCGTCGATCCGATGGTAGTTGCCGTGCAGCGCGTCCGTTTCGGCCTCGGCGCCCGGTTTGATCCTGGACACCTTCTTGATGACCGGTTCAGCTCCAGGATTCTTGATGCCTAGTCCCGCCATCAGGAGCTTCCGGCGTTTGGCCGTCATACGGACGCCACGTTTGCCCGCGACAGCTTCGGCTTCTTCGATGAAGCGGTTGAAATCGAGATGGGGGCCTTCGCCAATCCGCTCGGTCACCGCTTCCACAACGCCAATGAGGGGCTCTTCAGCAGCCTCCGCGCATGTCTTGGTGAAGCGACGCAGCGCGCTAGCCGACAGTTCGACCTTCAAGCGCAAGGGCCGCTCGACCGTCACCTTCCAGTAGCCAAACGCATCGTTAGGGAAAATCTTAGATTGCGTGTTCTCATCGCTGTTGAGGAAGCTATCGCATATACGATTGATGTCGTCTGGTCCAAGAACGCAGTTCTTCTTGCCAAGATTCTTGCGCAACGGCTTGAACCATGCTGTCGCATCAATCAATTGGACCTTCCCTTTGCGGGATGGTGCCTTGCGGTTGCTGAGCACCCAAATATAGGTAGCGATACCAGTATTGTAGAAGATGTTCAGCGGCAGCGCGATGATTGACTCGAGCCAGTCATTTTCAATTACCCAGCGCCGGACATTGCTCTCGCCCGATCCCGCATCTCCGGTAAACAAAGCCGATCCGTTGTGTACTTCTGCAATGCGACTGCCGACTTTGCTGTCCTTCTTCATCTTGCTCAGCATATTGGCCAGGAAAACCATCTGACCGTCACTGGAACGGGTGATAAGGCTAAATTCGGGGTCGCCGCCATGCTCGATGATGAAGCGCGGATCAGTTATTTCCTTCTTGCCGCCCATCCGGTCAAGATCGGATTTCCAACTCTTTCCGTATGGGGGGTTTGACAACATGAAATCGAATTCCCTCGATGGGAAGGCATCGGCTGACAGTGTTGAGCCGTACTTCATGTTCTCGGCTTCCGCACCCTCACCCTTTAGGATCAAGTCCGCTTTGCTGATGGCGAAGGTTTCGGGCTGAACTTCCTGTCCGTATAGGTGCACAGAAGCCTCTTTGCCGTGGTCTGTTGCCAGTTGAATAAGCTTCTCTTCCGCCACGGTCAGCATGCCGCCTGTACCGCATGCGCCGTCATACACAAGATAGGTTCCGGACTGTATGTCGTCTGCTATCGGCTTGAAGATGAGATAGGCCATGAGTTCGACGACATCGCGAGGCGTGAAGTGTTCGCCAGCTTCCTCGTTGTTTTCTTCGTTAAAGCGCCGGATCAGTTCTTCGAAGATTGTACCCATGGAATGATTGTCTAGGCCGGGTAGTCGTTCGCTACCATCTCGATGAAGAACCGGTTTCGGGCTGAGATTAACTGATGGTTCGAGAAACTTCTCGATTAGGAAGCCCAGGATATCTGCGTCTACAAGCGTCGGGATTTGATTGCGGAATTTGAACTTCTCCAAAACCTCCTGAACGTTCGGCGAGAAGCCATCGAGATATGCTTCAAAATCTGACTTCAATTGCTGGCGACGGGCCTTTGAAGCTAGATCCCGCAGGCGAAATTGAGAGGTGTTGTAGAACGCCTCACCCGACGCCTGGCAAAGCGCGGCATGCTGATTTGCAACACCTGCAAGGTCAAGCTGTGCCTTCATCGCGAGAACGGCGTCTTTAGTCGGCTCCAAGACCGCATCGAGCCTACGAACGACAGTCATGGGCAGGATAACGTCCCGATATTTACCGCGAACATAGACATCGCGCAGAACATCGTCGGCGATATTCCAAATAAAATTACTAATGTTCAGATCACTCACTCGGGCCCCTCACGTCTTGGTCTGTGCAGCTTTTTTCTGCATATCGATCCAGCTATCGAGGTCCGATCGCTTAAAGCGCCACGCGCCTGCCACCTTGAACCCAGGTAGATCTCCACGCTTGGCAAGCCGATAAACCGTCTTCTCGTCGACGTTCAGGTAGCCAGCCACATCTCTTACCGTCATGGCCTGGTCAGGCGTATCCGCCATCATCGAGCCCTCGCTGTTTTCCAGACCATATCAGGGCATTCTGGGGCAAGCCAGTCCAATCACGTCCAGCATTATTTGTGCCTTCCCGACGCCTAGGGCGATAGTTGGCTGCCAGCATACATTCGGGATGAGGCGTGCCGATCCGCGCCAACCCTCGGCACGCCTGCAAATGTCGCAACCACATGTGCGGTCGCGCGGTCGGCGAAACCTCGGCCGACCTGGTGGGCTCCGAGCGGGTTCGCCGCCATCCCCACCGCCGCGCTCGATCCGGCCCACTGTCCGGCGTCTCCTGCGGTCCCCGCGCTTATCGGGTCCGGGTCCCCATCAGTTCTGGCCGCTTTGGCTATTCCAACTCGGTTGGTGGAGCGGAGGTCATCTCGGTGATCGCTTGAAATTCTGTCAGAAACTCCGGCCGATGTTGCATCAGGTACCGAACGATCCGGGCGTTCCCAAGGAGCTTTCCCAGATACGCTTTGATGACGGTTAGCTGCAGGTGGTCCTGGCCGTAGGAGTCCTGGATCGATGTGATCCCTTCCTGCAGCCGGGCCAGCTCGCGCTCCATGCGGGCCATGGCCTCCGGGGTGATGCCCCTCATCTTTTTGGGTTTCTTGGTGTCCACCAGCTGCGCCTGGGGCGTTCCTGCAAGGATCGCGGAGATGTACGCTGGCGAGTAATTGTTTGCGTTCATCATCAGCTCGGCCGCCTCGATCTGGCGCATGGCTTTCATCTTGCGCAGGATTTCGAACACGGCGGTCGCACAGTGTTTGTCCTTCAGGATGCCGACGGCCTCTTCGCAGATCCCGTCGAGGAGCTTGGCCTTGCGCACAATGCTGCGCGGATTGAGGTCCAGCGCCAGGGCGATCTTTTCCTCGGACACACCGCGCTCGATCGCCTTGCGGATCATCTTGTGCTCCTGGATGGGCGCAAGGCGGCTGATCCGCTTGTTATAGGTGAAGGCCTCGTCGTCAGTGGAAATCAGACATTCGACCCGTTCGACGCCGAGATCCTTCAGCACCTCGATCCGGATATGCCCGTCCAGCAGCATATAGGTGTCTTCCTCACCCAGGGATCGCGTGACGACCGGCGGTTCGACCAGGCCAACCTCTTTGATGGATGCAGTAATCTGGCGGTACTTGCGGCTGGATTTGACGGATGCGCTGAGGGCGCGCACGGGCAGGACGGCCGCTACCGGCACGGTGACGCAATCGCTCTCGAAGCCAAGCGTCACCGTGTCCGGGGTTTTGCGCTTGCCCCGGCTCATTCTGCCGCTCCCGCATCCATTGATTGCCCGAGATAGGTGGGCAGGGTATCCAGCCCCTCCGCGCGCAGGAGCGTCAGGAAGTGGTCATCATCGCGAAGCGAGCGAAACGCCTCCACGACGAACATCAGGCGGCCTTGTGTCAGTTCGGCTTTCTTGATCAGTATCTTCTGTCGCTCCGCTTCCTGTTGATAGGCTCGCACAAGCGCGTCGCTGGTCAGGGGCCGCTTGGTGCCGTCGCTTCTGCCATAGCGGTTGCGATGAAGGTGCGGACCCTGTGCATCGCGCTGCTGGATGAGACGGCGCACGGCGGCCAGTTTCTTACCGCGCAGCTTTTTCTGGGTGTAGGCGTCCATCAGAGCGCGCTGCCCGCCCTCGGCATCTGTCTTTGAAATGTCGATGGCGAGGTTCAGCGGCAAAAGGCCGGTTTCTACGGCTGAGACCAGCCGTTCTTCCCCGCGTTCCAGAAGCCCCGCGATCATGCCAACATAGTCTGGCGTGACCCCGATCTTGTTTGCGATCTGGCGATCATTGTAGCCGCGTTTGCGCAGATTGCCGATTTCACGCATGAGGTCGATCGGGTTGTGCTGGCGGCGTGCACAGTTCTCCACCAGGCTCATAACCAAGCAGTCGCTCTCGTCGGCGTCGATGATAATGGCCGGTATGGCATCCTGCTGAAGCTCCATGAACGCCTCGAGGCGCCCCTGGCCACAGACGAGGTCATATTCCGCAGGATCTGTCCCGGCGCGCTGCGCTACGGTGATAGGGCGCTTCAGACCGATCTTCGCGATGTTCTCAACCATTTCCTCAAAAGTGCGCCGGTTGCGCACACGGGGATTGAGGATGCGAATTCGGTCGGTGGGGATGAGAATGACCTGTTTCTGGGCGTCGTCTGGCATCAGGCGGCCTCCGTGATCCGGGCCCGGCCAGCGAGCGCATAAAAATAGTCGAGCGTGTCGAAGCGGTAGGCGTCCAGCGACAGCCCGTTCTGCTCGGCCAGCCTCAGTCTGGCCATGGTCATATCGATGCTCGGCAGCAGGTAGTAATCCCGCGGGACTTCGTTCAATTCATCCATTCGCACGGCAATCGTGATGTCGGGCACCAGGCCGGTATCGAGGCGGATGCGCCACCGCAGGGAACCGCCCTGCGTCTCGAAACACCGGGCCAGCACCACCGACGCGGTGAACTCGTCGTTGATGCGGATCAGGTCCGTTTCCGGATCCTGCATGGCCACGCCGCCGCGTTCCGCGACCCCGTCGAGGATCTGGGCCACAATGCCCGGATGAGCCTGCCGCAAGGCCCGGTTGATCTCGACGTAGCGATAGTCGCGCTCCGGCTCGTAGCCGATCATCTGGTAGGCGCGCAGCAAGCTGCCGAAGCGGTTCCGGAAGGCGCTGGACGACGGCAGGTTGTCCTGTTCATCGATGATCAGTCCCGACAGCACGCCTTTAAGTTTTAGAACGGCGCGCAGGGCTTCGAGCAGTTCGGCGTCTGTGAAATGTTGGCTGCGCGCATCGACGATTTCGCGTGCGCGCAAAAACAGCGCCTCGTCCACAATGGCGGGGTAGGCCCCCTCAGCCCGGATCCACATCTCGCGCGGGTTCACCACCCGGCGCTGTTTCAACTTGAAGGACACCTTGTTGTAGACGTTGTTGCCGATGTATTTTTCGTTGGTCAGGACCTGGTGCACCGATGCCCGGGACCATTGCCGCTCAAGATCCGTCAGATGCCCCTCGGCATTCAGGGTTTCCGCAATCTCACGCTCCGAGCGGCCATCTTCGACGAACATTCGGTACATGCGGCGCACGACATCCTGTTCCTGCTCAGGGCCCGGAACGAGAACGACACGGTCGGTCTGAAAACTCTTCTGTTGGCCGCGGGACAGGGCACCCTTCGGGTTGCCGTGCTCGTCGACAAGCACCCGGCGCAGGCCGTATCCGGCCGCACCGCCTTGGCGGTACCCCATCTCCACCAGGCGGCATTGCCCGGCGAAGACCTTCACTGAAAGCTCGCGGCTGTATTCGCCCGCCATCACCCGCTTGACGGTTTTCAGCAGGTTGGAGCCGATGCTGCCGTCGTTTTCGAACTGCTCGCCGCAATAGTGAACGCGGATCCCGGCGCGAGAGCAGACATGCTCGTGATACGCCCCTTCATCAGCATCCTGAAACCGGCCCCAGCGGCTGACGTCATAGACCAGAATGGCCTTGAAATCCGCCTGGCCGGTTCGGACCTCGGCCATCAGGTTCTGCAGCGCTTCGCGACCGTCCAACCGCAAACCGGACCGACCGGAGTCCTCGAACACGCGCAGGATCTGCAGACCCCGGGCGGTGGCGTAATCCCGTATGATGTCGAGTTGGTTCTCAGTCGAGTACTTCTGGTGATCGGTCGACATCCGCACATAGGCAACGGCAGGCACATCCGTTTCGGGCGGCTCGTCGCTCTTGTCGGAATGGGCCGCCCATCGACCAGTCACATGCGTATCTCCTCATAATTCCAGGCAAATCCATCGCTCCCGTCGGAATCAACGGTTGAATTCTTCGCATCCATGTAAAGCGAAGGAGTGTGGAATGTCGTTTCCGAAAAAGGGCAAGTTCTTTCCAAAAGAAAACGGATATAATGGGAAAGGCGGTCATCAGACGAATGGATGCTTTGTCGAAGAAATCGCATCGGCGTTAAAACGGTCGCTCGGCGACAGTCGGGCGGGTGTCAAAACCGTGGCGGCCTGGACAGGTGCCAATGAGAAGACCGTGAAAAACTGGTTCTCGGGCACCTACGGTCCGAGCGGTGCGCACCTGATTGCGCTGGCGCGGCATTCTGACGAGGTGCTGGGTACCTTCCTGGCGATGGCTGGGCGCGAGGATCTGATGGTAGCCATCAAGCTTGCGGCGGCAGAGAACGCAATCTCAGAACTGCTTGATGCCGTGCGTCAGCTTGGTGGTGAAGACCCGAACGGCAAGATCAGCTGATCAGCCGAGCGAACTGAAAGCTATTGTCCCTCAATGGCGCGCAGGATTTCGAAGCGATCCCGTGCGGTGGAAACCTGCACGGGAGAGAGTTGGGTGCGAGAGTCATTCCCTCCGCCAATTCCCTTTTTGAGAAGCGCTCCTCCCGATCCGGTGGCCTCCAGGGCATTGACGTTGTTTCTGAAGGTCCGGCGGAACGGGTCGAATGCCGTCCCATATGGGAGAAGGCCCGAAACGATCTTCTCGATGCCGAATTGCTTCGGACCTGC
>Ga0316205_10003217_pt1 | contig 15748 bp, 17 predicted proteins | sample 3monthpyrite_MG_FD_204941 | JGI IMG/M metagenome (GOLD analysis project Ga0316205, IMG submission 204941) | Microbial mat bacterial communities from mineral coupon in-situ incubated in ocean water Damariscotta River, Maine, United States -... | ecosystem: Environmental > Aquatic > Marine >... | reverse complement strand
CGGTCTGGGTGGCGATGGAATATCGCTATATGCCGCCCATTGCGGCGCTGCTGACCGAAGTCGAGGCTGCAACCGGGGGTGCCAAAATGCTGACCATCCGGGAGCACCGTTTCCCGTTTCTCGAAAAGGTTGGTGATTGGAACCGTTTTAACCGCTATACTGGCGGCACATTTGTCGAAAAATGCTGCCATTTCTTTGACCTGATGCGCCTTGTTCTGCACTCAGACCCGGTGCGGGTGATGGCCTCTGGCGGGCAAGATGCAAACCACCTCGATGAGCGCTATCAGGGTGAGAAGCCCGACATTTTCGACAATGGCTATGTGATGGTTGATTTCGCGTCGGGGGCGCGGGCAATGCTTGAGCTGTGCATGTTTGCCGAGGGTGCGCGCTATCAGGAAAAGGTATCCGCTGTGGGGCCCAAGGGCAAGATTGAAGCTCTGGTGCCGGGGCCGGGGCGCTTTTGGCCAGCCCATCTGGGCGCCCCCCCGGTGCCACAGATCATCATCAGCCCGCGGAATCCCAAAGGCCCTTTGGTGCGCGATGTGCCGGTCGACCCGACCATCCTGAATGCCGGAGACCACAACGGCTCGACATTCTACCAGCATCAGAGGTTTTTGGCGCTGGTCCGCGGCAGCGGCGACAAAGCCGAGGTGAGCCTGAATGACGGGAAAATGGCGGTGTTGATGGGCATGGCAGCGCAGATTTCGATGCAGGAACACCGCGCGGTGCGGCTGGATGAACTGTCGCGCTGAAATTGGGCGATGCAACGCGGTGCGCAACCCCGCGCCTGCACCCCGCCCACCGGCAGGATTCCGCGTGTGACATCCCGACAGGGTTGACTCGTTTGCCCCAAACCTGCGATTTATGGCGACATTATCGTTTCAGACAAGCAGGTGAAAGATGGGAAGAATTTCTTCGCTCGGGCGTATCGCGTTTATGGTGCCTTTTATGGTTTTCCAGACCGGGTTCAGCGCAAGCGCCGCCCAGCAAGATTGCGCAAACCGCCTTAGCCGTGAAATTCCTTCCCGGCTGTCGCGCGCCCTGCCCGGCAGCACCGTTATGGAGCAAGTGCTCAACCTGCGCGGTGCCGAGCGCGATACCATTGTGGTTGAGCAGGTGCTTTCCGGCAATGTGCCAAAATTTATGCGTCATCTCAGCCCGATTGAGTTTAGTGGCACCATGGCAGACGGAGCCGATGTTCAGGTAACCATATGTGTAACGCCGGATTATCTGTCGGTTGGCAATGACAATGACTTTGTGCGCATCCCCATGGGCCTGCCGGCAGCGGCACAAATCGCCGATGAATTCGGCTTCTTTTTGCCAACAACCAAAATGGTGGATGCGATTTATGCGCAGGCGATTGTCCGCCTGCCGCCGCGGCCAATGCAGGCCGGAAATATGATGACCTCAACCGCCTTTTTGGTGCAACATAATGCAACCGTAGCCAGCCAGCGCGCCCCTTCGGGGCTGGACCCTGAACTGCTGACGGCCGGGCAAAAGAAAGACCTCGTGCTTTCGCCGCGCTTGCTTTCGCGCCCCGGCAAGGTAGCAATTTATGGCTGGCACCGCACCAACGGTGTGCCGATTCAACCCTTAAGCACGGTGCATATTGCGCGCTATGCTGATTACAGCCACGGCGTGCGGCTGGTGAGCGCAACCGCCTATGTAAACGGCCGTGCCCGGCCCTTGGCCGACATCATGCAAGACCCGCAACTGGCGGGGATAATCAGCGATGAAGGGCCGATAGCAAATGCACAGGGCTTGCTGGCCTCACTTTACCGGTAAGTCCGGTTTGCCTAGTCAACAGTATTGCAGCACCGGAAACCAAGATGATAATTTTCGTGACTGCCCGTGCTCAACACACGGGTGCCGTGCCAAAACGGGGCACGCCAGCGGCACCAGTCCGGGTGGGCGCGGTAACTGTCAAAGATAAACCAGCTGCCCTTCATTTCGGTTACGCCCAAGGTTGTGCTACCGGTGCTCGACATTTGATCAGGCGCCAAAGGCAGGTTCATGTGCTCGGCGGCATTGCCGTTGAGGTCAAAAGCGCCAAGCGCGCTTTGGCAATCGGGAAAGCTGCCGGTCGGGTAGGTGTTGGAGCCGCAGGAATTATAGCCGCCGCCGCCACAGGTCGAACTTTTCTGGCTGGCAGCGGCACAAATACCGCGCTGATAGGTGGGGCCATAGCTCCAGCTTTGGGTTGGTGCATATTGCGCGTTATGAGCGGCCCGCATCAGGCTGACAGCGGTGTTGGCTGATACGCCCCGCGCGAGGTCAAACCGGTAATCGGGCGGCTCCAGCGCACCGGCGCAAGCCCCTTCCCATTCATGGGCATCACACAGGCGCTTGCCAATGGCCGCACAAACCTGCGCCGCTTCCCAGGCTTTGGTCCAGACCACGGGATAGGTGCAGGGAATGTTGGGGAACTCGAACTGATCAATGCAGGAAGTGGCATCCTGCGGGCGCTGGGTGCGCGGGTCATATAGCGGGACCATGTAACGCTCACCGCAAATCCGTTCGTTGCGCGCACTCAGATAGCCGTTCAAACCTCCCGGAATACCGGCCTGGCATTGCTCGGGGGTCAACGGATGCCGTGAAATCGCCGGGTTGCCCTGCCCCATATAGCCGGACGCCGCGAATATCGCGCGCAGTGCATCCAGCTCGCGAGTGCTGAGCCGATGGACCTGCCGCAACTGCTCAAACAATATTTCATTGTTGAGCTGGAGCTGGCTCTGGGCCGAGCCAATGGAGGTAAGCCCCAGAAACGAGACCATAAATACGGTCAAAAATATGCGTATCATTGCGCGTCCTCCTTTCGGGTTAAATAAAACAGGTCACGATTATCGGCAAAGCCGACAAAGCGCGGAATAAGCGTGCCGTCGCGCTGGCTTTTATCAATGGCGCTCATGCCCGGGATAAGGTGCTCGACGTGGACCTCGTCATTATGCTGCACATAAAGCGCCAGATAGGTGTGTTCGAGGGCGTTCATGTCGAGCAACATGGCATATTGGCAGCCATAGGCCTGAAAACTGCGCGCCATGGCCGAAGGTGTGGCGGTAGAAAAATACCCGTAGACCAGAAAGCGCTTGGTATCGGTTTCCCTGATACAGGCCCCGGCGCGCAGGGTGCGCAGGTCAGCATCCGCCGAGCCGGACCAGTTTCCCGGCCCCCATTGCGTAACGCGTGGCCCCGGCAGATAAAGCCCCGTTTCTGGGTTAAGCTCAATGAGCGGCACTCCGTTTTGGCGGGCAAACTTTATCTGCGGCAACAGGGCGTTGTCTGCTTCCTGCCATGTGCGCATATCAATGGTGCCATCCCGCATTACCAGCAAAGTGGACAGGTTGGGCTGGAGTTTGCTGAGAATAACGCCCTGTTCGATAAACCCGTAATGGGAGCCGTAGTTGAGGGTCGGGTAATCGCCGTATTTGAAGGCACCGTGCTGGCGTTTGAACCCGGCGGTGAAGGTCGCGGTCAGCCGCTCGGTCAGGGTTGGGTTAACCATGCCAAGCCGCACCAAGGGGGCCACAGTGTTAAACCCGTCAGGCCCCGACAGCCCGCGCGGGCGCACCGAAGCGGGCGGGCGGTTTGACCATTCGACCCCCGGATGGGCGGTGCCCACCGCAAAGCCAAGCTCGAATTTGGCGAGATCGAAAGCCACCATATAGCCTGTTGCCCGGGATTCGACGGAATCAAGCCGGTTGGCCAGCCCCGGCCCGTTGATGATGTCATCGCTAATCGCCCCGGGTTGAAAGGCGCTGACAAAAACATCGGGCAAACCGGATACCGGATACCATAGCCCGAGGGTCATCTTGCCAGGCTCGGTGCCGTCGAGCGCAAAACCATGCCGTGTTGAAATCACCCGGCGCTCTTCCATTGAGCCATTGACCTTGGCCGCGCCCGGCCCGCCGACCAGCGCGCCGGAAGCGTCAAAGTCCAGCGCGACGCTGGTTTCCAATTCTGAATCCTTGAAAAACGTATGGCGGACAAACCCGACGATCCTCTCGCCACCCCAGATATTGTTGCGCAAAAACTCGGCGGTGCGCTCAAGGCCGGTCCGCGACCCCGAAACCTTGTTACGCAAATAAAGCCGCCCGTTGCAGATCGGCGCATAGGGCATTTCAGTTGCCCGCGCCCGCTCAAAAACAGTTTCCTCCCCGGCCCATGGTGCGCAATGCACATTGCCGGTTTCATCGGTCAGGGAGAGGGTCAGAAGCGGGCTTGTCAATATCTCGACCGTTTGCCCGTTCGGGTTCGGGTTCTCGAAGTGGTAGCTTTCCTGCCTGCGAGAGCCATCCTCGCCGATTTGCACCAGAAACCAGCCATTTGTAGCGGGGTTAAGCGAGATAAACCGAAATGGCTCGTCGGTGCCCGGCATCAGGGCCATGGTTTCCTGCCGGAACATCTGCAAATCAATCACTGACTTGGCTGCAACCGCCTCGTATTCTGCGCGTTGCAAGGCGAGTGTCTCGGCAGACTGGGGCAAAACAGGGCTGGCAATGGACGCGGCCGCCAACGCGGTCAAACCTGCTGGCAATATCCGCCGGATGGTCAGCTTAAAAAATGAATCGGGCAAGTTTCAAGGCTCCTCTTTTCCATGGTACCCGGTGCGACACACCGGGAATTTGCGAGATCCTGCCACGGTTGGCGACATACCAGTCATAATTGCGGATCAGGGCTTCCTCGTTGGAATAGACCGGCGCAAACCCCAAACGGTCAGTGATTTTGCCGATGCTGACATAGCTTTCCTTACCTGCGGTTTCATAAATCCACTTATAAAGCGGTGACAGATGCAGCGCCTCCAGCGTCCGCAGCGCCAAAATGGCGGGCATTGCCGGCAGCCCGATCACGCGCTTACTGTGGCCAGCCTTTTCCAGCACGGCGGCAAAGCTTTGGCGAAGGGTGCCAAAGCGGGCCGCCCCGACATTGAACACATCATTCACCACCGCCGCGTCACCGGTTGCGACCAAATAAACCGCTTGGCAGAGGTCTTCGACATCCAACAGCTGGTAGCGGTTATTTCCATTGCCCAGCACCGGAAAATTATGCCCGCTATACGCAAAATCATAGAGCAGCTCAAAGGCCCCCAGACGCTCGGGGCCAACAAAGGATTTTGGCCGCAGCACCGGAATGCACATCCCCTTTTCACGAAATTCGGCGCAAACCGCTTCTGCCCGGATTTTCGCTTCACCATATGGGCCAACCCCGACCATCTCGTCGCCCTCGCTCAGCGGGTGGTGATCAGGAATGCCATAAACCGCCGTGGAAGAGATGTGGATAAACCGGCTGATCCCTCTGGCCTCGGCGGAAGCCAGCAACAGGCGCGTGCCCTCAACTTCAGTTGAAAATATCTCCGCAGGCGGGCTGAGCGGCAGGGCCGCCGCGCAATGCACCACAACATCGACCCCCTCAAAGGCAGCGTCGTGCAAGCCAATGGTGCGAATATCACCATGGAGTTCGTTAATCTGGCCTGCTTCGGGGTAGTCAAACCGCGCAATATCGTAGCTGCGCACCTGATGCTTGCGGGCAAGCAGAAACCGCACGAGGTTTACCCCCATGAAGCCGGCGCCACCTGTCACCAAAAATCTCATCGCTTCCTACCCATCAAGCCCGCAAACAGCTCGCGTAAACACTACGTGATAAATGATTTTTGAATATGACGCAGATCAATAACCCGCCGCAGGTTAATCACCGACTTTACCCGGCTTGGCTAATTGAACGTGGCAACAGGTGCGGAGTTGGTGATTATCGTGGCGTATTTCAGGCTGATTGAGCCGGAAACACATATTTTCGGTCGAGTTTGTATTTCACAAAATAGCCGATAGCCAACCCCAAAACAGCGCCAACCTCGCGCATTAAATCGGTTTGCCAGATCATCCAGAACGATGTTTCCGCCCCCCAGAAGATCACGGTGGTGGCCACGCCCATCAGCGTGTAGAGGCTGAATTTCTTGCTATGCACGGCAGCACCGTGCGATCTGTCAAAAAATATCCAGCGCTTATCGAGGATATATTTCAGCACCAACCCGACAGCGGTGCCAGCCAGCACCGCCAGCGCAATGCGAAATTCGCTATCGCTGACCCGCAACACAAGCCTTTGTGCTGCCAGATTGGCGAGCGTGGCAAGGGCCGCAAAACCCGCGTAGCGCAGAATGAGAATATGGGGCTTCACGTAGTTTCCTTGATCAGTCACAATCTGAAACCAACACCAAGGCCCGCCGGGTGTAAAGAAAATTCGCATCTCTCGGGCCTCACCCCCTTGTCTTCCTTGACCAGAGCAAACCCGATATCCTTTCACCGCTTGAAAAAACCACGGAATAAGCACATGTATGGGCCAAACAGAACTAAAAGGATTTCCGCGATGGACCTGAACGCAAATAACGATCTGATCAAAGACAGCACCGAAGCCAGCTTTATGCAGGATGTGGTAGAGGCCTCGAAAGAGGTGCCGATCATTGTTGATTTTTGGGCGCCATGGTGCGGGCCATGCAAATCACTCGGGCCTGCGCTTGAGGCCGCCGTGCAAAAGGCGGGCGGCAAGGTGAAGATGGTTAAAATCAACGTCGATGAAAATCAGGGCATCGCGGGCCAGCTGAAAATCCAGTCGATTCCCACGGTTTATGCCTTTGTCGATGGCCAGCCGGTGGATGGCTTTCAGGGCGCGCAGGGGCCAGCCGAAATTGCCGCCTTTATCGAGCGGGTGTCAATGCAGGGCGGCGAGGATGACGGGCTGGAAGTAGCCATTGAAGCCGCCGAGCAAATGCTGGCCGCGGGCGATGCCCATGATGCCGCCGAAACCTTTACCGCGATTGTCGGCGAGGAGGAAGGCAACCTGAAAGCGCTTTCCGGCCTGATGCGCAGCTATGTAGCCCTTGGCGAAGTTGATCGCGCCCGGGAGGTTATGGCACTGGTGCCCGAAGGTAGCGCGGATGACCAAGCTATCACCAGTGCTCGCGCCCAGATTGAGCTGGCCGACGCCGCCGCCGATGCCGGTGAAGAAGGCGACCTGCGCGCCGCCCTCGCGAAAGATCCGGACGACCATCAATCCCGGCTTGATCTGGCTGTGGCCTTGGCTGGAAAAGGCGACAATGAGGGCGCGGTAGAGGAACTGTTGGAAGCCTTCAAACGAGATAGGGAATGGCAGGATGGCGCGGCAAAAGCCCAGCTTTTCCAATTGCTTGATAGCCTTGGCCCAAAATCGGAACTGGCTGCCAAAGCCCGCCGCAAACTCACCTCGCTGATTTTTGTGTGAGGCCGGGGGGATGAGCGATTCTGATGTAACGAACCCGAAACTGCTGGAAGCGCTGGTTTGCCCGATCACCCGCGCCACCCTGCATTACGATGCCGCCAAGCAAGAACTGGTGTCAAAAGGAGCCGCGCTCGCCTTCCCGATCCGCAACGGTATTCCGGTGATGTTGGTCGATGAAGCGCGGGTGCTGGAGGCGTAGGGGTTGCGGCGGGCGGGGGAGGCTCTGACCCGATATGGGGCGCAGCGCATCAACGGGGCACAAGCCGCTCGTGGGTTGACAGCGCCGTTAAACGGCGCGTCGCCAAATTACGTAGGCCGTGACCAACTTTCCCTGAAAAACCGCGCCGCTTGCGCTGAGCACCAGTTCGCGGCCTTCAAATTTAACCTTGCGAATCTGATCAGACCCCACCCAGTTTGGGTGGGAAGCGTGGGTGACATGGTGTATAACTTCATCACCCTTAACCGTGTAGGGACCGGCATAAGTGATCTGGGATTTGATCGCGGCTGAATCTTCTGCCTCTGATCCCCCAAACGGATCGTTAACCTCAAAGGGCTTCCGATCAGCAGCCATTAAATGAACAAACACAAAACCGTCTTCGGAATAGTTGATGTAACCGGTGGCGTGTTCGCCGAGCGGATAGTGCTTCTGACCGTTTTCATCCAAATTATACCAGTCCAGCATTTGCCAGGTGCCGACCAGCGGATTGACCAACGAACCGCCAGCTACTTTCTCCATTCTTCCATCTCCTGAATAAAACTGAAACCGCGCCTTATTCTTCCTGTTTATCCGGTTTTCAGCGCCCGTATAAACATTTCTTCATCCACGTTACCGCCCGAAACCACGGCAATAACGGTATCATCGCTGAGTTGGCGGCCGTGGAACAGCGCGGCCGCCAGCGCCACCGCCCCGCCGGGTTCGACCACAATTTTTAGACGTTTGAAGGCCAGCGCCATGGCTTTTAGTGCCTCGTTTTCCGAAACCACAATCCCTGCCGCGCAGTGCTTTTGCAGTATCGGGAAGGTGATCTCGCCAACGCTGGGCGTGATTATGGCATCGCAAATTGAGCCATCGCGCCGGGTGTTTTCCTCGCGTTTGCCGCTTTGCAACGAGCGGGTGGCGTCGTCAAAACCTTCCGGCTCCACCGGACGCACGCGCCAGCCGGGCCGCGCTTGCGAGAGCGCCAGCGCCACGCCGGAGGTAAGCCCGCCACCACCGCATGGCACCAGAACTTCAGCGGATTCCACCTCACATTGCGCGGCCAACTCCAGCCCGACAGAAGCCTGCCCGGCGATCACCAGCGGTTCGTCAAATGGTTTGATCAAGGTCAGCCCGCGCGCCGCGCCCAGCCGCGCGCCAATCGCGTCCCGGTCCTCGGTGGCACGGTCATAGAGCACCACTTCCGCCCCGAGCGCCTTGGTGTTGTCGATTTTCAGCGCCGGTGCATCGGCGGGCATGATAATGACCGAAGAGGTGCCGAGAATTTGCGCGGCCAGCGCCACGCCCTGCGCATGATTGCCCGAAGAAAACGCGATGACGCCCCGCGCGCGGGTGGCTTCATCCATTGCTGAAAGGGCCGAATAGGCCCCGCGAAACTTGAAGCTGCCAGTATGCTGCAAACACTCGGGTTTTACCAAAACCTTGCGGCCCGCAATCTCGTCCAGAAACGGTGAAGACAGCAGTGGTGTGTGGCGCACTAACGGCTGAATGCGCCCGTAAGCGGCGTGAATCATCGCCAGCGTGCTCATGCCAGTGACAGTAATTTACGCATAATATCAAGCGATTCAGGCTCGTCCAGCAGCGGGATATGGCCGCGGTTCGGCACTTCGGCAAAAAGCATATCCGGGCGACGCGCCCGCATGGTGGCGGCGGTTTCGCGGCTGAGGAGGTCCGAATTTTCACCGCGCAGCAGCGCCAGCGGCACCGCGGCCATCAGGTCAAACAGGCCCCATAGATCGGGCGTTTCGCCTTTTGCCTGCTCGTGCATTGCGGTGCCGATGCCGGGGTCATAATTCAAGGCCACACCAGTTTCTGAAATCGCAAACCAGCGCTTTGCCAGCTCTTCCCATTTTGCATCGGTCAGATCGGGGAACGCCGCACCCATATCGGCCTGAAGACCGGCAACCAACGCGGCCAGATTTTTCGCCGCCGGGGATTTTCCGACATAGTCCAAAATCTTGTTCAACCCGGCTTCTGCCAGTTCCGGCCCTACATCATTGAGCAATACCCCTGCCAGCCGTTCGGGCGCGGTCGCCGCAATCACCATCGCATTGAAACCGCCGCGCGAGGAGCCGATAACGGTCGCCTTTTCAAGCCCGAGAAAATCCATAAACTCCAGCGCATCGCGCGCTTCCTGCACGATGTTATAGCTCTTGTAATCCGCTGCCCGGTCAGAGCCGCCGCGCCCGCGCATGGATAGCCTGATCACCTGCGCCTCGCCGCGCATCGCTGCGGCGAGTTCATCAAAATCATTGAGGTTTCTGGTCAGGCCGGGCAGGCAGAAAAGCGGCTGGCCGTTGCCCTCGATCTTGTAATCAAGGGTGAGGCCGTCATGGGTGATAAAAGGGGTCATAATGAGGCCGCCAAGGTCGGGATTTCGGTGAGGTCACGAAGGGTATGGCCTGGTTTTGCGGGGAGTATATCCATCGGTTCATCCATCCGGTTTACCCATACGGTTTGAAAGCCGTGATGCGCGGCGAAGGCGGCATCCCAGCCGTTGGAGGACACAAACAGCACCTGCTCTGGGCGGGTGCCAAACTGCTGGTCAACCAATTCATAAACACTGGTGTGGGGCTTGAACACGCCCACTGCCTCAACGCTCAAAACCGCGTCGAGATAAGCGCCAATATCGGCTGATTGCACCGCGCCATCCAGCATGTCGGGCGAGCCGTTGGACAGAATGCCAGTGCTTAAGCCGTTGGCTTTCAAGGTTGCGAGCATTTCGGGCACTTCGGGGAAGGCTGAAAGCTGCCAATAAAGCGCCAACAGGCGTTCGCGCAATTCGGGGTTATCCAGCCCGGCGGCCTCAAGCGCATAGTCCAGCCCGTCTTGCGTGACCTGCCAAAAACCGCAATGGGTGCCCGCAACCGCGCGCAACCACGTGTATTGCAGCTGTTTTTGCCGCCAGTCGGTGGCGATTTGCGGCCATTTGCCGGCAAACTCGGCGCGCCCCGGCTCTGCCGCTGCAATGCGCGCCGCCGCTGCGACATCAAAAAGCGTGCCGTAGGCATCAAAAACGCAGGTAGTGACTGGCATGGGGCTATCCTTCTTTGTGGTCCGGTTTGGCCCGTGGGCAGGGCGGAAAGGTTATGGCCGGCGGGGGTAGCGCCAAAATTGTCGTGAAACCCCGCCCCGTTTGCTTGACGGCCAGCCCGCAATGTTTCCATACCAGAATGGTAAATGTTTGTTTTATTATCGTAAAGAAGGATGCAGGTCTTGTCCATTTCAAGAATCCCGGTTTTCGTGGTGATCGCGCAATTGGCTGTTACTTCTGTTTTGGCGCAAACAACCAGCCCGCCACCCGGCTCACCCCTGCTGGCGTCCACGGTCGAAGCGCTTTTATCCGCGCGGGAGGGTCGGCGGCTTGAGTATTACTCCGGTCAGGCCATGGTGGCGCTGCTGGCATTTAGGGAGAGCGGCCAATCTCCCGAAGCGCTGGTCCCGCTCCGCCGGAAAGTGCTGCGGCTGGTTGATGCCGGGCAGCGCTCGGGTATCAACCTTGAGCAAACCGCCGCTTATTTTTCGGCCTATCTTTTGGCCAATAGCAGGGACACCGGCCTTGAGGCCTTTCAGGGGCCGGAAGGGCAAGTAAATGCACGCGATTTGTTTACAACAGTGATGGAAAACTCTGCCGAAACAGCCCCGGCGCAGATGGTTGAAGCGCCGAGCGGCCCGGAAATTCCGGCCGATGCCACAGCGGAAAGGCGCGCCATTCTCGAACGGGTCCGGCTTCGGGGCAGCGATTGGGTGATCACGACAGCGGCGGGCGATACCCTCAGCCTATACGCCGATGCGCTTTACGGGGACCGCCAGCAATTCCGGCGCATTGTGGCGGCTAATGCCGATGTGCTGCGCCGAGCCGACCTGATCGACATCGGGATAGAACTGGTGCTGCCCAAGCCCTAGGGTAGGCTAAAGGTTTTCAGCCTGTGCCATGCCAAGCGCGTGGTAGCCGCTATCCACAAAAATGGTTTCGCCGGTGGTGTGCGCGCCGTAGTCCGACATCAGATACATCGCGGTGCCACCAATGGCTTCGAGCGTGGCATTGCTGCGCAATGGCGCGTTTTCCTCTGTGTGGCGGTAAACCTTGCGTGCCCCGCCAATCGCGGCCCCCGCGAGGGTTTTCATCGGGCCAGGGCTAACCGCATTCACCCGAATACCGTCAGGCCCAAGGTCATTGGCCAAATAGCGCACCGTGCTTTCCAGCGCGGCCTTGGCCACGCCCATCACGTTATAATTCGGGATCACCCGCTGCGAACCAAAATAAGTAAGCGTGGTGATCGCGCCGCCGTTTTTCATCAGTGGCGCGGCGCGGCGGGAAACATCGATCAGGCTATAGCAGGAAATATCCATCGAGTTCAGAAAATTTGCCCGCGTGGTGCGGATAAAACGGCCAGTCAGCTCTTCTTTGTCGGAATAGGCAATGGCGTGGACCAGAAAATCCATGCTGCCCCATTTCTGCTTGATCTCGGCAAAAACCGCATCCAGAGATTCTTCGCTTTGCACATCGGCATCCAGCACCAAACGTGAGCCGAGGCTTTCAGCCAGCGGGCGCACCCGTTTACCAAAGGCCTCGCCCTGATAGGTAAAGGCCATTTCAGCGCCCTCGTTGTGCAAGGTTTGCGCGATGCCCCAGGCAATAGAGCGGTTATTGGCCACGCCCATCACCAGCCCGCGTTTGCCCTTCATCAAGTCAGCCATCAGCGCTACTCCACAAATTTGCTCAACAGCATCGAGCCGTTGGTGCCGCCAAAGCCGAAGCTATTGGTCATTACAGTATCAAGGCCGGCATTTTCCACCAGTGTGGTGGCAATTTCAGCAGGGTCGAGGGCCGGATCAAGCGCTTCCACATTGATCGACGGGGCGATGAAATCATCCCGCAGCATCAACAAGCAAAAAATGGCCTCAAGTGCGCCGGTGGCCCCTTGGGAATGGCCGGTCATGGATTTGGTAGAGCTGATCGGCGGGGTGCTGCCTTGGCCAAATACGCGGCGCACCGCTTCCACTTCACCCACATCCCCGACCGGGGTGCTGGTGCCGTGAGCGTTAATATAGTCAACCTTGCGGCCCGCAGGCAGGCTTTCCAGCGCCAACCGCATGGCGCGCTCGCCGCCCTCGCCGGAAGGCGCCACCATGTCATGGCCGTCAGACGTGGCCGCATAGCCGGTGATCTCTGCATAAATTTTGGCGCCGCGGGCTTTGGCGTGCTCGAGTTCTTCAAGCACCAGTATGCCGCCGCCACCGGCAATCACAAAACCATCACGCCCGGCGTCAAAGGCGCGCGAGGCCTTTTCCGGGGTCTCGTTATACTTGCTGCTCATCGCGCCCATGGCGTCAAACAGGCAGGAAAGCGTCCAGTCCAGCTCCTCGCCGCCACCGGCAAACATGACGTCCTGCTTGCCCATTAATATCTGCTCGGAAGCGCTGCCAATACAGTGCAGGCTGGTAGAACAAGCCGAGGTAATGGAATAATTGATACCCTTGATTTTATAGGCGGTTGACAGGTTGGCCGACACGGTAGACGACATGCATTTGGGCACCGCAAACGGCCCTATCCGCTTGGGCGCGCCTTTTTCAAGCACGATCTGGTGCGCGGCAAACATGCTCGAGGTCGAAGGCCCGCCGGAACCCGCCACCAAGCCGGTGCGCGGGTTGGAAATATCGGCATCCGCCAGCCCGGCATCGGAAATGGCCTGCGCCATGGCAATATAGGCATAAGCCGCGCCGCGCCCCATAAACCGCAGGGCGCGTTTATCTACATGCTCGGCAACATTAATATCGGGCTCGCCCGCGATCTGGCTGCGAAACCCGAGCCGCGCCATATCTGCGTTGGCAGTAATGCCGGAGCGGCCTGCTTTGAGCGCATCGGCAACATCTTCCACATTATTCCCGATCGGCGAAACGATTCCGATACCGGTGACAACAACACGACGCATGGCAATTCCTTTCATCCCTCGGGGACGTTATTCCTGTGACAGCCCCACCTTCAGGTCTGTCACCTCATAGCACAAGTTACCATCGGCAAACATTTTGCCATTGGCGCGGCCCACTTTCAGGCGGCGGTCAATCACGCGTGTAAAATCAATTTCGTAGCGCACGAGCTTGGTTGCCGGAGTCACCATACCGGTGAATTTTACCTCACCAGAACCGAGCGCCATGCCTTTGCCGGTCATCCCGCGCCAGCCGAGGTTAAAGCCGGTGAGCTGCCACATGCCATCAAGGCCAAGGCAGCCGGGCATAATGGGGTTGCCCACAAAGTGGCAGGGGAAAAACCAGAGATCGGGGTGGATATCAAGCTCGGCCACCACATGGCCCTGGCCATTGCTGCCACCATCGGCAGAAATCTCGGTGATCCGGTCCATCATCAACATGGGGGGAAGCGGCAATTGCGGGTTGCCGAGGCCAAACATCTCGCCGCGTGCGCAGGCGAGCAAGCCGTCATAATCAATGCTGGAGGGGCGGTCGCTCATGTCTAGGTCTTTCGGTAACATATTGAAACAAGGGTGTCACCGTTACTCATACAATCGCGCCGCCCGCTTCGCAATAGGGCGGGTGGTTTTTAGCCACAGGCCACGTGCACAATCGAGCCATTGGCCGCGACCCCGATATTCAGGCGGGCCGGGTTGGCTTCGGTGCTGAAGCGTGTGCCGGGGCGAATAATGCGGGTATCTTCCGGCAAGGCCATGGACGCCAGCGCGCTTTCCGGCTGGTCAAGCAGCCCCTGCATGCCAGTAGCACCGCACGTGCCGCTGATCGCCACGGGCAGCTCAAAACTCGTGGCCGAGCCTGTCGGGTCTATCCTGAACTGGCCCATGGGCAGGTTGCAGGCAGCAACCAGAGCGAAAGCGGGAAGAAGAAAATAGGTTTTCATAGTTAACTCCATAGAAACGGTTACGTCATAGATTTAACACAAATTTTCGGTATGTGTTAGTGCCCAATGACAGTATCGTTAATGAAAGCCGCTGCGGTGTCGCTAAGATGACACGTTTTCAAGGCGTTATAATCACTTTACCGCCTTTTATTGCAGTGGCAGCCGCCAGCGAACCCACAACTTCCGCCAGCGTGAGTCGCGCTGAAACATCGGTGTGCCAGCGCCCATCGGCAAAGCGGGATTGCACCTTGGCCACCACCCGCTTTTGCACTTCCGGCGCGGTATTTCGGAGCCAGTTGGTCAGCCAAAACCCTTCGATTCGTTTATCCATAAAGATGAGTTGACCAATTTGGGTAAGGGTGGGCGGCGCAGCACCAAGGTTGCCATAACACACCCAGCGGGCACCGTTTGGCATCGCGGCAAACACCTGTTCGGAAATCTGGTCGGCCACCGCATCCAAAAATACCTGCGGTTTGAGCGCCGTGCTGGCGGCGGCAAACTGGCGGGCAAAATCGGGTGTGGTAACATCCAGCACTTCGGTAGCGCCCAGCGCGGTTAGCGCTTTCACCGAATCAGCGCGGCGCACCAACGCGATGGTTTTCAAGCCCAAATCCTTGCCCAGCCCGATCATCAATTTTCCTAGCTGGCTGCTGGCCGCCGAAATCACCATGGCCGCGCCGGTTTTGGCGGCGATATCAACCATAACCATCGCCGTGAGCGGGTTGACGATTTGCGCCGCGCCATCGGCTTCGCTGATCTCGGGGCGAAGCGGGATGCAGTGCAGGGCCTCGGTCATCGCATATTCAGCCCAGGCACCCGAGCCATTGGGCGTGATCACAAAAGCCACGCGCTGCCCGAGCAGCGCTTCAGCCCCGGCACCTACATCCACCACCTCGCCACAGCCCTCAAAGCCCGCGGGCGCGCCTTTAACGCGTGGCTGGCCATACGCGCCCTTGATGAAGTGCAGATCGGACGGGTTAACCGATGAGGCCAGCAGTTTTATCACCACCTGCCCCGCTTTCGGCACCGGCTTCGGCAATTCGGCCACCTCAAGGTATAGCCCGGCATCGGCAATCACCGGCCCCTCGGCACGCCCGAAATATCCGTCTTGTTTCAATACGATAGCAAGCATACAAGCCCCATGTGATCAAAAAAAGTCTAGCAAGGCCTTGAGCGTTTCCGCCGGGGCTTCTTCCGGCAGATAATGCCCCCCCGGCACCGCGTGGCCCTGCACGTTCTGCGCCACATCGCGCCATGTAGCAAGCATATCATAAGCGCTGCCGACAAAGCCGCTTTCACCCCACAGCACCAATAAGGGCATGGCCAGTTTGCCTGTTTCTGCCCTGTCATGGGCAAGATCAATCGTCGCTGCCGCGCGGTAATCCTCGCACGAGGCATGGATGGCTGCCGGATCA
>Ga0316205_10003216_pt1 | contig 15748 bp, 17 predicted proteins | sample 3monthpyrite_MG_FD_204941 | JGI IMG/M metagenome (GOLD analysis project Ga0316205, IMG submission 204941) | Microbial mat bacterial communities from mineral coupon in-situ incubated in ocean water Damariscotta River, Maine, United States -... | ecosystem: Environmental > Aquatic > Marine >... | reverse complement strand
TGATAGTCAGGATTTAAATAATAAAACATTTCTAGATATATTAAAAAAAGGATTGAAAATTTAAATTATTTATTGTTTTAATGCCATCTGGTTAAAAAAGTATAAACATATCATCTAATAATCGAGTGACATTCTCTCATTTAGAATTATAAATAAACAAACATTGTCGCCATTCTTTAACCGGGGCCGAACTTGTTAATTTTATATTTTTACCGAGTTCATTTTCATACCAGCCACGATGATTTTCTAGAGGCTCAACTGAGTATCCCCACCAGCTACCATCAGAATCCTGAGCAATATAACGTACCCAGCCGGGTACGCTTATATTGCTTAAATCAGGCTTCAACAAGCTCATCTAGCTCATCATCCATATGCATCATCGTCAGCTCAGAAAAACCACCAATCCACTTACCGTCAATAGCAATTTGTGGGACTGTTCTCGCACCCTGCGTAAGTTCCGACATTTCTCTTAAAGCACTATGATTGGAATCTACCTTTGCTTCTTCGTAAGGTATTTTCCACTTATCTAATAAGGTTTTTGTTTTGTCGCAAATAGGACAACGAGCTGTGCTATAAATTTTAATACGTGCCATTAACTACTTCTCCCAATATTTAATCATCTATTATAACAAAAAAGTCATAACACATTCTTTGTATGCTTTTACTTTGCATCTTAATGATGCAAAATATCATAATAGTTATGTATTTAAGGATTTAACATGTCACACAAAGTTACCGTTCACCCTTCCGGTCATCAATTTGATGTAGATGAGGGCGAAGCCATTCTTGACGCCGCCATGAGACAAAATATAGATCTACCCTATGGTTGCCGTGGTGGCGCTTGTGGGGCATGCGCAGGATTTATTGTTAAAGGCGAGGTTTATTATGATGAAGAACCTATAGCGCTTGATGATGATATGAAAGCAAATCGCCAGGCTCTGTTTTGCATGGGTAAAACAAGTCAGGATCTTGAAATAAGCATAGATGAAATAGAAGGACTTGCTCCACTTGAAATAAAACAGCTGGGTTGTCATGTCAGCTCAAAAGACAGATTGTGTCACGATGTGATTGCGCTAAAAATAACCCTGGATAATGACGAAAGGCTTCAATATCACGCAGGGCAATATATAGAGTTTATTTTAAAAGATGGTAAACACCGTGCTTTTTCAATCGCTAACGCCCCCCATAATGATGATTTAATAGAACTTCATATTCGACACGTTGATGGTGGTTTATTTACCGACTTTTTATTCGAATCTATGCCCGAAAACTCCAGCCTGCAAATGCAGGGCCCTCTCGGTAGTTTTTATTTACGTGAAGATCGTCATCGCCCTATCATTATGATGGGCGGCGGAACTGGTTTTGGCCCGTTAAAAGCAATGATTGAACACATTGAACATGTGGGCTTTGATCAACCCATCTATTTATTTATGGGAGTTAGAGCATTACGAGATTTGTATATGAGTGATATGGCTAATCAATGGATACAAAATAACTCTAATCTTACTTTTATTCCCGTTCTCTCTGACCCAATGCAAGAAGATAACTGGCTCGGAGAAAGTGGATTTGTACATCAGGCTGTTGCAAATAAATTTCCTGACCTAAGTGCTTTTGATGTTTATATGAGTGGCCCGCCACCTATGGTTAGTGCTGCTGTTGATTTATTTATTAAGCAGGGTGCATCTAAAGAAAACATGTTTTCTGATGCCTTTGAATATTCAGCTGATGCTACACAGGCAATTGCTGCAAAGAAGTAATTTTTATGGATTCATGCAGGCATTTACAATCTGTATTACACCAGGAAATACCTCTTACTGTAGCAATGGGAATTAGTGTAACTGATTGCTCTCAGAGCCGGCTCGAACTTCGTGCACCACTAGAACCAAATATAAATCATAAATGCACTGCATTTGGTGGAAGCTTGTATTCTGTAGCCGTATTATGCGGCTGGGGATTTATTTTTCATCAATTGCATCTTAATAAACTAAACGGGCATATTGTCATTCAACACAGTAACGTTAATTATAAATTACCTGTTGATGGTGAAATTAAGGCCATATGTCAAATGCAAGACAAGGTAAAACTAACTCGATTTTTAAAAACCTATCAACGGAAAAAAATCGCTCGAATTAAGTTAGAGACAAAAATTATATTTAATGAAGAAGAGGCAATGATATTTTGCGGACAGTATGTTGTCCATAAATAAGTCACATTCTAGTGCAACCTATTATTAACATTAATCACTGAATAACCTTAAGTAAAGGGCGACCTGATTTATTATCATCGGCAATCTGCAACTGGTTATCTTTAAACTGGCTATCAACTGCATTCATCAAGCCTAATTGGTACATCTTTTGTGCCTCTTCATGCTCATCCATTTTACCATCTAATAGCTCAGCTAATTTTAAATAAGCTTCTGCTGTTGGTTTAATACCCAAACTCGAATCAAAATAGCTTCTCGCTTTACCCCACAACTGACAATTAAGGCATAACTTTCCTAACACCAGCAAAAGAACTGCATTACGTGATTGACCATGCAACCAGGTTTCAGCAGTTTCTAACTGTTTCGTGCAGTCACCCACCATTAAGTTTGAATATAACATCGCAAGATCATCATCCCAGCTCTCACTTAATCTATTTCTAATTAAAACCTCAGCTTCAACTTCTTTATTTTGCTTAAACAGATAACTACAATAAAGATAAATCAACTCAGATTTATTTTTTAATCGTTTTGGTATTTGTTGCCAAATACGCTCTGTTTTATCACCATCTATATGTTTGATACTATTCTTTAACATACCAAAATAGGCATCTACTTCATCTTTTTCAAGCTGCCCTTCTTCTACTACCTTCATCTTACGTACGTCATCAAGAATCGGCGCCAAACTGTCCCAGTCGCCTAATTGCTTATATGTACGAGCCAGTAACTTTTTAACATAACCGTGTTTAGGAGAAACGCCCGATAGATGATTTAGTGTTGCTAGAGCCTGCTCAAGCTGTTTATGACTTAACTGTAATTCAGCTTGTGTTAAACCTATAGCTATATCAGCCGAGGGTGTTACTTCATGAGCCAGTCTTAAGTATTCATCTCGCCGATCATATGCTGCAATCTGTTGTGCAGATCTGGCTGCCATTAAATAATTTAAAAGTGATGTATCACTATCGCCAGCCTGTTTAATCAATATCTTTTCGGCTTGCTCAAACCGACCCTCTGACATTTCTATGAGGCCTTTAACTAATGCATTTTTAGATCTTTCTGATTGACGATTAGAATGCCTTTGACTCATGTAATTTGGAAAATATAATAATCTCGACACTACACGCAGAAAATAATAAAAAATAAAGAAACTAGCCGCTAGAAAACCCATCATAAATATAAATGTTGTTTCCACTGTATAATCTGCGAAACTAAAAACAACATATCCAGCACCATTATAAAAAGCTGTTACACCTATTATTACTGAAAGAGTCGTAGCCAATAATATTGCAAGTATAATTCGCTTCATTAGTTGGCCTCCTTTTCTTTATTCTTATTTACGATTTTTTTCACAGATTTTTTTGCTACTGATGGATTTTTGACTGCTTGCAATAAAGTCCATGCTTTTGTCAGCTCTGGTAAATCAGGACTAAGTTGTAGCGCTGAATAATCCAGTAGTGTTTTTTGAAGTTCTTGAATGCGATTATCATTATTATCATAGTGAAGCCTGATTATTTCACTAGCCTGATTAATTTCATGTATAAACTGAATCTGATCAAAACTAAGTGCGGCTAAACGCGCACCTAAAATATATGTACGCAATAACTGCTCAATACTATTTTGCTGCTCTGCACTGCTCGCCGCCTGTATACTTCGTTGATGAATTTTAATATCGCCAATTTGTTTAACCGTTTCAATTACTGAACTCACAAAAGTTTTATCTTTTACTGCTGGCTGCTCTATAGCAACATCTTCACTAAACTGAATTTTAATTTCATCTTTTGCTGATTTAAAAGGTAATTCTGGCAAATAAGCAATAACCTGATCTAACGCCAGTGAAATTCCATTAACATCGGCTCTATGTATTACATTCAAACTCGCTATATCACTTGCCAATTGTTTACGTATATTGAATAAATTCAAATCACCTAATTGTTCAATACGCGAATCAGCTCCTCTTAGAGCGGCAATTGCACCCTTTATATCTCGTGCCACTGCAATTCGTTGATGTGCAATTCTTAATAGATAATCAACTTCCGCTAGTGCCCAGTCTCGCTGACTGCGATTAACAATTTCAATCGCCTTTTGCGAAATTTCTTCAGTCTGTTGTAACTGATTAGATAAGCTCTCTAATTTGACAGCATTATTTTCTGATACTTTTACATTTTTATTATAACCATTTGCAACTACTGATAATTGTGCAGTCAAGTCTTCAATAGATTGTTGTTGCGTTTTCAAAATACGACTTTGCTTTTGCTGGAGATCCCAAAGATAATAAGCTGCTGCAGAGCTAACACCAATGATAATTAGTATTAAGAAAACTATTAAGCCATTACCAGTTGATTTTTTTTCTGTTTTTGCATCTTGTAAAGAGTCACTGACCTGTTCATTATCAGCATCAATATTTGTTATTGTGTTTTCTTGTTTTGACATAATTATTTACTTTAAATTATTTATTCCAGTTACTTTTAACAGCTTCTAACATATGCTGATTTAATGCTGACTGAGCAAGCACAATTGACTTGAAACCCAATCTTTGAGCTAGTTCAAAACCTCGCTGCGACGCGACAATAAGCATTGTTTTTAACATAGCATCTTTACCGGGCTGTTTAAGCATATCATACAGGTTTTGCAATGATTCATTACTGGTAACGGTTAAAATTTTTATTTGCAAACCATTCCAGTTATTGCTCAATTCCTGTCGACTTATACCCTCATCCTGTCGTGGTTTTTTACGTTGATACACTTCTGCATAGTGAGGCTTTGCCCCTCTTACACTTAGTTCATCTGCTAAATGCTCCAAACCACCCAATCCTCTAAAAATCAGGCATTGAGCGCCCTGAATATTAGCTTCCTGCAACTCCTCAAGAGCTAATAGAGCGTCACTGTTGAAGCCGCTCTCGGGACTCAGGTTAACCTTGAAACCTAGCGTTATGGCAGCTGTATATGTGGCTTTTCCTATTGTCGCTATTTTTGCCGTAATTGACTTAGGTTTGATAGCTAACTGATGCATTAGTTCTGCTGCTTTTTCTACTGCATTCACGCTTATGAAAATGATTAAATTATTATCATTAAGTGTTTTCAATGTATGCTTAAGTGCTTCACTTAATTCTACCTGCTGAATTTCCATACAGGGAAATTCAAGGGATTTAATACCTTCAGCAGCAAGCAGCTCTACGAATTCAGTTGCCTGCTGTTTTGGACGGGTTACTAATACAGCGTTATTGTTACTCATTTAGAATGCATGATTGCAGAGAGTCAGTCTCAGTCAATCATTCCCATTTCACGTAAAATGACATCAGCACCATCACTTAACAATTGCTCGGCTAACTGTTTACCAAGGTTCTCGGCATGGCTAGCTGGCCCTCTGATTTCACCTCGCACCACCTCACTACCATCTGGGCGCCCTACCAGACCTCGTAAATATATTTCATTGTTTTCTAGTAGCGCAAAACCTGCTATAGGTACCTGACAGCCACCATTTAAGCGATTATTCATAGCTCGCTCGGCACTTAATCGCGTGTGAGTCTCAAGATCATTCAATGGCGCAATTAAAGCTTCAATTTCAGCATCGCCGACACGGCACTCTATTCCGACGGCACCCTGACCAACTGATGGCAGGCTTTGCTCCGGGGTAATACGGGTTTTTATGCGTTCTTCAAACTCTAATCTTAATAAACCTGCGGTAGCCAGAATAATGGCGTCATAGTCACCGTTATCCAGTTTTTGCAGCCGGCTGTTCACATTACCCCGCAAATTCAACATCTGGGCTTTCGGCATCACTTCTTTTATCTGCAATTGACGACGTAAGCTAGATGAACCAATACGTGCATTTTCAGGCAAGTCTTCAAGGCTATTATAGTTATTTGAAACAAAGGCATCTGTTGGATCTTCACGTTCCATTATGACCGGTAGATGCAGGCCTGTGGGAAACTCCATTGGTACATCTTTCATCGAATGTACGGCTATATCAGACTCACCATCAAGCATTGACTGCTCTAACTCTTTTACGAACAAACCTTTACCACCTACTTTTGCCAGTGGAGCATCAAGAATTTTGTCACCCTTAGAAACAATTTTAACGAGCTCTATTTTAAGCTCAGGGTGTAAAAGCCGTAATTGACGCGAGACTTCTTCAGCTTGCCAAAGGGCCAGAGGGCTTTTACGGGTAGCAATACGGATGGTTTCTAACATTAATTTTTCCAGATTCTCAAATATTTTATTTTACCTGAGATTTTAGCCCACATCAGCTATTGAAATAAAATGCTTATCCATACCGATTAAATTAAAACTTATACCTGATATATGTACTAACCTGCACCCCATCTACTGGTAAACCTTCTTCATTACCCCATAGTGAGGGCACCGGCCCTCCTCTGTCTAATAAGTTGCGAATATCTGCTGACAGGGAAAGGTTATTTTTCCATTGATAGTTTACGTTCAAGTTGAGCTGCCAAATAGTATCCAGCTCATTTGCCAATGGTGCTGTATTGGCATGCACATCAAAATATGCAATGTTATATAAGCGTACATCTAGATTAGAATTAATTACTGTTTCTAAACCTAACTGTAAAATATGCCTGGGAAAAGCAATGAAGTCCTGCTGGCTATTTTTATCTTCACTTTCAATAAAAGAATAAGCACCTTCAATTTTCCAGTCATCGATTAACATTGACGACTCAAACTCCACACCTTGTGAGTTAAATTCACCCTGATTCTCGTATTGACTTATAAAGGGAGCAGACAGAGTATTATCATCCATAATTATAATTGCATCCTGCCAGTTACTCATAAACAACGTTGTAGTGAATGTATATAAACTATCATGTTTCATCCAGATTAACTCATAGGTATCTATAGTTTCAGGTTTCAAACCTGGGTTTCCCTGTATTTGTCCTGAAGAAGTAACCTCACTGGCAACGGGAGCTCGAAAGGCATTTCCATACTGAAATTTTAATGCCTGATTGTTATCAAGCAGATAAATCAGCCCCATTCGTGGGGTAAAATGAGAACCAAAATCTGAATAATCATCTACCCTTGAGCCTAGATCCAGTAATAATTTACCTTCATAGAATGGTAATCTAAGTTGCGCGAAAACATTATTAATGCTTCGCTTCAGCCCATCAAAAGCCTGAACACCGGTAGTAAGTTCTGTAGAAACGACTTCCGCTTTATCGACACCAGCACCTATAACCCATCGTGCTTCATTTTTTTTCCCTTCATCTTTTATTATCAGGCTTATTCCGTAACGTTGATCTTCCTGGGCCTGTAATGGGACAGCATCGAACTGATACTCAAATTGCTGATCTGTGTTCCAGAAGAAAGTTTTTAGCTCTAATGTCTTATGCCGCCCCCAGGAGTAGTTTGCTTTTGCTGTGAGCATGTAAAATTTCTGTTTACCATCACTGATATCATCTGCGCCCAAAAGAGTTTCGCCAATACTGGGAAAATCTGCTGCGTCCCAATTGTTATAGTAAAGCCCAAACTCGCTATCCCAATGCTGATTAAGCTTGTTTTGCGTTTTTAGATAAACTGTTTTTGAAATATAGGCATCTTCACGAACTCCCTGCACATTGGGATCAGATGTTTTAAAGCTTATGTTTGAATCAGCCTGATGTGTTGATGCGAATGCACCATGCATACGGCTATTCTCACCCACAGATTGACTAAATCGGGCATAACCCCTGATATAACCTGGCGAGCCAATGCCCAGCTCTGATTCAATTGTGTTTTCATCTGGTGAAAATGTTGATAAAGAAAATACACCGTGGAATGCATCACTTCCATAAACTGCCGAACCGGGTCCACGAATTAACTCTGCTCTTTGTAACGCACCTAAATCAAAATTCGCCAGAAAATACTGTGCCGTTCCAAATGAATAGGTATTCATTGGAACTCCGTCCAGTAGTGTGGCGACACCCCTTACTGATAATCTGTTTGAAAATCCACGTATTGCAAATGCATCAGAACCACCTAATGTTGGATGTACCATAGTGGCAGGCTGGTATGTCATAATCTCATTAGTTCTGCGAGCACCGTTACTTTCCCATACTTTCTGGTTTATCACGGTAACGCTTGAACTCGCCTCAAGAACTGACTCATCAAATAATGAAGCCACCGATACATTCATCAGCTCTTCTAACGATAGCTCATATAATGACTCTACATTCGCATTCGCATGTATTTGAGTTATAAAAGGCAGACAGACAAAACTAACAAGTAATCTTATGTGATTATTTGTAGGTAGCCATATTTTTGATTTTTTTTCTGACATGAGGCAAATGACGCCTACTGATTTCAAGGCGCTCTTCAATTCCTTCTATAGTAATTACACAATGTCCTTCAGAATTTTTTTCTAAACCATTCATATACTGATCAGCAACGAGAGCATTACGATGTATACGGGTAAAAACATGTGCAAATTCACTTTCCAGTGATTTTAGAGACTCTTCTATCAGGCACTCATGATCATCCGTGCGTAAAGTAACGTATTTATGGTCAGCCAGAAAATAACGAATCGTATCAATCGGCACTAATTCAAGTGTGCCTCGGGTTTTTACACAGATATGAGTACGTACTTTGGGCTGCTCATCTATGTATTTAAGCTGTTCTAGCTGTGGTTTCGTTAAGCGAGCTGCTGCTTTTAAAGATTCATGCAGCTTGTCCTGTTTGATAGGCTTCAGCAAATAATCAACTGCATGAGTCTCAAAGGCTTTTAAAGCATGCTCACTAAAAGCAGTTGTGAAAATTATTGCAGGCGGTTTACTTAGACGATTCATATGATGCGCTGTTTCTATACCATCCATACCAGGCATACGAATATCCAGCAATACAACATCTGGCTTTAATTCCTGCGCTAAACGTAATGCATCTTTACCATTAGACGCATTAGCACAGACTTCAAAGCCGTTTAACTCCTGCACCAGACCAATTAACCTTTGTCTCGCTAATGGCTCATCATCGACAATCAATATATTCATGTTTTTAAAGGTATTCCTATGGAAACCGTATACAGATCAGGCTCTGCATTAATATTAAATTCGGCTTCGTCTCCATACATCAGTGACAGGCGTGTTTTAATATTCGCCTGTGCCATGTGATTTCCCTTGTGCCGGCTCATGGCACCATGCCCTGTAACTGGGTTGCTTACACTTAAGCATAGTCGATTGTTTTCGAGTTGCGCTGAAATTTTTATATTACCTCCATCAGGAAGCGGTTCAACACCATGATAAATAGCATTTTCCACTAACGGCTGTAAACATAACGACGGGACTTCTATTTCCAGTGCCGAGTCATCTATAACCCACTCTGCAGAAAGCCGCTGATCCAGTCTCAGGTGTTCTATATCAAGATAACTAGCTGTAAGTTCTAGCTCATCACGTAACGTATGATTTGTTTCTTCTTTTAAACTCGCCCTGAATAAGTCAGCGAGGTCTTCTACTGCCTTTTCCGCTTTATCAGCATCGATGCGAACAAGACTAGCAATAGTATTCATACTATTAAATAGAAAGTGCGGCCTAATTCTGGCTTTTAATGCCTGCAATTGCGCGTGGCTCTGCGCTTGCAGATTCAGTCGCCATTGGTGCTGAACATAAAAATAGCGTAATAAAACGCCGTAAACAATACTGCTAATTGCTAAATTTCGGATGATAAAGAAACTAATTAGTTGTTTATTTTCTTCACTGAGCACTTCCATCAGGCCACTTATATAAATAGCCAGACCGCTAAACATCACAGTTACCAACATCATCAACACGAAACTGGACACTGCACATACCTTCAAAGACTGTTTATTAAGCCAGTTTTTCAGTCCACAAAGTAAACTGGCATTAATTAAACCAATCCATTGTGAAAAAAACGATATAAGTGCCAGACGCTCCCAGAAGCCCGCTTGATCAGCGGGTGCCAGCGCGAGAAGCACTGACAATAGCTCCACCATGAGTATCAGCATAAAAACAGCTGACACATCGCATAAGTTGGGTATAAAACCCTGATCTGAATTCAAGTCACTTGCCATACTTGCAGTTTAGACGATAAGCGGTAGGTTTGTTGATTATTGCGGATTCTAAATAATTACACCTTACACGCCTGATGGTCTAATTAAGCTGACACAGCAACAAAGAGCAAGCCTCTTTGTTGCTTACTATGCCATAGGCACCGTAAGCTCAAAAACCTCTGTGTTCTCTGTGTCTCTGTGGCGAGCCTTTTGTTATACTCCGCGCTAATTCGAAACCAGTTCCAGGACTCAGTATTATTATGAGCAATTCTTCAGATTCAAAACAATCACCTGACAAATTATGGGGTGGCCGTTTTTCAGAGCCAACGGATGCATTTGTTGAGGCGTTCACTGCATCAGTGCAATTTGACCAACGCATGTATCGGCAGGATATTGAGGGCTCACGCGCTCACGCACATATGCTTACTAAAGTCGGTGTACTGACAGATGAAGATCTACAGTCGCTATTAAAAGGCCTCGATCAGGTAGAACAGGAAATCTCTGATGGTAAATTTGAGTGGTCTATAACCCGTGAAGATGTTCATATGAACATTGAAGCCCGCCTGACCGAAATTGTGGGTGATGCTGGAAAGCGCTTACACACTGGGCGCTCACGAAATGATCAGGTCGCCACAGATATTCGCCTGTATTTACGCGACCAGATAAGCTTTGCTATTGCAGAAATTCGTCGTTTGCAAACTGGTTTACTCGACCTGGCAGAACGTGAAGCCAGTACTATTATGCCTGGCTTTACTCACTTACAGGTTGCGCAACCGGTTACATTTGGACATCACCTGTTAGCGTGGTTTGAAAATATGCAACGAGATGCGTCACGACTTGAAGACTGTGCTCGGCGCATGAATGTACTGCCCTTGGGCGCGGCGGCATTAGCAGGCACGACCTACCCAATAGACAGACATTTCACAGCAGATTTGCTCAAGTTCGACGACGTTTGTCGAAATTCGCTAGACGCCGTAAGTGATCGCGATTTTGCAATTGAGTTTTGCGCAGCGGCGGCAATTCTAATGACTCATTTATCACGCTTTTCTGAAGAACTGGTTTTGTGGTCTTCTGCGCAGTTTAATTTTATTAACCTGCCCGATCGTTTCTGCACTGGCTCTTCTATTATGCCGCAAAAGAAAAACCCTGATGTACCTGAACTCGTTAGAGGCAAAACTGGCCGTGTTAATGGACACTTAATTTCTTTACTCACCCTGATGAAGTCTCAACCACTGGCTTATAACAAGGACAACCAGGAAGATAAAGAGCCTATTTTTGACACAATCGATACAATATTAGGCTCATTGCGTGCATTTGCAGACATGATACCCGCAATTGAAGCAAAAAAAGAAAATATGTATGCTGCTGCTAAACAGGGATTTTCAACTGCTACCGATTTAGCCGATTATCTGGTAGTTAAAGGTCAGCCATTTCGTGATGCTCACGAAGTAGTTGGTAAAGCTGTCGCCTACGGTGTTGAAAGTGAAAAAGACCTAAGTGAAATGTCACTTGTAGAATTACAGAAATTCTCAGATATTATCCAGCAGGATGTATTTGATGTGTTAACACTGGAAGGCTCAGTCGCCGCGCGTAATCATATTGGCGGTACAGCACCAGAACAGGTGTTGATTGCGGTTAAAGATGGCCGGGAAAGAATTAAGTAAAAAGCCGACTTTTACACTGCTATGGCACGTTTCCCTCGGGGACAGGTCTCGTTTTTTGAGACCTGTCCCCTTAAGCCATACCACCAAGAACTGACAGTGTAGGTAATCGACGCCGTAATACTCTTGATGGCATCAAAACAGGGGACAGAGCGCCAAAAAGCGGCGGTCTTTCCCCGAGGGTGATGTACCTAAATACTTTACAAATGTTTGCGCAATTCAGCTTCAGCTAGTGCATATGCATCATTTAGATTCATTAGAACATCAGCAAGGTCATTGGCATTACTATCTCTCGCTTCTTCTTCAAGTCGTTTGGCACACTGAAAAACCTGCATTGCCCCAATACTTCCACTACCGCCTTTCAGTTGATGTGCATTATGTATAACTGTATCTGTATCACCAGCAGGTAGTGCGGTGTTAATGCCCTCAATCAATTTGGGTGAATTTCCAAGATAAGTCTCGATAAACTCCCCTAGAGAGTCTCCCATCAGTTCTGCGATCTCATTAAACACTAGTTTATCTATTACAGGTTCAGTCATAATTTCATCTATTTAATCGTTATCGGGATACATCTCCAACCAACATGGCTTCAGGCACATATTGACGAATGGCGCTTGTAAGTTCTTTGCATAATCCAGGCCTGGGTTTATGTGAAACCCATAAACAATTGATTTTCAAGTCCATATTGGCGAATACAACGTCTGAACTATATCGACTTAGCACCATTTGAATATCTTGCAGAGTTCGATCAATATAATTCTGTGGTTTTTTCTTTAACTTTGGAATGATCAACATAAAATCAACGAATGAATTGCCATTTTCGTCACGTGTGGGCGCTATCTTATACAGCGGCTCCCCTGGAACCACACCTTTGAACATATCAATTTTTTGATCAGACATAAGCTTCTCACATGGAATTAGCTAGTGCTTTTAATTAAGCTTAGACGAACTCATTAAAGAACGCGAAGAATTTTACATTATCACTAACTAAGACGACTGTCTAACAAATAGACTAATAATATTTGCCTAAGTGGTCCATTTCGTGGATAATACCTGACCAAATTAGTCAAGATTATTTATTTTTTACGAGGTGAAGTAATGGAAGCGATTGTTGACGGTAAAACAATTGAATTAAGCGAAGCAGGCTGGCTGTTAAATTTAGATGAGTGGAGCGAAGAATTAGCTGCACAAATCGCAATTACTGAAAATGTGCCCGAGCTTACAGAAGAACACTGGAACATTATTAACATGGCACGTGAGTACTTTATTGCTAACGGCACTGTTTGTGAGCCACGCTCTTTTTCAAAATTGATGAAAAAAGAATACGGCAAAGACAAGAGTGATCAGAAGTATATCTACTCTCTGTTTCCAACTGGTCTAATTAAGTGTGCAAATAAAATTGCAGGCTTACCACGTCCTAAGGGCTGTAGTTAATTTACTACTCCCCAGTGGAAACCAAAAAGGGTGACTTTAAGTCACCCTTTTTATTGCGTGAAACATTTACCACCGAGAACGCAAAATTTTTTGAGGTTACTGTCCCTGAACGATACACTAACCTCAAAAAGCCGTTCTTGGGGCTCTATGCCTCTGTGGTAAATGTTTTAACAATCTGAACAAGGCTAAACTACAACCTGTGCGTAACCCCAAAAGTAAATGCTACATCTGGCCCATTATCAAAATTAACGATATTTTCAACCAGACCCACTTCAATTATATTTTTCTCAGTTCGCCACTTATATCCCAAATGTATTTCATGACTAACTTCATCTAAAGCTCCTAGATCAATCAGCACACCATCACTAAATAAATACTGCACGATAAACGCTTCATTTCTATCAATAGTAAACTCATATCCAAGCATTCCTGAGAATTGCTTTTCAGTCAGGGGAATTAGGCCCAGTGTTTTATCTGAACCAAAATGCGTATATGAGACATTACCAAACATATATCCCGATGATTGTTTTTGCGCCATCGTTAATTGCATACCATAATCAAAAGCACCTTTCTCTATCATACCGTCTGACAAGGTTTCCAGGCTTGTATTAAGTACTATTGCGAGCGCCGGCCATTCAACACTTTTGTCTATTAATACTTTTTGTACTGACAAGCCTATTGTTTGAGAAAATACACCATTCAACTCGTCTCCAAAACTTGCCGAATACTGTGGAATTTCTATATGCGTCTGATTTAAATTTATATCTCTTCCATTTTGCTCAATTCCAAAGGCATCATGAAAAGTTTCCACAACTTGATCCAGGTTTAAATTTCTAATTCTTCGATCATTAAAAGACAACTCTGCTGACCAGCCAGATTTAAAACCATGATTAACTGCCAGGCGCGTATCTGTGAAATTAAAATCAACAAGATATACATCAGGAGACTGTAAAAAAACACTCGCAGCTGCAATATTAAACTGTAATTCTGTTTCACCTGCTGGCAAACCGTAAGGTGATCTTGGTAATGGCGCCAGACGTAATGCCTGCCCTGGAGATAATGAACGAATATTTAAAGGCCCTAAGGTACCCTGCCAATATGCATCAGGTTCATAAGAACTGGCATTCAGTGGATTAAAAATTGACAGACTCATAAGTAATACAATAAATTTGATATTAAATTTATTAATAATTCTTTCTAATTCTGCTATTTTAAAAGGTGTGCTATTTTTATATTTCACTAATAAATCCTTTATATTCAGTCATTTAACTTAATATTTAAATCTTGTAAAACAGCCTTGTTAAGATTTTATAAATATTAGGACTTCATAATAGTCAGACAGTTGCATTATTTATATTGGAAATATTTGCACAGTTTGTTTAAAATATTTGAATGAAACTAACACTAGACGCTCTTCTTGTTCTTGACGCCATTCATAGACAGGGCAGCTTTGCGGCAGCTGCTGAATCATTACACCGTGTTCCCTCTGCCGTTACCTACAGCATGAAAAAACTGGAGCAGGATTTAAATACAGCTTTATTTGATAGAGCAGGACACAGAGCACAGCTGACTGAATCTGGTAAATTTTTGTTATCTGAAGGACGCCACTTATTAGATGTTGTATCTGAGCTTGAAAATCAGCTTAGAAAAGTATCTAAAGGTTGGGAAATAGAATTAAATATCGCCATTGCTGACATGTTGCCTATCAACGGCCTATTGGAACTAATCCAGAAATTTTATAAAGAAAAGAGCGGTACCCGAATAAAATTACATACTGAGGTATATGGCGGCACATGGGATGCACTAATGAGTGATAGAGCTGACCTGGTTATTGGTGCGCCGGACAATGGTCCCGAAGGCGGCGGTTATCACACAAAAGCTTTATGTGAAATCGACTGGGCTTTTGTAGTCGCCCCTGATCACCCTCTTGCAAGCCATAAAGAGCCTATACCTGAGAGTATCATTTCTGAGTATCGTGTAATTGCTGTTGCGGATACTTCACGTAACTTACCTAAAAGAACGGCGGGAATTTACACTGGGCAGGATGTTTTTACTGTATCTGACTTTAGAACAAAAATAGCTGCGCATATTATGGGACTAGGGGTAGGCTTTTTACCTGAGTATTTAGTTAAAAATGAAATTGAGAACGGATTATTAATAGAGAAAAAAGTAGAAACAGGCCATCGAACAGCATCGACTTACCTTGCCTGGAGAACCGGCAAAACAGGCCGCTCACTAGAATGGTTTTTAAATGAACTAAACAGTTCTGTTTTTTTATGAAATTATTACGAGGTTTACATCATGTCTGAAAATACCTACACCGGCAGTTGCCTTTGTAATAAAGTTAAATACGAAATATCTGGAGCAATTAAAAATATCATTTATTGTCATTGTTCAAAGTGTAGAAAAGCACAAGGCAGCGCATTTGCTACAAATGGAAATGTTGATGAAATTAATTTT
>Ga0316205_10003214_pt1 | contig 15750 bp, 11 predicted proteins | sample 3monthpyrite_MG_FD_204941 | JGI IMG/M metagenome (GOLD analysis project Ga0316205, IMG submission 204941) | Microbial mat bacterial communities from mineral coupon in-situ incubated in ocean water Damariscotta River, Maine, United States -... | ecosystem: Environmental > Aquatic > Marine >... | reverse complement strand
ACATGGCATTAATAACGAATTGCGCCGGATTGCTATCCCACAAAATAATATCGACACGTTCACCTGAAAGTTCGTTAGAGACTGTTTGAACACGAGAACCACGCATTCCAACACAGGCGCCAATCGGATCAATACGAGGGTCATTCGATTTAACCGCTATTTTTGCTCGCAAGCCAGGATCTCTCGAAGCACCCAGAATCTCTATCAAACCTTGACCCACTTCAGGAACTTCAAGCTTGAATAGCTCCAGCAAAAATTCTGCTTTGGTTCGACTTACAAATAATTGCGGACCACGCGGCTCTGAACGAACGTCGAACAAATAACCTCTGACTCGATCACCTGAGCGCATCGCTTCCCGAGGGATAAGGTGTTCGCGTGAGATGAGCGCTTCAACATTTCCACCCAGATCGATGAATACGTTACCGCGTTCTACACGCTTAACAATGCCACTAACCAGTTCGCCAATACGATCCTGATAGGCGGTTACAATTTGAGCTCGCTCAGCTTCACGTACCTTTTGCACAATGACTTGCTTGGCAGTCTGTGCAGCTATGCGACCGAAGTCTACGGATTCAATATCTTCTTCATAGTAGTCATTGAGCTGTAAGTCAGAATTGTCATACTGAGCTGCACTGAGTGTCATTTGACGTTGTGGAAATTCCATTTCAGCATCATCTTCGATGATCTGCCATCGCCTGAAAGTCTCATAATCACCTGTTTTACGATCAATCGACACACGTGTTTCAACATCGCCGCCATGTTTCTTTTTGGCAACAGATGCCAAAGCAGCCTCAATCGCTTCGAAAATAATGTCTTTGGCGACACCTTTCTCATTAGAAACAGTATCTACTACCAATAATATTTCTTTATTCATTCCGTCAATTCCTACCAATAAAGCCGTCTAGAATTCTGGCACCAATTTTGACTGGTCAATATCTGCCAGGGCCAAACGAATTTCATTCCCCTGCATGTCCAGAATGACTTCGTCATTTTCCAGACCTTGAATAACACCCTTGTAATTTTTACGTCCACTCTCTGTTTTAGACATTTTTATTTTTACCTGACTACCGGTAAAACGTTGATAATCTTCTGCCTTAAACAGGGGTCGATCCAACCCCGGAGAAGATATTTCCAAATTGTAGTTTCCTGCAATTGGATCTTCGACATCCAGCACACCACTCAGCTGGTGGCTGACAGCCTGACAATCCTCAAGATTAATCCCTTCGGGCTGATCGATATATACTCTCAACAGACTGGTTTTGTCCCGTTGCAGATACTCTACACCAACAAGCTCATAGCCCATTGTTTCTGCAACCTTTTCTACAATAACTTGTACTTTTTCAGGGACATGCCGCATATTTTACCAATCGTGGAAACTAAAAGTGGGCCCTACAGGCCCACTTCTTATTAATCTTGGTTATTCCAGTTGCGTATTATACCCATGTTATGACAGTTTTCCAATAAACTTATGAATAATTTAACTATATCCTGTGGCGGAATGCAGAGACAAAAAATCGGAGTTGACGGTTCAATGCAGGAACTCTTAGATTGGCTCGCCGATTTATTACGAAGTGTTGCAAACTAATTCAGTGATATATCCTACTGTTTTACCAATATTATTTTGATCTCTAAGCCAGGCAGGGTTTAATTGACACATTCAGGATAGTCATCATAACTAAAAAACCGGCCATCTAAGCTATTGAGAAATATAATTAAACAGGTTCTGCGTAGAAATGAAAATGCTCAATCACACAATTTTATTGCTCGTTTTTCTCACAGCCCAATAATTAAACCAATCATCTTTTCTGCCGATAATTCTGATAGTTAGCTATTTTTATAGATATTTGCCAGGTATGACAAAAGACAGTGGCTTCACCGCCTCAGGGATACCGGAGTGATTGAGAAAAAAGTTGATATTGATGACCTTCGAATTGGTGCCTATGTTTCCAGGCTCGACCGTGCTTGGATAGATACGCCATTTATGTTCCAAGGATTCTATATCCATAATAGCAATGACATCGAAGCCCTCCGAGAACACTGCAAGTATGTCTACATTGATGTCAATCGTGAGCCCTTGAACAAAGAGCCATTACAGACGCTGGATTACAAAACACCTGCAGCAAACATAGAAAACCTGCGCGCAGCCATGCCGAGAAGAAAGGTTAACTACCAGAACACCATTAGTGTTGAGCGAGAACTGAAACACGCCAAAATATCTCTACATAGTTTGACTAACGTCATTGATAGTATTGTTACTGATGTCGAAAATAACCGGCCTATCAATCTACAAAATGCTGAAGGCACCATCAAAAGCATGATTGAAAGTATCGCCAGAAACCCTGATGCCTATGTTTGGCTCAGTCGAATTCAGAACAATAATGAGTATACTTATCATCACGCCATGGATGTAGCCATTCTTGCGCTTTCTTTAGGCCGACACCTGGGGTTGAGCATAGAGGAATTACATGAACTGGCAATTGGCACACTATTGTTCGATATTGGCAAATTGAAGTTGCCGCCTAACTTATTAAAGAAGCCAGGAAAATTAACCGCTGATGAATTCGCACTGGTGAAGAAGCACGTAGAGTTCGGCGTCGAGATTCTGGAATCAATTGACGGAATGCCCGTTAAATCGGTCGATATCGCCAAGTATCATCATGAAAGACATAATGGAAAGGGTTACCCGGAAGGACTTAAAGGTACACACATTCCTGTCTATGCACGCATCGCGTCTATTGCAGATTGCTACTGCGCTATCACCCGTCAACGAAGTTACAGTCCTGCTGTATCCTCTCACGAAGCCATTAAACAGATGTATGAGTGGTCCGGACTAGACTTTCAACCTGAAATGATTGAACAGTTTATCCAGTGTCTGGGCATATACCCTACTGGTAGCCTGGTGGAACTTAGTAGTGGAGAAGTCGGCGCCATTTTGTCACAAAACAGAGTGCGAAGATTACGGCCAAAAGTCATGCTGATTCTGGATAATAATAAAGTTGCTTATGATCATTTTCCAGTTATAGATCTAGTAAAGGAAAAAACTGACAAAGACGGTAATCCACTTGAAATAGTTGCCACCCACGAACCTGGTGCTTTTGGGATTGACCCAAAATCATTTTACTTGTAAGCCTATTTATCATGCAGGATGATAATACTCAGCCAGTAGATAGAAAAATATTTTTTCAAACATTGAACAATAAAATTGGCCTCCCACAATCACCTCGAATTGCTTGCCTGATTATTCATATTAACGGGCTGAAAAATATCAACTCAACAATGGGTTACAAATATGGTGACGTCATTTTAAATACTTTTATTTCAAGATTAGATGACATCTTGAATACTGAAGACGTAACTGCCCGAATAGGTGACAGCAAATTTGGTGTACTGCTTATGAATGTTATGAATAGCGGTCATGCCACCCTGGCAGCTAATAAAATTCTGATGATGCTGGAGCAGCCCTTCAGAATTGATGATCAAGACATGAAGATAAAGGTCTCTATGGGCATTGCACTCTATCCAGAACATGCCTCAAATACCAACCAGTTAGTCATCAGATCAGAGGCTGCTTTAGACCAGGCCAGATTACTACGCAAGCATTACAGCGTGTATAGCAAAGAACAAGACCATCAACAGCAATATTCAATTGCATTGGAAAATGAGCTAGAACACGCCATTCAGTCGGATGAGCTAATCATGCACTTCCAACCTCAAATATCATTACATGACCAACAGATTCACGGGATGGAGGCATTAGTACGCTGGAATCATCCAGTTCATGGTCGTATACCACCTGATTACTTTATCAGGCTGGCTGAACAAAGTGAATTAATTGTGCCATTGACGCTCTGGACGGTGAACACGAGCTTACGACACTGCAAGCCTGATGCAAATCTGAATAAACCCTTTAAGTTATCCATCAATCTTTCTGCCGCTTTGTTACATGATGCTGACCTGGCGACATTAATCCTGGAAGCCTTACAAATCTGGGGCGTAAATCCTGGGAATCTTGTATTGGAAGTAACAGAAAGCGCTGTGATGATAGACCCAGAGAAAAGTCTTGATACGCTTACTGAGTTGCATGAAGCAGGGATAGCAATTTCTATTGATGATTTCGGTACTGGACATTCTTCGTTGGCTTATCTAAAGCAATTACCAGTTAGTGAGTTAAAAATTGACAAAACATTTGTCATTAATATGAACGAAAATAAAGATGACGAAAAAATCGTTAGATCTATCATAGACCTGGCACATAATTTTGATATGAAAGTAGTTGCTGAAGGAATCGAAACCCAACATACACTCAATGCACTCATAGATATGGATTGTGATATTGGGCAAGGCTATTATATCGCTCGCCCTATGTCTAAGGAAAAGGCTCAACCCTGGATTATGGATAAACTTGGACCCTATAAGGTGGGCTAAAAGATACCCATTTACGCGTGAATCCCGATAAATTATTTATAATGTCAAATAAACAAGGGCTGTCAATGACAGCCCTTATCAGTTATATAATCGTCGTCGTACTAGACAGATTATTTCAGAGAACGATCAATACCTTGCTCAAGTTGATGTTGTTTTATAGCAAGGCTAGCTTGAGTTTTGGCTTTGTTAGCCAATTTAATAGCTTCATCATTTTGACCTTTCTTTGCAGCAGCTTCAGCCTTTTTAAGCAGCTTGCCAGTATCTCGCCATTCATATCCAACGGCAGCAGCCTTTTTATTTTCTGCTTTAGCGCTATTAATAGCACTCGCTGCTTCAGGTGACATTGTTGGCTTCTTTTCCTGTTGGGCTCCACATCCGATCGTTAAACCTGTCGTCAAGAGCAAAATTGCAAATAGCTTTGCAGTTTGAGGTTTTTTCATTAGTTTGATCCTCTTCTTTGATTCTTCAATTAAGTCTTACAGCCTGATCAGGCCCGTTTATATTTTTTTGGTCGCCATCATAATGGTTGATACCATACTAGCGCCTTCAATCAAGAGAGTAAATAGTTGATCGCTCATTGTCCAGTGTCAATCACCACCAATGGGGACATTCCGTAAACAATTTAATTTCATTACATACTAATTCTTTAATATACTATTAATCATGATTTGAGTTAAACAAGTTTACACTTCTCTTCTACTGATGTTTATTTACGATGTGACTCATGACAGTAACGCTATTATAATTTAATACTTGTTGATTCAAGCTGACTACCAAGAGCTATCAACCATCGAATGTCTATTGAGTGAATAGATTAAATCCGGTTCTCATTTCATGGCTCTAGCCTGGAACAGTCTTTATCAAAGCAATTTTAACTATGTCTTAATTCCGTGTTATTGATTGATGACGTAAATCCTTTTGCATTAGTTAATATCAAATGTGTTATTGACTCTTCCTGATAAAATTTCAAATCTATTTGAGATTATTTGAGTTGGAGCAAAATACAGATGCCAATCTTGCATCTGTGTCGATAGGGCTCTCACACAAATCCATCTAACACCTTTTTCTAGATTTACTGAAAGTTTGGGAATATGCCCAGAGACAATCACAGAAGATAGTTAAAACGCTAAGAGTTGACTGATATGATTTCCCTGTTTTGTTCCAGGGTTAATGCATAGGAAGGATGAGTCAAGAGCAAAAAAAATGGTAGCGGGGACAGGATTCGAACCTGTGACCTTCGGGTTATGAGCCCGACGAGCTGCCAGACTGCTCCACCCCGCACTAGCAACGAATGCGAATCTTACAGTGCCAGGAATGATATTTCAAGCACGCATTTAAATTTTAGACAAAAAAAACGAGTGCCATAGGCACTCGTTTTAATTATATCGAATAAAAGTCGATATTAAGGTTTAACGTACAAATAACCTTTTTGCTGTAAATGAGCAACTTCTGCAACACCTGATGGAATGACCTTGGCATTTAGATTGATTTTATTCTTATCAATTTTTTTACCACGGATAGTGTTCGCACAGATAGTGAATTTTACACCACGGTTTGACAGTTTCTGGATTGTATCTTCAAAAGAATTACCTTTTTTATCCTTAGTTCCGTCAACCATTGCGAATGCACCACTTGAATGAGTAACAACGATGAGTTCAATATTCTCATCACCGAGTGCGTTCAAATGATTTTTAACATTACGCAGTGCGCCGTTAGCAGTTTGCAGATTGTTGACATGATAGACAACTTTTTGCTGTGAATAACCATTTTTGGCTGGTTTTAATTCTTGTTCGTTACAACCAATCAGTGCCGTACTAATAATAATAGTACTAGCGAGTGCAGTTAGTTTGTTCATATATTACTCCTCCATACAGGATGTTTTATTATAAATATCGTGGATATATAAATAGCAAACATCATTCCATAAATGCAAGTCTATTTAGTTACTGTGCTATATCATCAACTTAGTTACTAACTCATTTATTAATGATTCATTATATACTGCTACAATGGTTGCAAATTGCAGAATCACCCTCTCCATTACAATGTAAAATGCCCTACTCTTCCTGGTTAAAGCGCCTCAGTTTCCGCCATAATGTGGTTTTATCAATGCCCAGGATACCAGCTGCTTTGGTCTTTTTGCCACCTGAATGCTCCAGAACATGCTCGATATACTCCTGCTCTATACGCTCCAGGGAAGGAAAATCAGCAGCAGGAAATTGTATGTTACCCGCCTCATCCGCTTCTTTACCGACTTGAGGTTGATCTGGCCATGACATAATAGGGCTGTCCGATAAAATGACACATCGCTCCACTACGTTACGCAGTTCACGTATATTTCCTGGCCAGTCTGCATGATATAAATTTTTCATGGATGCGGTATCGAAACCTTTTATTTTTCGCTGATAACGCTGCGAAAATTCTTCAACAAAATGTTCCACTAATGATGGAATATCTTCGCGCCGAGATGACAAAGAAGGTACATGGATATTCACCACATTCAATCGGTGATAAAAATCATGACGGAACTGCTCATTCTTAACCATAGCTTCCAAATCGCGATTACTGGCAGTAATAATACGCAGGTCTATAGGAATTGGTTCAGTGCTGCCAACACGGGTAATAGACTGACTCTCGATGGCGCGCATCAGCTTCATTTGCATGTTGTCACTAATATTGCAAATTTCGTCAAGGAATAATGTACCCCCGGTCGCTTGCTCCATTAATCCCCTTTTGCGTTGTGTAGCGCCAGTGAAAGAGCCTTTTTCATGCCCGAATAGTTCGCTTTCGAGCAAGGTTTCAGTAAGCGCGCCACAATCGATGACGACAAAAGGGGCATCTTTACGGGGACTATAATCATGCAGCGCACGTGCAACCAATTCCTTCCCGGTGCCTGAATCACCGGTAATAATTACATTACAACTGACTGTGGCAACCTTTTCAACGGTCGCAAACAAGGATTTCATAGCAGGCGTATCACCGATCATCCCGAAACGATTTCGACCAGACCGTAATCGTTTTTTGAGTAAATGATTTTCTTCCTTGAGACGGAAATTGCTGAGGTTACGATCAATAATGAGTTTCAGTTCCTCAAAATCAAACGGTTTTTTTATAAAATCAGTTGCGCCCAGTTTCATAGCCTCGACAGCATTCTCTACAGAGGAATAACCTGTCATTACCAGGACAGGTAGGTCGGTATCGATATCGCGTATTTTTGATAGAAGATCAAATCCGCTCATTTCAGGCATACGCAAATCGGTAACCAGGAGGTCTGCCCCTGTTTTTTCAAATTCATTCAAACAGTCGCCTGCTGACTGAAATACCTGACAGTGATAGCCGACACGATCGCAGTTTCGCTGCATAACTGAGCAGGTGACAGAGTCATCATCAACAAATAAAATTCTTAATTCATTAGCTTGCATGACCGACCTCTGAGTCTACTGCTTCAATGATGGATGCAGACTGCGCATGCGCTTTCGGCAATGTGATTTCAACCTTCACTCCACCTTCAGGCCTGTTTTCCAGGGCGATAGACCCACCATGCTTGCGAATGATTCCATAGCTGACAGAAAGGCCTAAACCTGTTCCAGAGCCTTCTGATTTGGTTGTAAAGAAAGGACTGAATGCCTTGGAAAGATTTTCATCAGTAATACCATTACCGCTATCCAGCACCTGAGTCACAATTGAATGACCCACTTCCTTGGCGATGATTTTTATTTCCGCACCCGGTTGTGAAGCATGCAATGCATTAATAATGACATTGACCAACACCTGCTGTAATTGATTGGGATCACCTTGCATGACTAACGGTCCTGAGACATCCAGTACGAGCTGGACATTTGAAGTCCGTAATCGATGTTCAAATATTGCACGCGTTTCTTCAAGCAGATTATAGAAATCAAATTCCACAAATTTAGGCTTGTTCTCTCTGGCGAAATTAAGCACGCCTTGTACAATACGTGCACATCGTTGACCTTCCTTTTGAAGGGCATTGATATCTTCCTTAATCTGACGCTTGTCATCTGGCACACTATCATCAATGAGTGCAGCCAGAGACATAATATTCATTAACGGGTTATTGATTTCATGGCCAATACCTGCGGCCATTTGCCCAACTGCTGCGAGGCGTTCGGACTGGCGTGCAGCCAACTCTGCTTTTATGCGTTCCTTTTCAGCTTTTTCAACTTTATTGGTGAGATAGTTAAAGGCTTTGCCCGCGTAACCTATCTCATCTCTACGTTCATCTTTGTACTTAACTTGTCGATCACCATCGGCATAGTTCGTAATAATTTTTGCCAACTCATGCACCGGCTTAGCCAGTCTTGATGCTGCCCAATGCGCTATCGCAATACTAATAAGCACAACAAAGAGTATTAAGTAAACAATCCAGTTTTTCAGATCAAGAATGGGGGCCAAAACAGAGTCTCTGGCCATTTCTATAACCAACAACCAGTGTGTTGGCCGATCCGGATAGGGGGAGAACTTGAAATAATAAAAATTATTTTCAGCTTTGGTGACCATCCCCGTTTGGTCACCATCTTTAATTGCGTTCCATTGTTCATCACCGACGTCGGTGGAGAATTTAGCCTCAGTAGTCAGTTGGTTGGAAAATCGTTTATCGGAATCACGATGGTACAAATAAATGCCATCACGGCTTTTATCCTGAGTTATTTCTGCGATATACGCATGCCCTGGGTAGCCACCCAATGCAGCTTCAACAGCATCATCGATGCGCCTTCCCCACATATTTACAATTAACATACCATAAGGCAGATCAAGCTCATCTTTTATGGGAACACTATACCTGACCATCGCTGGACAAAAATCAACTTCACCAGACACCTTACCTCGCTCAAAGTCCGAGATGGATACATCGCTGTCTGTTGCTATGGCACGGCTGAAAAAGGGTTTATAGGCGATATCTTCAACATAAGGTTTACCATTCGCTACTCGCTTGTTATTCGGTATCAAATGACCTTCTTTAATCTTGACCAGAGCTTTTCCTTGCATGTCAGTAAAACGAATTGCCTGGATACTGGGAACCGTTGCCTGATAATTCAAAAAGAATGCCATTAGATTGGTCACTTTTTCCTCATAGACATGTTCGTCCTTGGTTTCAGCCAGTGTCATCGCAAAATCACGCACGACAGGGACTCTGGCGAGTCCTCTAACAACTGCTTTTTGATTATCCATTAAAGTAGAAAGTTCTTGTGAGAGTTTGCCGAGAGATTTCTGGATCTCTTCACGGGTGCTGTTTTCAAGATCTGTCTCTATGCGACCGACTACCCCAAACAACAAGAACAATAATGGCACCAATGCCATTAAGGCGAGCACTAGGAATAATTTCTGGCGAAGTAACATGCGCAGATATTAGCATATATTGCATAATGCAGTAGTTATATCACTCTATTAGAATGTTATTTTTTACTTATAATTAAGGCTTATCTTGATCGACTATATGTTAGATAGGAACGATAAAAAACATATAAACTGAAGCTGTATGACAGAGAAGAACTAGTTGATTAAACTTGCACAGAGGGACATCAGAGCGCCCGGGAATAGTCCCATCAATAACATCATTAAGCCGTTTATACTGACCACGACACGCACATCAAAATCGGCCTGGATAGCCGTTTCATCGACAGGCTTGTCAAAGTACATCAACTTAACAATTCGAATGTAGTAGAACGCACCAATCACTGAGAATATAACCGCAACAATTGCCAGCCATGTCAACTCCACATTAACCACAGCCTCTAACACCCATAGTTTGGCGAAGAATCCGACAGTCGGTGGAACACCAGCCATCGAAAACATGATTAATAGCATCATAAACGCAAACCATTTACTGCGTTCATTAAGGCCTTTGAAGTCTTCCAGCGTATCTGCCTCGAAACCGGCGCGGCTGAGTAAGATAATCATACCGAAAGCGCCGGTGGACATGAGCGCATAGACAATGACATAGAACATGGAAGCAGAATAACCGTCCGGTCCTGCTGCAATGAAACCCAACAATAAAAAGCCCACATGCGAGATCGTAGAGTAAGCCAACATGCGTTTTATATTGGCTTGTGCGATCGCGATAATATTACCGACAGCGAGGGACAAGACTGACAGCATAATCAGCATTTGCTGCCAATCAATCTGTAGTGGCTGCATAGCTTCAGACAACAGGCGTAGCGTCATCGCAAATGCAGCAATCTTGGGCGCAGCACCGATATACAGTGCCACGGGAGTTTGAGCTCCCTCATAGATATCAGGCACCCACATATGAAAAGGCACCGCTCCGAATTTAAAGGCCAAACCGACCACGACAAATACTAGTCCGAAACTGAGAATGACATTGTCGACACCGTTAGCAGCCAAGTAAGCGCCGATCTCGGTCAGGTTCAGGGAGCCCGTTATGCCATATATCATTGACATACCATAGAGCAACATACCCGAAGCGATAGCACCCAATACAAAATACTTCATCGCCACTTCTGTAGAGATGGCTGAATCCCGATTAAGTGCGATCATTGAATACAGTGACAAGGAAAGTAGTTCAAGGCCCAGGTAAACCATTAAGAAACTGTTTGCCGAAACCATGATCATCATCCCTAATACACCGAATAATCCCAGGGTGTAATATTCTCCCTTAAAGGATTGACGCGCGATCAGGTAGGGGCGTGAATACATAAACACAATGGCAGTCACAACGTAAATAAACATTTTAAGTACGTCAGCCATGGTATCGCGTACAAAGGAATCGGTGAAACCATAGAGCGTGTCAGGACCTAGTTGTTGATAGGTGATAACAGCTGCTCCCAGCAAGCTGACTTGAGCTAGTAAGTAGGTGACCACCCTGCTCTTCTCAGTGGTAAATAAATCAACGATCAGCACCAGACAGGTCATTGCCAGCAAAAACAGCTCTGGCATGATTAACGCCAAATCTGGAGTTTCGATTATCAATGGTTCATTTATCATTAATTAGACCTCGGTAATGTTTTCAGCATTACCTATTAATATTTTTGTAATGAAACATGTTGTAATAAGTGCTCCACTGAGGCGTGCATGACTTCTGTTAAAGGCGCCGGGTACAGGCCAAAAAACAGAACTGCAATTGCCAGGATTCCAAGAATAACGAATTCTCGCGCATTTAAATCCATGAGTTGAGAGACCTGGTCGTTAGCAACGGCGCCAAATAGCACCCGCTTGACCATCCAGAGTGTATAAGCTGCGCCGAGTATCAATGTCGTGGCTGCCAGAAAAGCGATCCAGAAATTAGCTTTAAAGCTATTCAAGATAACCATGAATTCACCGACGAAGCCTGAGGTTCCGGGTAAGCCAGCGTTGGCCATCGAGAAGAACACCATAAAGGCCGCAAAGATTGGCATCGTATTCGCCACACCACCATAATCAGAAATATTACGGGTGTGCATACGATCATAGATGACACCTACACAGAGGAACATGGCCGCTGAAATGAATCCATGCGAGATCATTTGCACCATTCCCCCTTCCATACCCAGAGCGGCTTCTTGCCAGCTTCCCGTATTATCAATGATACGGAACACCAGGAAGAAACCGAGGGTGGCAAAGCCCATGTGAGCAATCGAGGAATAGGCAATCAATTTCTTCATATCGTTTTGTACTAACGCCACAAATCCAATATAAACAATTGCCACTAATGACATCAGGATAATCAGCCAATCCAGTTCATTACTGGCATCCGGCGTGATCGGCAAACTGAAGCGCAAGAAGCCATAGCCGCCAATTTTAAGCATGATTGCTGCCAATATGACTGAACCACCTGTGGGTGCTTCTACGTGGGCATCAGGCAACCAGGTATGTACCGGCCACATCGGCACCTTGACAGCAAAGGCCAGTAAGAATGCCAGGAATATAAAGATTTGTTCGTTCAAGCTCAGCGGCAAGGTATGGAAACCCAGTAATGAGAAACTACCTTCTGCCTGAATCGACATATAGATCAGAGCAACCAGCATGAGCACAGAGCCTAAGAATGTATACAGGAAGAATTTAATGGTGGCATAGACTCTGCGTGGACCACCCCAGATACCAATGATCAAGAACATCGGAATCAGCATCGCTTCCCAAAACAAGTAAAACAGAATAGCGTCCAGTGCGCAGAACACACCGACCATGATGCCTTCCATAATCAAAAAGGCAGCCATATATTGCTGAGGTTTTTTCTTGATCACTTCCCAGGCTGATAAAATGACCAGCACGGTGGTAAAAGTTGTCAGGATAATGAGTGGCATAGAAATGCCATCCACACCGAGTTGGTAAAAAATATTAAAAGAAGGAATCCATTCGTATAATTCACCGAACTGCATTGCAGCCGTAGTGACGTCAAATTGAGTGTATAGAGGAATACTGAGTATGAACGTCAAAATTGCCACGCCCAGAGACAGCGGTCTGCATAGTTTTTCGCCAGCAAACAAAACCAGCACTCCTCCTAGAATAGGAAGCAGAATCAGTGTGCTTAGTATGGGCAAGTCAAATAACATTTGGCGTCCTTATTAGCGCTTAGCGAAAAACAAACCAGGTGATCATTAGCATCAGTCCCAGGATCATGACAAAGGCATAGTGGTATAAGTATCCCGTCTGGATTTGTCTGACTTTGCTGGAAAACCAACCAATAGTACGAGCTGAACCATTCACAATTAAACCATCGATCAGTTTTTCATCACCCACTCGCCAAAACAATGAACCAATCATGCGACTTCCACCTGCAAAAAAGATTTCATTAAAGCGATCAAAGCCATACTTATTCACTAGAATGGTATGCACCCAACTAAAACGCTGTTGAATCTTTTCGGGGATATCCGGACGCTTCATATATAAGAACCAGGCAGTAAACACCCCGGCGGCTGCCAGATAGACAGGCCAGTCAGCAAATGAATGCGCTATCAAGCCCCACCAACTATCGAAATAATGAGTAACTTCTTTGCTAATCATATGCTGAGTTGAGACCTGAATGGCATCGCCGAAAAATCCACCAAAGGCCATCGACCCGACAAAAATCGCGCCGATAATGACAGAGGGTATTGCCAACAGAATGAGAGGTACCGTTACCACTTTTGAACATTCATGCAAATGTTCACGCGTATGTTCACTCATGCGTTCCTTACCATGAAACACCATAAAATACATTCTGAAACTGTACAGTGCGGTAACGAATACGCCGATCAATACGGCAGCATAGGCAAAACCCGAACCAGCAATAGTTGACTCTCTGACAGCTATGATGATGGCATCCTTGGAATAAAATCCTGCAAAGCCTGGTGTGCCGATCAACGCCAGAGAACCGATTAACGACGTGATCCAGGTAATGGGCATGTACTTACGCAGTCCGCCCATTTTGCGCATATCCTGTTCATGGTGCATGGCAATAATTACTGCACCCGCACCCAGGAATAATAATGCCTTGAAGAAAGCATGGGTCATTAAGTGAAAGATACCAGCTGCATAGGCTGAAGCCCCTAGTGCCACAGTCATATAACCCAATTGAGAGAGCGTGGAGTAAGCGACCACACGTTTTATATCGTTCTGAACAAGACCCAGGAAGCCCATAAACAAGGCGGTGATGGCACCGATCACAATGACGAAGCTTAGTGCCGTTTCAGACATTTCAAATAACGGTGACATGCGAGCCACCATAAAGATACCGGCTGTTACCATCGTTGCCGCATGGATCAATGCGGAAATTGGTGTTGGGCCTTCCATGGAATCAGGCAGCCACACATGTAACGGTACCTGCGCGGATTTACCCATTGCACCGATAAATAAAAGAATGCAAATTACTGTCATGACTGACCAGTCATGACCACTGAATATCTGCATGGTCTGACCTTCAAGTGCAGGAGCTGCTTTAAAGACTTCGGCGTAATCAAGACTGCCGGTGTACATTAGTACGGCAGCAATACCGAGTAGAAAGCCAAAGTCACCAACACGGTTGACCAGGAAGGCTTTTAAATTGGCATAAATAGCAGTAGGTTTTGTGTACCAAAAACCAATCAACAAATAAGAAACGAGACCCACCGCTTCCCATCCAAAGAATAATTGCAGGAAGTTATTCGACATAACCAGCATTAACATAGAAAAGGTAAACAGGGCTATGTAACTGAAGAAGCGCTGGTAGCCCGGATCATCATGCATGTAACCAATGGTATAGATATGCACCATCAGTGATACAAATGTCACTACGATCAACATCACCGCTGTGAGTTTATCGATCAGAAAACCGACTTCAAATTGAATCCCGTTACTGACCATCCATGTATACACTGTGCCATTAAAGGGCTTGGCACCATCAATAACAATGTCATTGAATACAATTACCGATAAAATAAAAGCGATAGCCACGCCTAATATAGCGACGACATGGGAAGCCGTTCGGCCTATTTTCCATCCAAACAAACCTGCAACAATCGCACCCGCCAGTGGAGCCAGAGGTATTGCCAGATAAATATTTTGCATGCTTTCAGTCGCCATATTCAGCCTTTCATGGAATTCATGTCATCAACATTGATGGACTGCCTGCTGCGATACAACACCACCAGTATTGCCAGACCGATAGCTGCCTCGGCGGCCGCTACTGTTAAAATAAAAAACACAAAAACTTGCCCTGCCAGATCATTTAAAAAAGCTGAAAAAGCCACGAAATTCATATTGACTGATAACAGCATCAGTTCTATCGACATCAATAAAATAATGACATTTTTTCGATTCAGAAAAATCCCAGCTAATGAAATACAAAACAGAATCGCGCCCAGGACCAGGTAATCTGTCAGCGTAATCATGACTGTTTCTCCTCTGCTTTGGATTTCAGTACACGCAAGCGTTGCTCTTTTTTCACAATAACCTGAGTGGATGGATTCTGGAATCGGGTCTTGGGGCGTTTACGCAGGGTTAATGCAATAGCTGCCACAATGGCGACTAACAACAGGACAGCCGCCACTTCAAATGCTAATAAATAATCGGTATAGAGTACCCTGCCGATAGCTTCTGTGTTGCTATAGCCGGGTCCGTGACGAATTAATTGTCCGCCCACATCATCAAAGTTGCCGACAATCACGATTCCCATCTCGATGGCACTGATCACTGCTACGGCAATACCGATAGGCAGGTATTTAATAAATCCTTCACGCATCACATCCAGGTTAATGTTCAGCATCATCACAACAAACAGGAACAACACCATCACCGCGCCCACATAGACCAGCACCAATGTAATCCCGAGAAATTCTGCTTCCAGCAATATCCATAGCGCTGCACTCGAAAAGAAAGTCAGCACCAGAAATAAGGCAGCATGCACAGGAT
>Ga0316205_10003212_pt1 | contig 15768 bp, 10 predicted proteins | sample 3monthpyrite_MG_FD_204941 | JGI IMG/M metagenome (GOLD analysis project Ga0316205, IMG submission 204941) | Microbial mat bacterial communities from mineral coupon in-situ incubated in ocean water Damariscotta River, Maine, United States -... | ecosystem: Environmental > Aquatic > Marine >... | reverse complement strand
CCTCATAACAGGTAATAGCTTTGTCATAACGCCCACACTCATGAAATAACGTGCCAAGATTATTCAAAAGTTCGACAGAATCAGGTTTTAGCTTCAGACCTTTTTGATAGTTCTGCTCTGCCTCTTCAAGCTTACCCTGATCTTGCTGTACCTCGCCAAGATTGTTAAATGCTTCACACGTTTCATGATTCAACCCCAATGCAGAGTGATATAACATCTCAGCCTGGGATAGTAGTTCCTGCTTTTGCTTTACGAGGCCTAGATTGTAATATGTCTGCCAACTATCCGGCTCCTGGGGTAACAATAGTGTATATTGCTCACTGGCCGCTTCCAGATTTCCGAGCTCCAGGTAACTTCGTGCCAGGCCTTTAATTACATCATTATCATCAATTAGTGTATTTTTAAGATCTTTAAAAATATCAAGTGCCTGCTGATATAGCCCATTCTCAATCAATAGTTGCCCATAAAGTTTGTTGGCATCCATATTTTTCGGCTGTAAATACAATAACTGTTCACAGTATTTAATGGCTTTAGCAATGCTATTTACATGATAATAAAGATTTGAAATGAGATAAAGAACCCTGGGTTTTAACTCAGAGTCACTTTCAAGGATTTTCAGGTATGCAGACTCAGCATCATTTAGCTCGCCCTTCTGATGCTGAGAAAATGCCTGATTAAAAATATCTTGTATATTTTTCATTTACATCAGTAAAATCTTACTTCAGAAAACCCCATTCATGCAGGGTAGATAATAAATTATCGGCCATATGAGACCATGTGAATTTTGCAAGATCAACACCTGCTTGCTTTCCGAGATTTTTGATTTCAATACGATTATGATATGCATATTCTATCTTTTCTATTAACTCATTTAAGTCGGGTTCATCCCATGTGGCATAATGCACGTTATTTTCATCACGATATTCTTTAATTGAATTATTTTCCAGCAAAAGACTATTCTTATCGGTAATCACATCTTTATGTCCCGTACAATATGTAGCAATAACCGGTTTAGCGCACGCCATATACTCCATTAAGACCAGATTCGTTCCACCTTCGCTTCTATTGGGAAAGATTCCTATATCGGTTTTACTGAACAGGTCTCTTAATTCATCATGAGGCACAATCTCACAAGTAATAATTTTTTCAACATCCAACCCGTTTATTTCATAGATATGAGACATGATACTCGACCAGTCTCCCTCGCTATACTCGTATTTAATATGTGGCGAATATGACATTGTAAACATGGATTGAGGCCAGTAATTAACCCATGCATTGACCAGAATAATGTCATCGTATTTTTTTTGTAAATATGAAACGGCCTTTAATATCAGATCCTGACTTTTACGTAGCTCAAATTTACCACCAGAAAATATAAAAAAACCTTCATGTTGTTTGTTTTCTACCGGGTAAAATAATGTTTCATCGATCCCCTGTACAAGCACATCACAATTCTGTATCCCCTGTTTTTTTAATTGCTGTACTGCCCAGCTTGATCCTGCCAGTACCAAATCGAAAAAACATGCATTATTGACAGCTTCAGTTGAAAGGTCTCTTTCAAAAAAGGTATAGCCTACATTGATCTTTCCTTTTACCGGATAGATCAGATCCAGACTTTCAGCTCCGATTGATGTAAACACCAGACCCGGTATATATTTGTTGCCGTTCTCACCCCAGTCGTCATATTCCAGACTGAATACATTTGTCTTATTTCCTAGTTCTTTGCGTAAATATGAAGAACAGACTCCCCAACCATAATTTTCACCCTTTGGAAGCACCAGGACTAATGGGAATACATTTTCATTAAGAATCAGATTTACAAGCCTGAGATTTGTATCCGCATCATCGTAAGAAGGATTTTTCTCTATTGCCTTTTCGTAAAACGTTTGAGCTTCAGTATACTGCTCACATCGATAAAACAGATTACCAACATGATTAAATATTTTTTCACTCTTACATGTTGTCTGATCCATCATTGACTGACTGAAAATCAGAGATTGACTTACATCTGCAATGGCTGAATATTGCTTTAGTATGTGATAGAGAACATCACAATTAATAGTGTCCTTAAAATGAATATTATCTATAAAATCAACGACCGAATCTTTTCTGTCCGTATTCACCAGACACTGTATCTGGTATAATATTGCCTCGTAATAATCCTGATTTATCAGAAATGCATTTTTGAATGATATCTCTGCTGCATGATAATTTCCTGCCTTCATTAATAATCGACCAAGCAATATATGGCCATCTGCACTAACAGTGTCATTCTCCAAAAACATTAGGGTGGAATTAATTGATTTTTCGATTAAATTATCGTTGGAAATATCATTTATCAGCTCATCATATTTCTCAAGATAACCAATATTCATGCGATCAATATGGTATCTGCTATACAAAGAATCAATATTAGCCTCATTCTCAAAGATGTCGCTCAACTTACCTGTTTGTAATTGCATTAAATCTGATTTTATCTGTTCGTGTGTGAAGTATGTACGTAGTGTATTGAGAGTATCAATCCTTTGTTTACCAACCAGCTCCGATTCTGAAGGATATCGCTGATAGATCAACTCATAATTTTGAATATGACTATCTGTATTTGACCTGGTTACATTTTCAGTGTCTCCATCGCGTCTTCTTATTTCATAGGTATATTCAGAAACGAGACCACAACGTTTATCACGAATAAATCGCAAAATAAAATCCCAGTCTTCAAATGATTTCAGTTTTTCATCGAAATAGCCTGTCTCTTCCAGACTCAGTCTGGTATGAGCGCAGGCAATAACAGGGATACTATTTGTAACATGCATGGAATCTTCAGTCGTAGCAACACGGGCATAATGATCATCTCTGCGTATTTCCTCAAGAGCTTCGTTCTCAAAAACTCGCATACCCAGTGAAAATGCAAAATCAAGATTATTGGCCTGTATAAAATCTACCAGCGTTGTTATATGCCCGGGCAAATAAATATCATCATCATCCAGATATGCAATAATGTCACCTTCTGCAACTCTCAGTGCTGTATTTCTTGATGCACCAGGACCCAACTTGAAAGTATGTTGCAGGAACTGTATTTTTTTATTGCCACGATATTTCGCTTCAATTTCATCAAGTGATTCCCTCGCATCATTTACGATGAGACATTGCCAGTTTTTGTAGTCCTGCTCAATAACTGATGTTATTGCCCGATCGAGAAGGCTACTACGATTGCATGTAGGTATAACAATAGATACAAGTGGACTTTCTGACATTATTTTCGTCCGGTTCCCAATGTAGCATTACGCCATTCATCTACATGATCATTTAACATATGATTGCCTCTAACCCATTGCATGAGAATATCACCTTCTTTGTAAGCTGCATCCAGATCATGAATTCTCTCACGAATAGCATTTAGCCATTCTTGCTTGTTATTACTGACGCGTTTAACAGGAGCATCCTGATAAGGGTATATGTCTGTACAGATAACCGGCCAGCCAAACACACCATATTCGAGTAACCTTAAATTACTTTTGGCTTCATTAAACGGGTGCACTTCCAATGGTGCAATAGCAAGATCCAGATTTAAACTGGCAAGTTTGTGAGCATAATCTACAAATGATTTTTCAAACTCGTGATTTTCTGCAACACAGGATTTTATTTCATCAGGGCACATCCCAAAGAATACCCAGTCTATTTCGTTCGCTGTTTCTTTAACTATATCCAGTATAAATGCAAGATCACCACCATGTTGTTGCGCACCTGCCCAGCCTACTCTCGGGCGTGACGATTGTGCACGCAATGAGCCAAGACCCTCCCATATTTCATTCTCCAGATAATTCGGAACAACATGAATCTCTTCAATCATATTTTCACAATATTCTCTTAGTGGTTCTGTTGTAACAATCATTCGATCTGAATAACTCAGTGCCTCACGTAGTCTTGACCTTGCATCTCGCGGAGCAATTTTCTTAAACGGATTATCATCAGGCAGGTCTGTTACAAGATCATCAATTGTCAGAATAATATCCGTATCTGTATATTTTTTATAACTATGTAATGCATTAAGTGGCTCATCTGCAATCGGAGAATGAAAAACGATCACATCAGGATCAAGTCGTTTTAACTCAGGTAGTGAGAGAAATCTCTGCACATTTATTTTTCTGGATATAGATGAATCGGTCTGGCATACACCCATTCTTTCCAACATCCTGAAAGGGGCCTTTATTCTGTATTCACCTGCACCACCACTCAACGGTGCGCCGTAAACACGTGGAATATCATGGAATGATGTATCCCAGTTACATACTGCTTGATGTTCAACTTCCACCGTATTACTGACCAATGACAGGTTGCGATTATAGAAAGGATCATTTCCAAGTCTGTTAGTATACAATTTATAAAAAGCATCCCGCTCCTGCTCATATCTTATTGTTCTGCTTGCGCTTGTTATACCATCTCGATTTTTTGCTCTTGTACTGACACCACCATGATGAAGCATATTAGCAAAAGGCGTCCAGACAACACGAGCACCATGCTCTCTTGCTCTCAGACACATATCTACATCATTATATAAAACCGGAAAATTTATATGATCCATGCCACCTATAGTCTTGAATATTGACTTGCTAACCAACATACAAGCACTGGATACCGCCGTCACTTCTCTTATAATTTGAGCGCTGCCCTGAAAACCCATATCATTGACATTTATACTATTCGCATATGTACTATCAACAATTGAAGATTTACCCATCACGTATCCGGCATGTTGTACTTTTCCATCACCAGGTGAAAGCAACCGCGCACCAACAATATCTATATCCTCACGCTGACATAAATTTAACATTCTATTTAACCACTGATCCTGAATAACCAGCGTATCGTTATGCATAAGAAGGATATAGTCGCCTGCTGACTTCTCAACTGCCAAATTAATCATCGCAGAATAATTGAATTCACCCGTCCATCTGAGTAACTGTATTTTCTCCGGATTATTCTCACTAACGCTTACAAGATAATCCCTGACATCAGGATCATCACTATCATGATCGATTATAATAATTTCAAAGGCCGAATAGTCTGTTCTGGCAAGAATAGAATCAAGACAGGGCTGTATATATTCAAGTAAATTTCTGGTAGGGAGTATAATCGAAACCATTGGCTTCAATTGATGATTATAATTAATACAGAATGACCCTGGATACAAGCCTCTTTTAATTTCAACATCTATCCCTCTTTTCGTAAAGTCCTCTTGCATTATGATTTTTTGTGATTCTTCATCATCACTGTAATCTAGCGGCGCATGGAACAGAACATCCTCAATATTACCTATAGCCTCATTCCCGTACTGCCTGGCTATTTTAAAACATAAATCATAATTGGTTAACTCTCTGTACCCCTGATAACCTCCCACCGTATCGAATGCAGCCCGTTCAATCAAAGCAAACAACCCGATATAGTTCACAGACCTGAGTAGATCGATATCAAAATGAGGCTTGAAATATGGATTTAATCTTTCATCTTTTTCATTAATAACATCATGATCAGTGTAAACGAACTTCCAGTCTGGATTATTAATTATATAATCCGCACACTTTAACAACGTATGTGGCTCCAGGGATCCATTATCTGGGTAGAAACAAATCCAGTCCGCTCCAACCCTCGTTGTCTCCTGGGAAATTTTCTGGTTCAGGTTATTATTGTCGTATCTAACCCACTCAACCATATCCAGTTGCGTTAAAGCGTTATCTGGTGAAGCATCCCGTGAGAAAATTGATAGCCCCCATTCTTCATAAATCTGAACCGAGAGAGAACTCATGATATTCGCAAGTATTTGACTGTTATTATTTGTCAGAATGACAATAATGTGAATACCCGGGGATATTGCTGCCGAGCTTATTCGTCGCTGCATGAGCTCAACATCCATTTGACTCAATCTATGTAATTCTATCCAGTCTTGATACTGATCACTCTCACCTTGCGCCTCTTCATCTACTCCCGACATTCTAAGTGCTGCAAGTTCTGCTCTTGAGTTGAGCATAACCAGATTTCTGGCATTACAGATATCTGTTTTATCGGTCGGATACATATTAAACAATCGTTCGAGTAACGCCGGGTAGCGCTTCTTTTCACGAAATAACATGCTGCTTTGAGATTCGCTTTGAACAACATTCACGGTTCTTTGTTTTACATGATAGAAATCCGTGAACTGTGAATACCTTAGCCAGAGCTCCCAATCCTCAAATGCAGTAAATGACTCATTAAAATACCCGCCAAGCTCGAGTAATTCTCGCTTGTGCGCAATAGAATTCACAGGAATATAATTATTGGCCAATAATGTTGATCTGGAAAACTCCATATCTTTATAGCGTTGATCAATCCCCATAACGGTATCTTGACCCGCCGATTTTTTCTTGAAGACATAACCAGCATCTGTATAAACAACAAGCTCCTGGCGTATTGCAAATGCATTAACGACTGTGGAAAGATGACAGTCCAGATATTCATCGTCATCATCGAGATAACAAATAATCTCTCCTGATGAATTTTTGAGTCCTGTATTACGTGCAGCAGGAAGTCCTTTATTATGCTTATGTGCTAAATAGACTACCCTGCCTGACGGGTCAGCTGATATGGCAATTTCTTCAACATCCTGCCCGGCATCATTAATGACAATAGCTTCCCAGTTATTATAATCTTGCGAGACAATCGTCTCTAGTGCCTGTCTAAGCATATCAGGGCGATTATAGGTAGGAACAATTATACTAACCAGCGGTTGATTATTCATGACTATCGTCTCTTGAAACAAAAGTTTCATACCTGTTTATCATTATTCATGTCCCAGTATCTGTTTTCATTCCAGCTTTCATGCGAACTGGACTGTGATAGTTAAGCTGATCATAATAATCCCGGTGACACAGAAGCAGATCTTCATCGTTATCACTGATATACTTATATGCATCATCGGATAACTTCATTTTTTTCACAACCTCTTGCAAATATTCAGGTGATAACTGCATACCTTCCTCCAGATAACAAACTACCTGACCTGTTGCGAATGTAAGTGCCGACCTTATTGCTTCTGCCGTACCTGTATGTACGTTATGACAAAAATACCTTAGCTTGGTTACTGGTATAATTGATTCAGCAAGACTTTCAATATTCTCGCCTGCATCATTAACAAGCAGTAATTCCCAATGGGTATATTCCTGGGATGCTATCGACACCAGTGATTTTTGTAACAGTGCAGGCTGATTAAATGTTGTTATCACAAATGAAATTAATGGCGTATCAATAAGCTGCTGACGATAGTTTGCAGTCTGTATCCGTACAAGTTCATTTTTTATTTGAACCGCCTTCGATACAGAGTTATTGTCCTTTGTATCAGCGTGATTTGTTAACCTGACATCAATTTGTTTCCAGATTCTTTCTTCCTTACCTTTAATAACTCTTTCATCCGAATTGATCAGGACTTTTTCAACGATTCGTAAATGATCATCCAATGGGTCATTTGAGCTATAAAATTCATTAGAAACCTGACCTGTATGAATACGGTAACCAACTGTTGGTTTATTCAGATAAATAAAATTAGTGTTTTCTTGAGCCAACCTGGTCCACATATCCCAATCACCTGCCCCCTTGATTTGTGGATCAAGCAAACCTGCAGCAACAAATTCCTTTCTTCTCATAACAGCTGCAGGAGGCGAAATATAATTATCGTAAACCAGTAGATCGGCAAGCTCGTTACGACCACCAAAATAGGAGAAAGGCATATGCCCGGGATGTCTTGCTAATTCCAGAATACAATCGTTATCATCTACCCAAAAACATGGCGAATAAGCAAGAACACACTCAGGATGCTCTTCAAGTGCCTCAATGGCTTTACTTAAATGACCTGGATAATAAAAATCATCTGATGGCAATATAGAAAAATATTTCCCGCTACCCGAACGATAAGCTTTGTCACTATTGGCCACCATACCAAGATTTTCTTCATTCCTGATATATGTGAGCCGCTCATCGCTCAAATACTCGGATATCACTTCATCACTATTATCCGTTGAGGCATCATCAAGCACGATGAGCTCTATTCCCTGAACATCCTGCGCCAATACACTTTCAATACATTTTCGTGTATATTTTGCATTGTTATATGAGATAACTGCGACGGTAATTATTGGCAATTCCTTAACTAACATCCTAATAAACTCCAGCCGAAATTTCATTAAGACTATGACATATGATATCCACTTCATCAGAAGTTAAATAGGGATCTATCGGCAAACTTAGTATTTCTGATGAGATTTTTTCTGTTATGGGATAGTCATCCTTGCGATACCCCTGATCCAGATAGGCTGATTGCAAATAACACGGAACAGGATAGTGAATATGCCAGCCGATCTGTTTTTTATCCAGAAAGCGGGTGACTTCACTTCTATCTCTGACTCGAACCACAAACTGATGCCAGACAGGATTTGCCCAGCCTGGGTATACAGGCAGTGTAACCTTACTTTCATCGAGCAATGCAAGGTATTGTTTTGCAATATCTGCCTTTCTGGTATTCCATTCATCCAGTTTTTTTAATTTTATCCGAAGGAAAGATGCTTGTACTTCATCCAGGCGAGAGTTAACTCCCTTAACCAAATGCTCATACTTATTCACAGACCCATAGTTACGCAGCAGCTTTATTTGTTCAGTTAATTCCTGATCATTCGTTGTAATTGCCCCTGCGTCCCCCAATGCGCCAAGATTTTTACCCGGGTAAAAACTGAATGCTGCTGCATCTCCCAGGCCACCTACCCGGGTATTCTCATAAAATGCGCCATGTGCTTGTGCGGCATCTTCTATGATTTTTATGTCTGCCTGTTTCGCAATTTCTTTTATCTGTTTCATACTTGCAGGTAATCCATACAGATGCACAACAATTATAGCTTTTGTATTTTTTGTAATTACGCGCTCTATAATCTCGCCGTTTATATTATACGTGTCTTCATATATATCTACTGGAACGACTTTTGCCCCCGTACGGGACACTGCTAACCAGGTCGCTATAAACGTATGAGCAGGAACGATAACTTCATCACCCTCACCTACCCCGTATGCTTTCAGGATTAAGTAAAGTGCATCAAGGCCATTTCCTACACCCAGGCAATAATTGACCCCACAAAATTTTGCAAATTCATTCTCAAATTGAACTACCTCTTCACCAAGGACAAGATAGTCTTCATTCAGAACATGTTGAAAAGCACCTGTTAGCTCGGAGCTCAGAGCCTGGTTTTGCCTTTTAACATCATAAAAAGGTATGTTCACGTTTGGCTCCTGACTGCCGCCAGAAATTCATCGTATTCTCGAAAATAATCACTTTCATCAAAAAAATCTGACGCCAGAACCATACAAACAGCACCGGATGAAAAATTATCAATTTCTCGCCACATCATTGATGGTAGATAAAGCCCTATATACGATCGATTAAGGTGGTAGGTATATTTATTTTCACCGTCATCTATTTTGATGTCGAAACTACCTGACATTGCTATTACTAGCTGCTGGAGGTTTTTATGACCATGACCTGCTCTTGATGCCCCGCCAGGAACATCGTATAAATAATAGACACGTTTTATATCAAATGGCACTTGAACACCACTTTCAACAAAAGAAAGATTTCCTCTTGGATCATGCATTTTCGGCAAATCAATTAACCTGCAATCCTTTAAAGTCATAGCCTAACCTTCCAGATCGATTTCAAAAAATTCATGTATTACACCACCAGCGCCAAACTCTTTCTTGAACTCATATAGACCCACATTCAAGTTATTACCCATATCTTCTGTACTAACGCCGAAATTAAAATACTGTATATTCTTCTCAGCAGCTGATTTAATACAACTATCGTATAAAGCATCCAACCCACCAGAATCACAACCCTTCTGGCTAGAAGCACTGTATTGCACGTGCCATACATTGTGGCTCTGAAACAAAACTATTCCTGATTCAACTTTCCCATCAAATAAACCTGCTATAAATTTTATTTCATTTGGGAATCTATTATAGAGGTCAGTAATCTCTTCAAGTGTATGGACAGGATTAGTATCATGTTTACGTTTCAGGTTTTCATGCAAAACATTCCAGATAGCTGAGGAATATTCGACCCCTTCCTGAATATTAATAACATTCTTTTGTGCTTTCTTTACTCCGCGTTGCCGCCTTGATGAGACTTTTAGCCTGTTATTCAAATTAATTGCTGATGATAAGTCGCATCGATAACATTTTGCATTCATACGAAATAGCGCATAGACATCATCTTGTGCTGGTGCCTGATGATAAATAGCTGGAATAGTCTTATAACGAAATCTACTGAAACCATTATCGGCATAATATGAACAAATCATTTCCATCGCCTCTATCATTCGATTACCGCGTAATTTACCATCATGCAAAATTCCACCGTAAGTTAATCCTGGATGACTCATTACTACTGATGGATCAACTGGATCCTGTGCTGCTGGCAATACACCAATAATATCATCGTCCTGCATTATCATAATAGAAGTATCGCTAAACCTGCTGCCATGGTATGACAAAAATTTTCGCTTGTGTATAAACGTTGACATATATGATCTTTCACAACAAACATCCCAATCGTCCGCATCGGATTCATTATAGCGCTGCAACCTCATCAGAACTCTTCACAGATAGCCACACCAAAGCCATCTTCTCCAAAATTATTACCATTATAAAAACAATACTTATTACCAAAGGCCTCAATAACTGCAGAATACATAATAGCTTCAGAATCCCACCCGGCCTCAGAAACATCCAGTCCCATCAGATTATCTTTACGATCCCAGCTAAGGCCATCATTTGATCGGGCATATCCTAACCGATAACCCTCTAGTGATTTTCGTCTGATTGAATAAAATAATTCATAATCATCACTTGAGTTCTTGACTACCCATGGCCGCCCAAAACCATGCTCATCGTCATCTGTAATATTCAAACAAGGTGCTCCACAACTTCCCCAGTTTATGCCATCAGGTGATTCCAGATATTTCAGGTTATAAACCGGCTTTTTTTTATTTGATAATGTCACCCAGTCCGAACCAGACACATACCATAGTCGATAACATGCCTTCTCTTTTATTACAAACGGGCCGCCTCTGAAATACAATTCTCCCGGACTACGCTCAAGCACAGGCGTTTCCTGATACCGCCTGAATGTTAAGCCACCATCTGTACTCACAGCAAGACCGGTAAGCAAGCGATATCTTATTTTTTTCCCGTGTTCAAATCCTGCGTAGTACATATAATATTTTTGGCTATCTACCTGAACGACGCTGCACGCCAGCACTCCATTCTCATCAAATGTTCCTGGTCTACCAACATCAAGCAAACACTGTTCAGAAAAATCAAGAACCCGTAACGGATTATGTGCATCTAGGTCGACCCATCCAGGGCGACCTATAAATTGATCATCACAACAAGTAATATAAACTCTTATAACATCGTCATTAATTCTTACAGGAGTCGGAATCATCGCATGCGTCTTTGCCCAGGAGTACGTACCCTCCGGTCGGTAGACAAGACCTAACTTACGCCACTTCATAATCAGGCTTTGACCCTGCTAATACGCCTGGCACTACCTTTAGGCTCCTGTACCACACCTTTAACAACCTTGTCTTCTTCGACATTTTTGACAACTACTGCACCCGCACCGACAATACAATCATTCTGAATCGTTAAATTATTTGAGATTGTTGCATTGACGCCAAGAAAACAGTTTTGACCTATTTCAACATAACCAGACAAAACCACATGAGATGCTATAAAACAATTATCTGAGATTTTTGAGTGATGGCCAATATGATTACCACTCCATAAGACAACGTTATTGCCAATTTTTACAAATGGCTGCACTGTATTATCCTCGAATATAAAACAATGCTCTCCTAATTCTGCATTCTTCCAGACAAAAGCATTTGAGCTTATATAGGATGCTGCATGATAGCCCTTTTTTTTCGCTTCCTGATACAACCTTGTTCGTAACCGATTCAGCTGTGTATACACTGCAGCAACAAAGAAATAATGATTATCAGGCTCATACTGTGTTTCTAATGTTTCAAACGCGACTACAGGTAGCCCAAACATTTCGCTTTTGTGAAGATATTCAGATTCCACAGAGAATGCAACCACTTCATATTCTGAATCATAAGTAAAATATTCGTATGCTATTTCTGCAAATGCACTGTCACCGACTATAATTATTTTTTTACTCTTTTTCATATCTGTCTCATATTATCAAGGACGAACAATCAATATGTCTTCACGCCTGTTTGCCATAGGAAGATCTGGTGATTGCGGCAAAATATACGCATCGAATCCTTGTATCCTGGCGCGCTGAACGATTGCCTGTATCACGCTATCATCTATCTGACAATTTTCAATCTGATCGTAATTCACTATTGGCGGTGTTTCTGTTTTCATGAATTTTTTATGGAATTGAACCCCGGCTTCACTGGAAAAAAAACGCTTACGCTTGGAAATGTTTGGTATATCACCTATTAAGATCTGACCACCTTCTGCCAGCAGGGAAAGCGATCGATCAATAAACTTCCATAAATTAGCCTCAACAAAAACATATTGAATAACACTGTAAACCAGAATGACGTCTACATTTCCTGTCAGATTGTTAAATAGACCAGCTATCTCCGGAAAATATCCCGGTATTTTTTCAACGCCTGTTTTGTCAGGTAATAGTGCTAACATTTCTTCTGAGTCCACCAGATACAATTTATGCTTTTGATCGCCACAACGATTTGTCAACAATATGGGCAATTCACTACAACCCGCCCCGATATCTAATACTGTTTTATTTCTTCCCTTAAGGTTAGTAAGCTTTGTTTCAATATCACGCAAAATAGATGGCCCTGAACCTTCTCTGTAGCTATCCGGGAACCCTATTTTTTCAAAACAACTCAAGTTATCGTCTAATGCCATTTTCTTAAAGTCGCTAAACTTGAGATTTTCATATTTACTATAATCAACCATTTAACATCTATTCCTGTTATAACTTCTGATAACACATACGCTTATCAAAAATGAGCGTCAAACTCATCTCCCTCAATTAATGCATCCAGCGCATTGACAACCTCATTCGCATCAATACGATAATCACAGTGATAGTCTGATGTATGTGTCCCTGCTATTTTTTCACCAAAAACGTAGCGCAGGTCCTGACCTATGATTCCGGCAATATTCGATAAAAATGTTCCCTCCTCCCAATCTTTCGAAATAAGAAAAAGTACTTTTACATCAGCAGGTGAAAATAGGATATTTGTAAACCCTGAACTGCCAGGTCCGGCAATTATTTCTGCATGATTAAAAAGTGATAACTTCTCTTCAAAAGATAATGTATCAGGTGAGACTACTTCGAACCCATATCGTTTAAAAATTTCCTGTATTTCGATTTCATTTTCCAATCTTCTGAATGCAGCTCTCTCTCTGCTTATAAACAGACGTTTTGAACCTCTTGAAGATCTGCTTTCAGGTTTGAAAAACAGACCCCTCATTAACTTGATTGCCGTATTTGAAATCACAACATCACATGCCTTGATATGCGTATCCTTCTTCAGGTTTATTGGCATGGTGCTTAGGGCTGATGGCATCACGAGTCGCTTACAACGATAAACTCTGCCAGCCTGCATAAGGATTATTTTACGATTATGTCGGTTTACTATTCTCAGTAGTGCTTCCTGGTGTGGATCAGCGACACTGACTGCATCCACAAGTAATGGTAAATGCGTATATTCTGATAAACCATCAAGCGCGATTAAACGTGGTAAATACTCAATCAACCAATGTGAATAATTATAACTGGCTACCCCTGCTAGCATCACAGCGGCATCTATTTCTTGCTCAACTTCACCTGGAATATCCACTAATGCCTTGTGATTGGAATAAAACCTGACCACATCATCAGTCAATTCATAACGGTTTGACTCTGTATTAAATGCCAGGTCATTAAGTACGACTGTATCTTTCACCAGGATTAGATCCCTACCTCCGACAATCGTCGCATCATCACACTCTGCTACATAATATTCAGGCTGAACGATTATCTCTTTTTCCTGTTCTTTTTCATCCCAGGCAACAGGTGAATAAACACGATATTCCTGTTCCTTTTCAACTATTTTGTAAGGTAAGGAATATTGCTTACAATGATCTTTTACACGTGTGATCGTCACTCGCCTGACATCATGTCTGGCAAGATTTTCCCTGGAATATAATAGAAAATCGATATAGTGATTAATGCTTGCTTTAAAATCACCTTTTTCAAATAATATTTTACCTAACTCAAAGTGTATCCGGGGATTCTCGAGGCTATATGTCAGGGCTTTTTCTAATGCGACTTGTGCAGCTTCACTCATACCATGATCAATATAAGTCAATGCTAACTGAGAGACTGCGGCTGAAGCACTGGCAACCTCATGCGCCTTGATTTGCTGGCCCAGTTGACCCGTCTCCTTATAAATTTCTGCTAAATCATTGTAATACTTTATTTCAGCAGGATTTAAATCAATTGCTTTTTTAATATAGCCAATCCCTAATTCAACGTTACCCTGCTGGTAAGTGATGATCCCAAGCATATGCCACATATCTGTATTATAAGGTGCATCAGACAAAATTTGCTTGCACAGTATTTCCGCATGGCCATATTCAGCCTGCTCATACAAATTGAAAACCTTTTCAACTATGTTCCCACTCACATCAATACCTAATGCAGACATCACTATCCTTTCAAATGTCACCCAACAACAAATTTATTGATGCATTTTCCATACCAAAGCATTTTTCATGACAATTACCTCATCTATAGACGAATTAATGCTTCCAAGGTACAAAAAGGTGTATCAATAACTACCCTGTTGAGACAACAGAAGGATTTTCATATCCTGAATGTCGAATATGAACGTCTCAGAGTCAAATTGTCGACATATACAAGTCGTTATTGCCTTCACGATTCTAATAATTGCGTCTGATACGTTTGGACACAGTCAATCAGGTTACAAGATGACATGAGAATAAAGTATAATTATGCAATGATATCAATAAGATAAGTGATATACACTCTACGCAGAGCGTGTCGTCAAATTTATGTCTATTGAGCATACCTGCTGACAAAAACCGCCTATAACTAGCTGATTATTATTATTTTATCGACATATTTTGCTTGGCTTGGAATTTGCATCTACTTAAAATAAAGTGATTAGTCTTGTTAATCATTTTCAATCATAAGGAATGCGTGTATGAAAGCTGTAATCCTCGCTGGTGGGTACGGTACTCGATTAACTGAAGAAACGATTCTCAGGCCAAAACCAATGGTTGAAATTGGCGGCAAGCCTATCTTGTGGCACATATTAAAAATATTCTCTGCCCATGGAATAAATGACTTCATTATTTGCTGTGGCTATAAAAGTTATGTCATAAAGGAATATTTCGCCAATTATTTTTTACATTCATCTGACGTTACCTTCGATATGACGAGTAATAAAATGGAAATTCACCAGAATAAAGCTGAACCCTGGAAGGTAACGCTTATTGATACCGGCGAATCAACTGCGACAGGTGGGCGACTAAAAAAAGCGTCTGAATACATTGGTGACGATGATTTTTGTTTTACATATGGTGATGGCCTTGCTGACATAAACATAAGCCAACTCATCCATCATCATAATGAGAAAAAACTGCTTGCAACCGTTACTGCTGTACGACCACCCGGACGCT
>Ga0316205_10003211_pt1 | contig 15769 bp, 20 predicted proteins | sample 3monthpyrite_MG_FD_204941 | JGI IMG/M metagenome (GOLD analysis project Ga0316205, IMG submission 204941) | Microbial mat bacterial communities from mineral coupon in-situ incubated in ocean water Damariscotta River, Maine, United States -... | ecosystem: Environmental > Aquatic > Marine >... | reverse complement strand
GAGTGCCGCGCTGGTCAAGGCAAAGGCCGCTGTCCAGCGCGCCTCTGGCACCGCCGCGTTCGAAGCCGAATCCAAGGTCGGCGCATTGACCCGCGACCTGGAAGCGGCCTACCGGACGCTGAGCCGGTCGCGCGCCATGGCCAGATCCAGCACCGCTGGGCATGTTTTCGTTCTGTCAAACGCTAAGTCCCTGGGCGAGGCAATCGTGCTGATCGGCCTTTCCCGCCGCGCCAACCCCGAGGACCATGTGCGTGAACTGGGCCGGGGTCTTCCGTTCCCGTTCGACATAGAAGCGATGGTCTATTCCGAGGACGCCGAGACGCTGTGCAACGAGGTCTGCTCCGCACTGGCCCCCCACGCGCTTGACCCGGCGCGCGAAGCCGGGAAAGGGTTTTTCCGGATCGGCGTGGCGGACGTGCTGGCCGAATTCGAAAAAGTGTCCGCGACCCCGGACGGACGCCGCAGCCCGGCGTAAACCGGCACTTGCCCGCGCTCCCCGGCCCGCGATAATCAGACGCCATGGCCAAGCTCTATTTCCACTACTCGACCATGAATGCCGGGAAATCGGCGATACTGCTACAGGCGTCGCACAACTACGTGGAACGGGGGATGCAGACCTATCTGCTGACCGCCCAGTTCGATACCCGCGCCGGGCAGGGCCGCATCGCCAGTCGCATCGGGCTCGTGCAAGAGGCGGACACCTACAGCCAGTCCTCGGACCTGTTCAATGTGATCGAACGGCGACTCGCCAAAGGGCCCTGTGCCTGCGTGTTCGTGGACGAGGCGCATTTTCTGAGCGAGGCCCATGTCTGGCAACTTGCCCGCGCGGTGGACGATCTGGGCGTGCCGGTCATGTGCTACGGTCTGCGCGTGGATTTTCGCGGCAAGCTGTTCCCCGGCTCGGCAACGCTTCTGGCCCTGGCCGACGAAATGCGCGAGGTGCGCACAATCTGCCATTGCGGGCGCAAGGCGACGATGGTTGTACGGCTCGACAGCGCTGGCAAGGTACTGCTCGACGGCGATCAGGTTCAGGTTGGCGGCAATGAAAGCTATGTGTCGCTGTGCCGCCGTCACTGGCGCGAGGCCGTGGCGGATGCAAACCCCTGGCTTAAACCGGGTTAGGCAAGGGGCGTCCCTCGCTCATCGCAATGACATTGGCCAGCGCCATGTTGCCCATCGCCTCGCGCACCTCCAGCGCGGCCGTCCCCAGATGGGGCAACAGCACCATGTTTTCCAACGCCTTCATCGCCTCCGGAACATTGGGTTCGAACTCGTAGACATCCAGACCCGCCGCTGCGATTTTTCGCGCTTGCATCGCCTCGTTCAGCGCGGTTTCATTCACGACATCGCCCCGCGCGATATTGACGAAAATCGCGTGGGGCTGCATCGCCCCGAACGCCTCGGCGTCAATCAGATGGTGGGTTTCGCCACTTCCGGGCACCGCGACCACAACAATATCCGCCGCCGCCATCACATCCACCAGACTGTCCAGCTGGCGCGCGGGCAGGCCTGCGTCTTTCTGCGAGCGGTTGTAATAGACCACGTCCATGCCGAATCCGAAATGGCACCGCCGTGCGATGGCTTGCCCGATCCGCCCCATGCCGACAATCCCGACCGTCTTGCCGGTGACATGCAGACCCAGCATCTGTGTCGGGGTCCATCCGCGCCACCGGCCCGAGCGCACCAGCCGCTCGCCTTCACCGGCGCGGCGCGCGGCCATCAGCACAAGCGTCATCGCGATATCGGCGGTTGCATCCGTCACCGCGCCGGGGGTGTTGGTCACCGGCACTCCGGCCAATTTCGCGGCGGCGGTGTCAATATGGTTATAGCCGACCCCGAAATTGGCCAGGATCCGCGCCCGGATCTCTCCGGCCTCGGCAAAGGCGCGCGCACTGAATGCGTCCCCCAGCGTCGGCAGGATCGCGTCCTGTTCGCGCAGGGCCGCGACGCATTCACCGTGGCTCATCGGATCGGATGAATCGCGCAGGGTCACGTCAAAGCGCGCCCGTGCGGCCTCCATGACACTCTCGGGCAAGGCGCGCGAGATCAGCAGTCTTTCGCTCAATGCAGGCGTCCTCCGAGGGGAACCGATTTGTCGGGCGCGGCCAGGACAATTGCGCCATCGTCATCTGTGAACCCCAGAACCAGAACCTCGGACATGAATGGCCCGATCTGGCGCGGTGGGAAGTTCACCACACCCATGACCTGACGGCCGATCAGGTCTGCGGGCGAATAGTGCATGGTGATCTGGGCCGAACATTTCCGTTCGCCGATGTCCCCGCCAAAGTCGATCCACAGCTTGAAGGCCAGTTTGCGCGCTTCCGGGAACGGCTCGGCGCGCACAATTTTGCCGACGCGGATGTCCACTTTCAGGAAATCGTCATAGGTAATCTGGCTCATCCGCGCAGCTCCCGGCTGCGGTTGGACGCGGCGGCAACGGTGGCTTTCATCAGGGGCGGCAGGCCGGAAACCTCGTCCATCAGCACGCGCAGCCCGGCCTCGGTGGTTCCGGCGGGCGAGGTCACGTTCACGCGCAACTGACCGGGTGTCTCGTCGGCCTGCATGGCCAGCGCGCCCGCCCCCGCGACGGTCGCTTTGGCAAGCTGCATGGCAAGGCCGGGTGCCAGTCCCTCGGCCTCTGCCGCCGCCGCCAAAGCCTCGATCATGTGAAAGACATAAGCCGGACCGGACCCCGACACGCCGGTCACGGCGTCCATGTCATCCTCGGTGTCGAGGCGGACCACCTGGCCGATGGTGACAAGCAGCGCCTCGGCCAGGTCCAGATGGGCCGCCGTGGCGGCAGAATTGCCGACAATCGCGGTGATCCCCTGACCGACGGCGGCGGGTGTATTCGGCATCGCCCGAACGATCGGCGTATCCGGCCCGAACGCGGCCTCGTAGGTGGCGATCGTGGTTCCCGCCGCAACCGAAAGGATCAGCGTCTCGCCCCCGCCCAGCGGCTTCAGTACCGGCAGGGCCTCGGCCATGGTCTGCGGTTTGACGGCGATCATCGCCACGGCAGGAGCGTCGGGCACACCGGCATTCACCTGCACCCCCTGCGCTTTCACCCAGTCGGACGGATACGGATCGGAGATCCAGACCGACCCGGCGGGAACCCCCTCGGCCAGCCAGCCGGCCAGCATGGCCGATCCCATCTTGCCGCAGCCCAGCATATGCAGCCCGCGCTGCCCAACAGTTTCCGGTATCATGGTGCCCCCGCCCGTTGTCTCAGGCGCGACCGTAAGCCTCGGCAATGGCGACTTGCAAGGCATCTTCAGGTTCGCGACCCGCCCAGGACACAAGCTGGAACGCCGGATAGAACCGCTCGCAGTTCGAGACAGCGGCGGTCAGCATGGTGTCGATCTGCTCTGGCCCCGCGCTCATGCCACCGCTCAGCATCAGACCATAGCGGAACACCATCAGCCGTTGCGGCTTCCAGTAGGTGAACGCGCCGGACCAAAGCCGGTCATTGGCGAGATTCAGCGCATCGTGCAGCGCCGGCATTCGGTCTTCGGGTGGTTCCATCTCGAAGGTGCAGACAAGACGCAGGGTCTCGTCATAGGCGCTCCACGCCAGGGTTACGGAATAGGTCCGCCACTGTCCTTCCACGGACATGGCGATCTGATCGTCGGCGATACGGTCGAAATCCCAGGCGTGATGTTCAGCCAGAGTTTCAACTATATCTATGGGGTGGAGGTCTTCCGCCTCCCACAACTGCTCTAGGTTCGACATTCCCTGCCTTGTTTTTTGGCCCTTTGTGGGGTGACCCACTAGTGGCTGGGTGTCATCGCAAGGTCCGTGTTGCCCGCACGGTAGCCTTACAAGATATGGTGGTCGCCATGGGATTCTGTGTAAAGGGAAATCTTCCTTTCTCAAAGTGCGGCAGGCGATATTCGTCACCTTGCCCACAGGAAATTGGCCGCAAAACGCGGCCATGTTTCGATCCTTCAATTTTCGGGGTGTCGCGCGTTCCAATCGGACAACACCGTCCGGTTGAACGGATTACTTCAGCTTCTCTTCCAGCGCCGCAATGCGGGCCGACAGCGCTTCGTTCTCTTCGCGCGCCTTCTGTGCCATGGCCCGTGCCGCGTCGAATTCCTCGCGGGTGACGAAATCCCGGTCCGCAAGCCAGCGGTCCATGATACCCTTCATCGCGTTCTCGGCTTCGTCCTTGGCACCCTGGGCGACGCCCATGGCATTGGTCATCAACTGGCTGACATCGTCCAGAATCTTGTTGCGGGTCTGCATCGGGTTTCTCCGGTCGCTTCTACACCCCTGATATGGGCATCCCGCGCGCCAAGCTCAACCTTGACTTGGCGATGTGGACACGCAATTCGGGGGCATCATGGAGTCGTTGCACAATGATCCCCTTTGCGATCCCCTTTCCCCCGCTTAGTCCCGATCTTTTCTCGCTCGAAATCGGAAGCTTCAATTTAGCGCTCAGATGGTACGCGCTGGCTTATATCGCCGGGCTGCTGATCGGCTGGCGCATGGCGGTTTCACTGGTCAAGCGCCCCGAACTCTGGCGGGACGGAACACCGCCGATGTCCCCCGAGAATGTCGAGGCATTGCTGACCTGGGTCATTCTTGGCGTCATCATCGGCGGGCGGTTGGGGTTCGTGCTGTTCTATCAGCCCGACTACTACCTCGCCAATCCGCTGGAGATCCTGATGGTGTGGCAGGGCGGCATGTCCTTCCACGGCGGTCTGACCGGGGTGATCGTGGCGGGGCTGATCTTCTGCTTGCGCATCAAGGCCCCGATTCTGCGGGCCGCCGACATGATGGCAATGGCCACGCCCGTTGGACTGTTTCTGGGCCGGATCGCCAATTTCGTGAATGCCGAGCTTTGGGGGCGACCCAGCCAGGTGCCATGGGCCGTCGTGTTCCCCGGAGCCTCGGCCCAGAACTGCCCGGTTGACTGGACCGGCGTCTGCGGGCGGCACCCCTCGCAACTCTACGAAGCCGCGCTGGAAGGCATTGTGCTGCTGGGACTGCTTTTGTGGCTGGTCTATCGCCGGGGCGCGCTCAAAACACCGGGATTTGTGACCGGCGTGTTTTTTGTCGGCTACGGCGTGGCGCGTGCTCTGGTCGAACTTGTGCGCCAGCCCGATGCGCAATTCGTGACTGAAACGAACCCGATCGGCTATGTCTGGCAAATCGGCGAATTCGGCCTGACGATGGGACAGATCCTGTCGCTGCCGATGATCGCGCTTGGCCTTGGCCTGATCCTGGGTGCCCGAATGCGCCGGACATGACACCGCTGGGCGAGCGCCTGATCCGTCGGATCGCCGCGACTGGCCCGATCTCGCTCGCCGAGTATATGAGCGAGTGTCTTCTGCACCCCGAATTCGGCTATTACACGACCCGCGATCCGTTCGGGACCGCGGGCGATTTCATCACCGCGCCCGAGATCAGCCAGATGTTCGGCGAGTTGGTCGGTCTGGCGCTGGGCGATGCCTGGATGGCCCAGGGGCGGCCGCAGAACGCCTTGCTTGTCGAACTTGGTCCGGGGCGCGGAACGCTGATGAGAGATGCGCTGCGGGCGCTGAAAACCGTATCCGGGGACGCGCTCAATCCCTGGCTGGTCGAGGCCAGCCCGACATTGCGCAAGGTGCAATCGGAAACGATCGGTCAGCCGGTTGCCTGGGCGGACACGCTGGACGCGCTGCCCGATGGCCCGGTCTTTCTGATTGCCAACGAATTCTTCGATGCGCTGCCGATCCGGCAATACCTGCGTGACGGCGATGGCTGGCGCGAACGTGTGGTCGGTGTTGCGGACGGTGGGCTGAGTTTCGGGCTGACCGACCCGGCGCATTATCCACCCCTTGATGCGCGTCTCGAAAACACGGCACAGGGCGATCTGGTCGAAACCTGTGCCCCGGCGGATGCGCTCGTCGCCGGGATCGCCATCCGGATTGCCGAACAGGGGGGTGCTGCACTGATTGTCGACTACGGACATTGGGGCGGCACCGGAGACACGTTTCAGGCCGTCACGCGGCACCGGAAATGCGATCCCCTTGCTGCGCCGGGGCAGGCGGATCTGACCGCACATGTGGATTTTGCAGCTCTCGCGCGGACGGCAGCGCAATCCGGCGTTCAGGTCGCCCCGATGACCGATCAGGGTGTGTTTCTGGAGCGTCTCGGCATCACCGCGCGCGCACAGCAACTGGCCGCCGGGCTGGGCGAGGACGACCTGGAGATGCTTATCCGGGCGCATCGCCGCTTGACCCATCCCGAAGAAATGGGGAGTCTGTTCAAGGTTCTCGGACTGGTGCCAATGGGGGCGTCCGAAATTGCCGGAACCGGGTAACACGGGGCTGGCAACAACATGACACTGACGCTCGAACCGCTCCAATCCGATCTGTTGCGTGCCCAAAAACATGCCTTTTTCTCGCGCAAGGGGGGCGCGTCGTCGGGCGTGTTTTCGGGTCTGAATTGTGGCCTTGGCTCGTCGGACCAGTCGGCGGTCGTCGAAGTGAACCGGGCGCGTGTTGCCGAATGGATGGGGGTCGATGTCAGTCATCTGGTCACGGTCGAACAGACCCATTCCGCAGATGTGTTTGCCGCCACTGAACCTCTGAACGGATCCCGGCCCAAGGCCGACGGGCTGGTCACGGCAACGCCCGGACTGGCGCTGTCGATCCTGACCGCCGATTGCCAGCCGGTTCTATTTTCTGACGAGGCCGCCGGGGTTGTCGGCGCGGCCCATGCCGGATGGAAAGGGGCGCTGGACGGTGTTCTGGACAACACGGTGGACGCCATGGTGGCACTGGGCGCGCATCGTGACCGGATACGGGCCGTCATCGGGCCATGTATCAGCCAGCGCGCTTACGAGGTCGGCCCGGAATTCCTCGACCGTTTTCTGGACGACGACCCCGAGAACGGCCGTTTCTTTGCCCAGGGGACGAAGGACAGGGCCATGTTCGACCTTGTGTCCTACGGTCTGGTCCGGTTGCGCGCTGCGGGCGTGGGCGAAGCGGTCTGGACAGGCCATTGCACCTATTCCGATCCACAGCGGTTTTATTCCTACAGGCGTGCGACTCATGCCGGTGAAATCGATTATGGACGACTGATCGCCTCGATTCGGCTGTGAAGCGCCGTGTTTTCGCCAGATTTGAACGGAAACTTTTCGATTTTCCGCTGCTAATCCATTAAAATTAAAGCGAAATTGTTTGTTTCCGGAATTTGGGCCGAATTCGCCCCAATTCCCGAAGCTTGCGCTGCTTTGACCCAAAGCCGCCCCAATGCAGGCCGAAAATGGAACAGTTCGCAGCCCTGGGGGGATGCGCGCAATACATTTGGACCCGCCCGACACCACCTGGGCGTCCGCTCAAGTGGCGGGCCAAAAGGAGTACTAGTTATGAAGACGCTGCCACGTTGGCTTAAAAACACGATCAAGGAAGCCGAAGAGCTGACAATCCCGCTGCCTTTCACGCGGGGCAACCGGACACCTGCCGCCACGCGCGAAGGCAAGGACCAGGATCAGCGGCCCGAATTGAAATCTGCCTGAAGCGGGGCGTCCGCGCCCCTCTTCGCTTTCTCAATGGCGCGTCCAGCCTCGGACGCGCCATTTTTTTGTCCCCGCCGTTGCTGAAACGAATCACATTCACCGCCCAATTGTGGTCGCATTCGACAACAATCCGGGGCGGGTGAACCACATTCCTGCCATGTATGTGCACAGTTCGAGGCTTTTTTTGACACAACCGGGAACGATGGGCACATTAGGGCAACTGCATTCGGTGGGGGCCGTCGCAGTTCCGAAAGGACAGAGCCTTGGCTCAGTTGGCCCCAAGCCCGGCAGCACTTTCCCTGGTGCCCTCTCGTTACCCTGGCACGCGCGCCCCTCTCGCGCGTGTCAGGGTAGAATCCCGCTGCTGGACCGATCCCACCGTGGCAACCTTTCAGGCGAGCATCCCTCTCGTACCCGCGCTCATGGTCGCCTTTGCCGCTTTCACCCACGGAACCGAATTTGCCGTGCCGCAAGGCCCCAACGTCGCCATCGAAGACCTGATCCCCGGGGACGAGTTGCGCACCATGTCCGGCGATTCCGCGCGCCTGTTGTGGGTTGGCAGTGTCGAACTGACGCCGGTCATGCTGTCTCGCGCCACGCCCCCTGACTGTCCGGGCCTGGTGCGCATTCTGCCCGACAGGTTCGGCTATGCGCGACCGGCAAGGGACATCGTTCTGGCCGGAGGTGCCGAGATCAACGTGGGGGATTTTCCCCGCGAAGCCCGCGGCCTTGTGGATTACGAATCGATCCTGCCCGTGACCCCGCCGGGTCCGGTCCGCATGTTCCAACTGGTATGCGACAAGCCGAGCGCCCTGATTGCCAACGGTCTTTCAGTACCGAGTTTTGCGCTCTCGACCTGGTTGACGCAGCAGAACCCGCTGGTCCAGGATCTGCTGGCGCAAGTCCTGCCGGGTGGCGGTCACGAAATCGACGTGGCCTAAGCCGTCCGGCCCAGTCGTTCTTCCAAAACTTCGAACGGAACGCCGGGGTCGTCCTTGGCACCGCGAATGACCAGCGATGTCTTGACGCTGGCGACGCTGTCAGCCGCTGTCAGTTCCTCGGTCAGAAAACGCTGAAACGTGCTCAGATCGGGGGCCACGCATTTCAGGATGAAGTCGATCTCGCCGTTCAGCATGTGGCATTCGCGAACCAGCGGCCAGGCGCGGCAGCGGGCTTCGAAAGCCGAAAGATCGACCTCGGCCTGGCTGGTCAGTCCGACCATCGCGAACACCTGGACTTCGAATCCCAGAAGCCGGGGGTCCACCTCGGCGTGATAACCGCGCACAAAGCCCTGATCTTCCAGGGCGCGGACCCGGCGCAGGCAGGGCGGGGCCGAAATCCCGACCCGCTTGGCAAGTTCGACATTGGTCATCCGCCCGTCGGCCTGCAATTCGGCGAGAATATTTCGGTCGATCTCGTCAAGACGTGTACCCGGCATTTTTCGAACTTCTCCGCTCTCTTTGACCGTTTCCTACGGAATTGACCCCTGTTGCGCAATAATATTTCGCAACCGCGCAACATATTTTCCCACAAGACCCCGTTTGACAGGTCCGCCCTTACGTCTTTTCCCCGGTGAAGCGAGCGCCTATATGTCTGGAACCCGTAATTCCGGAGTTCTGACATGTCCGACGCGACCCCCCCGAACCGCCACACCAGATTGCTCATCATCGGCTCCGGTCCCGCGGGATATACTGCGGCCGTCTACGGTGCGCGCGCGATGCTCGAACCGCTGCTGATCCAGGGTATCCAGCCCGGTGGACAACTGACCGTGACCACGGATGTCGAAAACTGGCCCGGCGATACCAGCGTGATGGGGCCGGACCTGATGGCGCGGATGGAGGCGCATGCGCGTGAAGTCGGGACCGAACTGATCGCCGATCACATCAGCGCGCTCGACCTGTCGTCGCGCCCGTTCCGCGCGATCTCGGACAGTGGCACGGTTTACACGGCAGATGCGCTGGTTCTGGCCACGGGCGCTCAGGCGAAATGGCTGGGCCTCTCGTCCGAGGAGCATTTCAAGGGGTTTGGCGTTTCGGCCTGTGCAACCTGCGACGGGTTTTTCTTTCGCGGCAAGGAAATCGTCGTGGTGGGCGGCGGCAACACCGCTGTGGAAGAGGCGCTGTTCCTGACCAATTTTGCCACCAAGGTAACGCTGGTCCATCGCCGCGACAGCCTGCGGGCCGAGAAGATCATGCAGAACCGGCTGTTCAAGAACCCGAAGATCGAGGTGATCTGGGATCACGAGGTAGTCGAGGTTCTGGGCTCGCACGAACCGCGCGGGGTCGAAGCTGTCCGGTTGCGCCATGTCAAATCCGGCGAGACCCAAGACGTATCCTGTTCTGGGTTCTTCGTGGCCATCGGACACGCGCCCGCGACCGAATTAGTCAAGGACAAGCTGGAAATGCACAACGGTGGCTATGTGAAAGTCGCGCCCGGCAGCACGCGCACGTCGATTCCGGGTGTATTTGCAGCGGGCGATCTGACCGACCACATTTATCGTCAGGCGGTGACCAGCGCGGGCATGGGATGCATGGCTGCTCTCGATGCCGAGAAGTACCTTGCCGAACAGGAGGACGACAGCGCCATCGCGGCGGAATAGCCGCCTCAGCGCGTCGGGACGGGCGTCTCTCCACGGTAGTCGTAGAACCCGCGGTCGGTCTTGCGTCCCAGCCAGCCGGCCTCGACATATTTCGTCAGCAGCGGGCAGGGCCGGTATTTCGTATCGGCCAGCCCGTCATGCAGCACGTTCATGATCGCCAGACAAGTGTCCAGACCGATGAAATCCGCCAGTTCCAGCGGACCCATGGGATGGTTCGCGCCCAGTTTCAGCGAACTGTCGATGGATTTGACCGAACCGACGCCTTCGTAAAGCGTATAGACCGCCTCGTTAATCATCGGCATCAGGATACGATTGACGATGAAAGCCGGGAAATCCTCGGCGCTGGCGGCGGTCTTTCCCAGTTTTTCCACCACCGCAAGACAGGCGTTGTAGGTCTCTGCGTCAGTCGCAATTCCGCGGATCAATTCGACCAGTTGCATCACCGGAACCGGGTTCATGAAGTGAAACCCCATGAACTTCTCGGGACGGTCGGTGCGCGACGCAAGCCGGGTAATCGAAATCGACGAGGTGTTCGAAGTCAGGATCGTGTGAGGGCGCAAATGGGGTAAAAGATCTTCGAAAATCGCCTGTTTGACGGTCTCCCGCTCGGTCGCCGCCTCGATCACCAGATCGGTATCGCCGATTTTCGGCAGATCGAGCGTGGTCGTTATGCGCGCCACAGCCGCGTCGCGATCCTCGCCCGTGATCCGTTCGCGGCTGACCTGACGATCCAGATATTTGGAAATCACCGCCATGCCCTTGTCGAGCGCGTCCCGCGTGATGTCGTGTAGAACGACATCGTAGCCCGCCAGTGCCAGCACATGGGCAATCCCGCTGCCCATCTGACCGGCTCCGACGACACCTACACTTTGAATTTCCATTGGGCGATGATCCTGACACTGCTGCGCGCGCACAATAGGCGCGGTCAGAGGCCACGTGCAAGCCGCACCTGCACCCCGGACCGGCTCGTTAGAAAACGCGGCAAATTTGCGCGTTAGCCGTTTGGAAAGACCCGCCGATCAATCTGGCTTCGGGTGAGTCGAGAGGTGGGATATTGTGCAATATACGGAACAAGTGCGCCTGCACTATGGCGCGAGCCGGTACGGGGCGTCGAAGCTGCGGTTTCGGGGGCCCCAGCGCCGGGCAGATGGCGAATACATTGCGTTTCTGGGCGGGTCCGAAGTTTATGGAAAATTCGTGGAACGCCCGGTCAGCGACCGGGTCGAGACCGCGTTGAAATTGCCGTGCCTCAATCTTGGCTGCATGAACGCGGGGCTGGATGCGTTCCTGAAAGATCCCTCCGCGCTCGACGTGGCGGGCCGGTCCGTGGCGACGGTCATTCAGATCACCGGGGCGCAGAACAATTCCAACCGATTCTACGTCGTGCATCCCCGGCGCAACGACCGGCTGGTGACAGCGTCTCCCGCGTTGCAGGCTCTGTTCCCTGCGGTCGATTTCGGCGACGTGCACTACACACGCCACGCGCTGCATGAACTGCTCGCGGCCTCGGCCGAGCGTTTCGATCTGGTTGTGGACGAGTTGAAAACGGCCTGGGTCAAACGCATGGAATTGCTTCTGAGCATGATTCCCGGACCGAAACTGCTGCTGCGCATGGCCCGTTACGACCTCAGCGAGACCGGGTCGCTTCGCGCTGGCGATCCACTATTCGTGGACGCTGACATGCTCGCCGCGCTGTCCGGCCAGATCGACGGTCTTGTCGACTATACCTTGTCAGAAAAAGCGGCGTCCGAAGGGGTCTCGGGCATGATCTTCGGGCCGGAAGATGAACCGGCGGCGCGGTGCCTGTTGGGCGCGCAAGCCCATGCCGAGGCCGCAGACATGTTGATCGCGCCGCTTCGGAAACTGTGTCGGCGCAAACAGATCAGGGCCGCGTGAAAAGGCCCGCCGGTGAGGCGGGCCAGATCGCAGGTTTTTTTCCGAAACGTCAGAGCTTCTCGGTCAGTTCCGGCACGGCGGAAAACAGATCCGCCACCAGCCCGTAATCGGCAACCTGGAAAATCGGTGCCTCCTCGTCCTTGTTGATCGCGACGATTACCTTGGAGTCCTTCATTCCGGCAAGGTGCTGGATCGCGCCGGAAATGCCGACCGCGACATACAGATCGGGGGCGACGACCTTGCCGGTCTGCCCGACCTGCCAGTCGTTGGGTGCGTATCCGGAATCGACCGCTGCACGCGAAGCTCCAACGGCGGCGCCCAGCTTGTCGGCCAGCGCCTCGATCAGCTTGAAATCGTCCTCGGACCCGACACCGCGCCCGCCGGAAACCACGACCCCGGCCGAAGTCAGTTCGGGCCGGTCGCTGGCGGCAACCTTGTCCTCGACCCATTCCGACAGGCCCGGATTGTCCGCAGCGGCGATGGTTTCCACCGGTGCCGACCCGCCGTCACCCGCGGCGTCAAAGGTGGAAGTGCGGATCGTGACCACTTTCTTCGCATCGCCCGATTTCACGGTCTGGATCGCGTTGCCCGCATAGATCGGGCGTTCAAACGTGTCGCCATCGACAACGCCCGACACATCCGAGATCACCATCACGTCCAGCAGGGCCGCCACGCGCGGCATCACGTTCTTGGCGTCGGTCGTGGCCGGCGCCACGATGTGGCTGTAATCGCCCGCCAGACCAACGATCAGCGCCGCCGTTGACTCCGCCAGGCGGTGCCCGAGCGAGGCATCCTCGGCGACCAGGACTTTGGCCACACCGTCGACCGTCGCGGCCTGGGCACCGGCCTCGGCGGCATGGGCACCCGCACACAGAGCGGTGATTTCACCCAATTTGGCGGCGGCGGTGACGGCTTTGGCGGTGGCGTCCAGCGCCAGTTGTCCGTCGGTCACTTCGGCAAGAAGAAGTACAGCCATCAGATCGCCCCCGCGTCTTTGAGTTTCTCAATCAGTTCGTCCACGGAGCCGACGATTTCGCCAGCCTTGCGCGCTTCGGGTTCGATCGTCGTGACGATTTCCAGCCGCGGGCTTGCATCGACGCCATAATCGGCGGGCGTCTTTTCATCGAGCTGCTTTTTCTTGGCCTTCATGATGTTGGGCAGGCTGGCATAGCGCGGCTCGTTCAGGCGCAAATCCACGGTGATGATGGTGGGCATCGTCACCTTGATCGTCTGCAAGCCACCGTCGACCTCGCGAGTCACAACCGCGGTGTCACCCTCGATCTCGATTTCCGAAGCAAAAGTCGCCTGGCTCCAGCCCAGCAAAGCCGCCAGCATCTGGCCGGTAGCGTTCATGTCATTGTCGATGGCCTGCTTGCCGCACAGGACCAGACCGGGCTGTTCCTCGTCAACGATCCCCTTGAGGATCTTGGCAACCGCCAAAGGTTCAATATCGGTGTGCACATCGTCCGCCGCGATCACAAGAATTGCGCGGTCCGCGCCCATCGCGAGTGCGGTGCGCAGCGTTTCCTGATTCTGCTTCACACCAACGGATACGGCGACAATCTCGTCGGCCTTGCCCGCTTCCCGCAGGCGGATCGCCTGTTCCACGGCAATCTCGTCGAACGGGTTCATCGACATTTTGACATTGGCGAGATCGACACCGCTGCCATCCGCCTTCACGCGGACTTTCACGTTGTAATCAATCACGCGCTTGACCGGCACCAGCACCTTCATCTGCACGTTTCTCCTGTGGTTGACGCACCCCGGTTCGGGGGTACGGAAATCTTCCGGTCGGTCCTAGCTGAACCGGCGCGGGGGAAATAGGGCAAAATCGACGCGCAAGGCCGTGTGCGCGTCGTGTTTTACGCCCAATTTTGCGTCGAAGTTTATGATCGGCTCCGAAATGCGGCCGAACAGCCCCGTTCCCGGAACACTTTGACGCCAGGTTCTATCTGTTCGCGCCGGGCACCCACAGCACGTCCGCCCCGCCGTTAGCGTTAACAACCCGGCCCGCAACGAAAAACCAGTCCGACAGGCGGTTAAGGTATCGAACCGCCTGCGGGTTTACCGCCTCGTCACCCGCCAGTTCCACGGTCAGACGCTCGGCCCGCCGTGCAACCGTGCGGCACATATGCATATGCGCGGCCAGAACCGTTCCACCGGGCAGGATGAACGAGCGCAAGGGCGAAAGGTCCGCGTTCATCTCGTCGATTTCCGCCTCAAGCCGCGTGGTCTGCGAGGCCACGATCCGCAAGGGCGGATATTCCTTTTCATCGTCCTGTTCCAGGTCCGGCGTACACAGGTCCGCGCCCAGATCGAACAGATCGTTCTGGATCGCGCTCAGGCGCGCATCAAGGGTCCCGTCGCTGTGCAGCCGCGCCAGCCCGACCGTGGCGTTCAATTCGTCCACCGTGCCATAGGCCGAAACACGCATCGAATGCTTGGCCACGCGCGCCCCGTTGCCCAAAGCGGTTTCGCCCGCGTCGCCGGTCCGGGTGTAAATCTTGTTCAGAACGACCATCAGCCTGCGTCCGTGCCCTGGCTGCGCAGGTAGACGAACAGCAGTATCAGCGCCACGGCAACCGCCTGGGCGATGATCCGCCACTGCATGATCTTGTTGGCCTTCTTGCTGTCTCGGCCCGCGCCGAAACCGAAAATGCCGTAGCCCAGAATGGCGAGCACCACCAGGACGGCAGCGACGACGATGTAAAACAAGGGATCACCAGTCATCACGAACTCCTTTTCGCACACATGGCGATGTAGCGGTCCGGCGGAAAAAAGCGAACCGGTTTTTCACCCGCGCCCGATGATCCGGTCCAGCGCCCTTGTGGTCAGAATCCGCCGCAGAACATTGAACCCATAAGTCGGGGTGGTAACGAACACCCGCGGCGGCGGAGATTTCGATTCCAGAATCGCGAGAATCTTTCTGGTGCAGGCGCCGGGCTCAAGCTGGAAAAAACTGTTGCCGCTGCCCTTGTACAGCTTTTTCAGCAGCGAGGCCCGGTATTGTTCGGCGCGCGCGCTGTTTTCCCAGTCAAACCATTTTTCGAACTGGACGATTGCATTGGCGCGGATGTTCGAGCGGATCGGCCCCGGCTCCAACAGCGTGACCGAAATCGGCGTATCGGCCATTTCCAGCCGCAGCGTGTCGGTCAGGCCCTCAAGCGCATATTTGCTGGCGACATAGGCCCCGCGCCATTTCATCGGCACGAATCCGATGATTGACGAACAGTTTATGATTGTCCCGTGGCCCTGCGCGCGCATGATCGGGATCACCTGCCGGGTCAGATCGTGGGTGCCAAACAGGTTGGTCTCGAAACAGGCGCGCAAGGCTTCGCGCGGCAGGTCTTCGACTGGGCCGGGCACCGCGAACGCCCCGTTGTTGTAAAGTGCATCCAATGTGCCGCCGGTTCGGTCCAGAACCTCGCGTACAGCGGCCTTGATCGAGTCATTATCGTCAAGATCCAGCGGAAAGCTTTCCAGACCCTCATCGCGCAGGCGGGCACAATCCTTGGGCTTGCGGCAAGTCGCGAACACCCGCCAGCCTGCGCGCGTCAGCCCGTGCGCGGCGTCATATCCGATGCCCGACGAGCACCCGGTGATTAGGATCGTGCGTTTCATGCCCGCGCAGATAGCGGTGCGGAACGGCGAAGGAAAGCCTTGGCTGGACGCGGGACATGGGCAGGGCTAAACGAAACCCGATGACCGACACGCCTGACAGTCCTGACCGGAACGACTCCACCGATTTTGTCGCCGAACCGCTG
>Ga0316205_10003209_pt1 | contig 15783 bp, 14 predicted proteins | sample 3monthpyrite_MG_FD_204941 | JGI IMG/M metagenome (GOLD analysis project Ga0316205, IMG submission 204941) | Microbial mat bacterial communities from mineral coupon in-situ incubated in ocean water Damariscotta River, Maine, United States -... | ecosystem: Environmental > Aquatic > Marine >... | reverse complement strand
TTGCCGTCGGTGCGCATCTCGCAAAACGTACCGAAATCCCCGCCCATGCGGCAGGTAAAATTCTGGATGCCGTTTCCGTATTGCGCGATATGGAGGAGGGCGCGGAACCACCACAACTCGGCCGCCGGGTCATCGTCTATGGTGGTGGCAATACAGCCATGGATGTGGCGCGCACGGCGAAGCGCTTAGGCGTTGATGAAGCGATGATCGTTTATCGTCGCTCGCGCAAAGAAATGCCCGCTCATGACTTCGAGGCCACCGAGGCCGAAGAAGAAGGCGTGATGATCCACTGGCTTCGGACCATCAAGCAGATCGATGAGACAACGTTTACGGTTGAGAAAATGGTCATTGATGAAAATGGTCGTCCGAAACCGACTGGTGAGTTTGAAACCATTGAGGCGGATACCCTGATCCTGGCGCTTGGGCAAGACGTTGACACAGGCTTCCTCGACAACATTCCGGGTGTAAAAGTTGCAAGTGATGGCGTTGTCGAAGTTGATAGCCGGATGATGACGGGGCGGGACGGATTGTTCGCGGGTGGCGATATGGTGCCAGCGGATCGAACTGTTACGGTTGCTATCGGGCATGGCAAGAAAGCGGCGCGAAATATTGATGCCTGGATTCGCGGCGAAGAGCTTGCAGAAACCGAAAAGCACGAACTTGCCGGACCCGATGTTCTGAACACCTGGTATTACGACGACGCGCCGCAAACCAAACAATCCCAGCTTGAACTGGTGCGCAGGCAAACCGGTTTTGAAGAAGTGGCCAAAGGCCTGACTGAAGACAATGCATTTTACGAAGCACGGCGCTGCCTGTCCTGCGGCAATTGTTTTGAGTGTGACAACTGTTACGGTATTTGCCCGGACAATGCGATTTCAAAGCTCGGGCCAGGAAAACGGTTTGCGTTCAAATATGATTACTGCAAAGGCTGCGGTATGTGCGTTACCGAATGCCCCTGCGGTGCAATCAAAATGGTCCCTGAAGATATCTAGATGTTGAGCAGGGTGAAGATGGTGACAACGGTTGCCAGAGCCGCCAGACCATAACAGATGATCATGACAGCAGTATCAGCGCGAATGCCGAAGTCATGTGCTGTGATGCGCAGCCGATGCGCAGCGTGCCAGAGTTGCAGGAAAATTATTCCAAAGATAACAAGTTTTCCGAACGGGTTTTGCAGGACGGTCAGGGCGCGCTCATAAGACAAGATGTCGCCTGACAGGAAACCCAGCGGCACGGCTAAGCCGGTTATGATTATCAAGACAGGCGTCAGGAAAGCGGCGAGGGTGCCTCCACCGGCAAACAATGACCAGGCGACTGGTTTGTTCGATCTTGCCATGACTTATGCCCCCACCAGAAAGAGAGCAATACCCGAAATGACGATCCACCCGGCATAATGTGCGCCGATGATCAGCCCGCCAGGTACGCGCTTGTCGGCAAAGGTCAGCGGCATTGCTTTCGGTGTGACATTGAACCAACTCGTCGTGTGATATAGCGCGAAGGCCAGGGCAACGATATGAAACATCATGCCCATTGGACTTTGCACAGCGGCAAGATAAGCCTCATATGCGATCTTGCCCTCGCCGAGGCGAATAAGACCAACAATCAGGACCGCGCTATAGGCACCGATCAGAATGCAGGTTGCTTCGCGGATCATATAACGTATGTAGCGACCCTGATTTAACCACCAGGATGTTGTCTGGACAGGGCGGATGAAGGGTTTGCGGCTCATTTTTTTGCCTCCCCTTTTGGCATCAGGAACGATTTGAAGTAATCAAGCACGCCTGCGATCTTGGCCTGTTGGATGGCGCTTGCCGGATCAACGTCATGCGGACACACATCGGAACACGCCCCAACGAAACTGCATTCCCAGACACCGGGATTACTGGCGACAACATCTTCACGTGCGGACGCGCCGACATCACGGGTATCGAGATTATAGCGATGCGCCAGTGCCAGCGCGGCGGGGCCGACAAAGCTTTCGTTCAGCATGTATTGCGGACAGGCAGCGTAACAGAGCGTGCAGTTTATGCAGAGTGTGTATTGTTTAAACCTCGCAAGTTCGGCGGGCATTTGCTTATGCGTCCCATCGTCAACGGACCGTTTTTCTCGTGGGACGATGTAGGGCTTAACGCTTTTGAGTTTGTCGATGAAGTCATCCATGACAACGACAAGGTCACGTTCGATTGGGAAATTGGCAAGCGGTTCGATCCGCAATTTATCGGGATGATCCCGCAGGAATGAATGGCACGATAAGGTCGGCTCGCCATTGACCATCATACCGCAGCTGCCGCAAACGGCCATGTGGCAGGACCAGCGATAACTGAGCGTACGATCAAGCTCGTCTTTGATGTAATTGACCGCATCGAGCACGACCCAGTCCTCACGGCACGGGACCTGATAGGTCTGGAACGCAGGCTCGTCATCGGTTTCCGGGTTATAGCGGAGAATCTCAATCTCGATGATCCGGGTTTTGATTTCGTCGGGTTTGATTTCACTGGCGGCGGTCATTTCTGGTCGCCTCCATATACACGGACACCCGGTTGAGATTTAGTGATCACGACATCACGGTATTCGATACGTGGTTCTCCTGAAGGATCGTAGTTGGCGAGGGAGTGTTTCAGATAGGTTGTGTCGTCACGTTCTATATAATCAAGGCGTTGGTGTGAGCCTCGGGATTCCTTGCGATTAAGCGCAGAGACAGCCATGGCATGGGCAACATCCAGCATTGAGCCCAGTTCGAACGCCTGAATCAGGTCAGTGTTATAAACATTGCTTTTGTCTTCCAGTTCAACGTTCTCAAAGCGTTTGCGCAGGGAAGCCATTGTCTGGCAAGTCTCTTGTAAAGAGTCTTCCGTCCGGTAAATGCCTGCACCTTCTTCCATGGTCTGATTCATTTCCTTGCGAAGCCCCGGAATGCTTTCGCCATCGCCTGATTGCAGAAACAGGGCCGTCATGCGGCCTCTGGCCACTTCACCCTGGCGGGTGATCTCTGTCGTATCGTCAGGCAGGGTTCCTTTGGACGCAAGTGCCGCTGCTCCCCGTCCGGCGCGGGATCCGAACACCAGCAGTTCAGTGAGCGAGTTTGATCCGAGGCGGTTGGCCCCGTTAATGCTGACGCAGGCGCATTCACCGGCAGCGAACAAACCTTCAATTGAGGTTTCGGCGTTAATGTTGGTGTCGATGCCACCCATTGTATAATGGATAACCGGACGCACCGGAATGGGTTTAAAAACCGGGTCCGCATCAACGTAACTGCTCGCCAGTTCACGAACCAGCGGCAGGCGTTCATCAATTTTTGCCTGTCCGAGATGGCGAAGATCAAGATAGACCACATCACCATGCGGCGTATCGATGGTCCGGCCTTTTTTATTTTCATGCCAGAACGCCTGACTTAACCGGTCGCGTGGGCCAAGTTCCATGGCTTTTTTGCGCGGCCAGGGATCTGGTGGTCCGAGGTTATAATCCTGAAGATATCGATAACCATCCTTGTTCACGAGGATACCGCCTTCCCCACGCGCCCCCTCGGTAATCAGGATGCCCGTACCCGGCAGGCCGGTCGGATGGTATTGGACGAATTCCATATCTTTCAAGGGAACGCCAGCCCGGTACGCCATCGCCATACCGTCGCCGGTTTTAATCGCACCGTTGGTCGTGAACGGGAATACGCGCCCCGCCCCGCCGGTTGCAATGATCACGGACATGGCCTCAAACAGGCGCATCTGTCCGGTCCGCATTTCAATGGCAGTAAGGCCACGGCACCGTCCGTCAACAACAATTAGATCGGTGGAATAAAACTCGTCATAAATTTTAATCGAAGGAAACTGTAGTGATGTTTGATAAAGCGTGTGCAGCATGTGAAAGCCGGTTTTATCGGCGGCGTACCAGGTCCGCTCAACCTTCATACCACCAAAGGGGCGCACAGCAACGCTGCCATCTGATTGTCGGCTCCAGGGGCAACCCCAATGTTCCATACGTGTCAACTCCCGGGGTGCTTCCTTAACGAACAGGTCGACCGCGTCTTGATCACACAACCAATCCCCGCCAGTTACCGTATCGTTGAAATGGTTCTCAAAGCTGTCGTTACTTTGCGCCACGCCCGCCGCACCACCTTCGGCGGCGACAGTGTGACTGCGCATGGGATAGACTTTAGATAAGAGTGCAACACTGAGTGCTGGGTTGGTTTCGGCAACCTCAATGGCAGCCCGTAAACCAGCACCACCTGCGCCAACGATAACGACGTCGGTTTTGATTATTTCCATCACCGTCGCTCCGCTACAACTTTCTGGAAAAGTCCTCCAAAATAGGTTTCCTGACGCCAGTTGAAGTCATCCCGTTTGGCGGCATAGTCGGCAATCTCTTTGCGCCAAAGCCCTTTTGCGAACGGCTCCAGTGTATCAAAGACGATGCTGGTGATAAGCTTCAGGGGGTGGGCCCAGTGTGGTTTATGGTAATCGACAAAAACAACCTTGCCGCCGGGTTTAATGTTTTCGAGCAAGCCATCAACAACCTCGTGCTTAACCTGATCTGGGAGTTCATGCATCAGGAAGTAACAGCAAATTACATCATAGGGATCTTCACCTGGGGAACGCGCATCGGCGCGGCGTGTTGTTGCCTGCGGGTAATCGCGTAACTTGCGGCGGCAGCTAGCAATCTGAATGGGGGCGATGTCGATAACATCAAGATGCCCGTTAGCGCCAACCTGTTTGGCAAGATTAGGCGAAAAATCACCATAAACAGAAGCCGGTTGCAGAACCCGTTGACCAGGTTCGATTTCCGAAAAAGCGGCGCGTTGGAGAAGCCGGTGCTGGCCCCAAAGAATGACCGATACGACCAATTCGCGGTCCAGCATTCTGACATTACGCGGGTCCAGGTACGCCCAGTAGTACACTTCCTGAAGGTAAGACGGAATTTCAACTTTTGACCGACGAAGAGGTGTGACAATTGTATCCGCAGTCATTGTGTCATGAGCTAAATCGGATGACGAAGACACATCTTGCGTCGCCTCAACATAATTCAAGCTTGCATCCATAATCGTAATCCTTCCTTCAACGGCTGCCTGCAGACCTGGTTGTTTTTGTACGTTATTCCCTAGGCAAGTTCCTGATCGTATTTTATTGATTTATGGTAATGTCGATAGACACATATTGTAATTAATCACGCTTCTGATCATAGAAACTCGAGATCATCATGGATATGATGTGGGTCAAATATGATCTGTTATTTTTCGATCTTGTTGACGAGAGATTCACTTTCCTGCAGGGCTCGCCACAATACCTTCCCGGAGCCTGTGCGGGGTAATGAGGCCGTGAAAGATATGAGGCGGGGGACTTTATAGGAGGCCATCTGCTCACGGCACCAGTTTCGAATTTCATCTGCGCTCGGAGAACTCTGTTTATTTGGAATAATAATGGCTTTCACGGTTTCGCCGCGCCGCTCATCAGGGGAGGCGATGATGCAAACTTCTTGAATATCAGGATGAGCATGCATTAACGCTTCCACTTCGGCAGGCCATACTTTGTAACCGGACGCATTGATCATGCGTTTCAGGCGATCAACGAAAAAGAAATACCCTTCTTCATCAACATACCCAAGATCACCAGTACGAAAGAAGCTTTCCCCGTCAAGGTCAATAAAGGCATCTCGCGTGGCAACAGGCTGACGCCAGTATTCTTTGAAAAGCTGAGGCCCCGTCAGGATAATTTCTCCGGTTATACCCGTATCCACTTCCATCAGTGTTTCAGGGTCAATAATCCGGGAATCCACACCGATAAACGGAATACCCATGCATTGCGGCTTGGAACGTTCTGGTGGGTTGATATGTGACGCCGCCGCGGTTTCCGAAAGCCCGTACCCTTCGATGAAATCCAATCCGGTGAGTTTTTTAAGGGTGGCAACCAGTGATGACGGGGTTTGTGCACCACCGCCGCCAATCCCCTTTAAAGACGAAAGGTCATAATTTTCGATGTGAGGGTTGGAAACGAAATCAATTGCCATTGTCGTGATCGAACGCCAGTTGGTAACCCGGTATCGTTCAATTAAGCTGGCGGCAATGGCCCGGTCCCACCGGGTCATCACGATCATGGTTGAGCCTGTAAAAACGGGTGTGTTCATCCCGTTCTGCATGGCTGTAACATGGAACAGTGGCATGCTGATCAATGAGACATCTGTGGGACGTGTCGGCATCCAGTGATGATAGGACAATACCGTGGCGTTAATACTGTGTTGCGTGTGCAGGCACCCTTTGGGCGCTCCAGTTGTGCCGGAACTATAGGCCAATACCGCCCAGTCGTCTGTTGTCGTTGTATGTGGTCCCGGTTTCTGTTTGCTAGTCAGTGCCTCTGCCCAGGCAACGACACTATCATTTTTTATGGTATCGCGAGATGCTGAAACGGTATCCGGGATATCCAGATCGGTTGGCGCGGAAATGTAATCGCCATATGTCGCTACGATAGCGCGCATCTTGTCGCCAGTTCCGATGAGCGGCTCACTCACAGAAAACAGCTCTTGCGCGCAGAGGATTGCGTGAGCTTCCGTGTCATCAGCAATATGACGGACGTCTTCGGTCATGCACATGGGATTGACCAGTACGACAACAGCATCGGCACGAAGGATTGCGTAGTAACCGATAATGAACTGTGGCGAGTTCTGCATAAACAGGAGAACACGGTCGTTTTTTTCAATTCCAAGAATTGTGGTCAGATATCCGGCAAGGGTGTCGACATCGCGTTTAAGATGGTCATAGGTGATCACTGAATCGTAATAGATAAGTGCGGGTTTGTCGGGAAACCGGTTTGCCGAATTTTCCAGATTTTGATAGATCGTGGTCCTGAGCGGTTCCAGAGAGCGCGGTCGCCCTTCGGGCCAGACGTCGAAATGCTTGCCCAATATGTCCCTCCCTCAATCTCGTCTGGCTCGTCTGGAAATGTAAAACCAGGATAACAATATAGCCACGATTCATGAACGAAAGACAATTATCTTATGCCGGAAGTTGTCGAGATTGGGGAGTGACGCCAATCGGCAAGTGGCGTAGTTTGAAATGTGCTGGATGATGAGATGGAGTTGAAATCAAACGATGTTTGCTGAACATAATGAAAAAACCCGCGATCTGATCTCGCGTCTGCAAAATTTCATGGAAGCTCATATTTATCCTGTTGAAGGGCTGTTCTATGAGCAGCTTGATGCAGCTGATGACCGCTGGCAGCCGGTTCCCATTGTCGAAGAGTTGAAGTCGAAGGCCCGTGCGGAAGGGCTTTGGAATCTGTTCAGCCCGCATGAAGAATATGGTGCGGGGTTGAATAATTTCGAATATGCGCCGCTTTGTGAAATCATGGGGCGTGTGCACTGGGCACCGTCGGTTTTCAATTGTAATGCACCAGACACTGGAAACATGGAAACCCTGACACTTTATGGCAATGAGGCGCAGAAGAAGGAATGGCTGCTGCCGCTGCTGGACGGTGAAATTCGCTCATGTTTTTCAATGACAGAACCCGATGTCGCGTCTTCAGACGCAACCAATGTCGCGATCCGTATTGAGCGTGAAGGTGATGAGTATGTCATTAACGGTCGGAAATGGTGGTCTTCCGGTCTTGGTGATCCGCGCTGCAAGCTGTTGATTGTGATGGGGAAGACCGATCCTGAAAATGAAAACCGCCATCAGCAGCAATCCATGATACTGGTGCCTCGTGATACGCCGGGTATTACGGTCAATCGCATGTTGCCGGTTTTCGGCTTTGATGATGCACCACATGGGCATGGGGATGTAACGTTCGAGAACGTCCGTGTTCCGGTCGAAAACATCCTGCTCGGACCGGGCCGGGGGTTTGAGATCGCGCAAGGCAGGCTCGGACCTGGACGCATTCATCATTGTATGCGCCTGATCGGGCAGGCGGAAGTGGCATTAGAGAAAATGTGTCGCCGCAGCCTTGACCGTCAACCGTTTGGGAGGCCTCTGGCGGAACAGACCGTGACGCAGGAGCGCATTGCCAATGCAAGGATCATGATTGATCAGACACGCCTGCTCACTCTGGATGCGGCCTGGAAGATGGATACCAACGGCACCAAGGCAGCGCGGCGCGAGATTGGCATGATCAAAGTCGCAGCACCCAATATGGCGTGTCAGGTGATAGACTGGGCCATTCAGGCACATGGCGGTGGCGGTATTTCATCAGACTTCGGCCTTGCTTACTCTTACGCCAGAGCGCGCGCCATTCGTTTGGCCGATGGCCCGGACGAAGTGCATCGTAACCAAATCGCACGTCTTGAGTTGAAGCAGTACAAGACCTGAGCGGAGACACTAAATGAGTCTGTTTGATTTAGGCGGCAAGGTTGCCCTGATTACCGGATCAACCAAAGGCATTGGTAAAGCCATAGCCGGACGTATGGCAGAACACGGCGCGCGCGTCGTTATCTCAAGCCGGAAGGCCGACGTCTGCGAAGCAGTCGTCGAAGAAATTAGATCGACGGGCGGCGCAGCCATGGCGCAGCCGTGTAACATCAAAGATAAAGTCGAATTGCAGACATTGGTAGACGCAACGCTCAAGCAGTGGGGCCGGATTGATATTCTGGTCTGCAATGCCGCCGTCAACCCGTTTTATGGACCATCAGCGGAAGTGACAGATGAGGTTTATGACCGGGTCATGAACACCAATGTTCGGAGCAATTTCTGGCTTAGTAATATGGTTCTGCCAGAGATGGCAAAAACCGGTGGCGGGTCGGTGATTGCGATCTCGTCAATTGCCGGACTTCAGGGCAATGATAAACTTGGGGTTTATGCTCTCTCAAAAGCGGCGGAAATGCAGCTTGTGCGTAATCTGGCGCTGGAATGGGGACCGCAGAACATCCGCGCCAATTGCATTGCGCCGGGGTTAATTCGCACAAATTTCTCGAAAGATATCTGGAGCAACCCGAACGCGCTCAAACGCGCAGAGCAAATGTCACCCTTAAACCGGATCGGCGAGCCCGATGACATTGCGGGTGCCGCCGTCTTTCTGGCGTCAGCATCAGCGAATTTCATGACCGGGCAGACATTGCTGATTGATGGCGGCCGTCTTGGTGGTGGCCGGGTGGCGGAATAGTGACCGGCGAAAACGGCAAGGTTCAACTTGTTCCGATACTGGCGAACCACCGCTTCGATGAGCAGGCGTTATCGGCCTATCTTTCATCGCACATGCCGGGATTTTCTGGCGAATGCATCATCCGTCAATTTCAGGGCGGGCAGTCTAACCCGACTTTCCATGTGCAATCCGGCGACCGAGCTTTTGTGCTCCGCAAAAAACCGCCTGGGAAGCTCCTGCCGTCAGCCCATGCGATTGAACGCGAATATAAAGTCATGCGCGCTTTGGCGGATACGGATGTGCCGGTGCCTGAAATGCATCTGCTTTGTACGGATGAGGATGTTATCGGGCAGACTTTTTTCATTATGGAACATATCGAAGGTCGGGTATTTGCGGACAGGACCCTGGATGCATGTAAAGTTGACGAACGCACGGCCATTTATGATGATATGAACCGTATCTTAGCGGCATTACATAAGGTCGATTACCGCGCGGTGCATCTGGATGATTTCGGGCGGCCGGAAGGATATATCGCGCGGCAAATTTCGCGCTGGTCCAAACAATATGCAGCCAGCAGACTCATGGATTTGCCAGCCATGGATCATCTGATGGAATGGCTGCCTGAAAATATGCCTGAGAGCGATGAGATAACCATTGCCCATGGGGATTATCGTTTGGGAAATTTGGTCATACATCCGAGCGAACCAAGAGTTGTCGCCGTGCTTGATTGGGAACTTTCGACCCTCGGTCACCCTCTGGCCGACCTCGCCTACAACTGCCTCGCTTATCGTCTCCCGAAGGCGGGTGGGCGGGGTTTCGGCAATGTTGATTTGCCGTCACTTGGCATTCCACTCGAGGCGGATTATGTGAAGGCCTATTGTGTGCGAACGGGGCGTGCGGCAATCAGGGACTGGCAGTTCTATTTGATCCTCGCCATGTTTCGCATCGTTGCCATTATGGTTGGTGTGCATCGCAGGGCGGTCGATGGAAACGCGGCGGATGGCAGGGCAATGGAGATCGCAAAGTATTACCCTGAAATTGCTGAACGTGCCTGGATGATTGCTGGTAAAAACTGATAAATGAAGCGGGATTTAAATAGATAAAGTCCAGTCTGATTCTTCATCTGCGACAGGTTCCGAGTTTGATGCGGGCTTTGCTTTCTTTTTTTGCTCCTGCTTGAACGTGTCGCGTTTTGCATGACCGTGATTAGCCTGAAACATGCCCTCCAGTAAGGACATGCATTCAGCATCACTTTTTCCCTGAGGCGGTTGTTCTTGGGGAAGGGCAAATACGCCAGGTACTGTCTCCACCAGTTTGTTGATGTTTTCAATGGCTTGTTTGATGGCTGATGTGTCCAGCCCGGTTTTTTCAACCCGGATGGAAATAAGCGGAACGGTCCGCTCCAGAATTTCTTTTTCAGATAATATTTTCACATTTGAAGTGCGGGCGATTTGGTTTTCATCCTGACAGGTTTTCCGAAATACACTAATTTCAGCCAATGTTGATCCCGGGTGTATCTCACCAGAGGAAATACCTTTCAGAAGATCATTATCTTCCAGCCGGCTAATCTCATAAAGAGTACCCAGAACATCGGGCAATGTGTTAAGTGCTTCTGGCTGATCAAATAAACGTTGGGGGAGTGTGGCAACAGAAATCAGCTTGTTTGCAACACTGGAATTGAACGGGAATTGCGACTTCATATCCTGCCAGGTTTTTGATCGGGCTCCATAGTAATTTTTTGCCGTCACCAACAGTTCACCAACATCGAAGAAATGTTCGGTGGGCTGTTGCCAGTGGTCATTAATTATTTGAACAAAACGATCAACCGCCATCGTCCTGATTAGGTCAGGCGTGTCACCAGCGATGTTAGAAGCATTTGATGGTGACATTTAAGGCTCCCCGCTCGTCTTTTAGAGATTGTGTGATGAGGTGAACCCTACACCAGAATCAGAAAAAATGGTGGAAGTTTATTTTGACCTGCCCCCCCAGAAACTGGATCATGACCAATGTTGGGCAATGCGGGTAACATCGCATCAATTGATAACGCGATCAGCGAGATCATACGCGCCATGAGCGGACAAATTCGCCCATGGGCAGTGATGGTCTGTTTTGCCACGTTCAGAAGACCTCGCCAACTGCTTCCGTCATTGCGCTCACGATTATGTCGGCTTCCTCTTTCGTGAGGCATAACGGCGGGGCGAAACCCATGATATCACCCTGCGGCATCGCGCGCGCAATTACGCCACGTTTAAGCAGGGCAGCAGCTATCCTGGCACCGGTTGTCAAAGCTGGATCGAGTGGGGTTCGTGATGACTTGTCTTCAACAAACTCGACGGCGACCAGCAAGCCTTCACCACGCACTTCACCAACATTTGGATGATCACCAAGCGCGTCTGTCATTGCCGTGTTAAAATAGGCCCCGGTGTCTTTTGCGTTACTGACCAAACTCATCTCATCAATCAGTTTTAAATTGGCAACACCGGCTGCGGCGCAAATCGGATGGGCGGAATAAGTCCAGCCGTGACCGATGGCTCCGAATTCATCCGTTCCCTGTTCGAGAACCTTCCAGACCCGGTCTGATATAATGGATGCGGACAACGGTGCGTAAGCAGATGTCAGGCCCTTGGCTGATGTGATGATATCCGCTTCAATGCCGTAATGATCTGATCCAAACATGGAACCCAACCGGCCAAAGCCAGTGACGACTTCGTCAGCAATCAACAAGATGTCGTATTTCTTAAGCACCGCCTGAATAGCGGCCCAATACCCGCTTGGTGGTGGCACCAGTCCGCCAGTACCCAATACAGGTTCGCCAATAAAGGCGGCGATGGTATCCGGCCCTTCTGCGAGGATCAGCTCTTCCAGCTTTGCTGCGCAGTCGGCAGAAAATTCTTCCTCACTCATGGCGGCGTCAGTGCGACGGTAATAATAGGGGGCTTCGGTATGGATCACAGGGGCAAGTGGCAGATCGAATTGCTTGTGGAACAATTCAAGCCCGGTGAGCGATCCGGTCATCAGTCCGGACCCGTGATAACCACGCCAGCGTGAAATGATCTTTTTCTTCGCTGGGCGACCGAGCACATTATTGTAGTACCAGACCAGCTTGATATTGGTTTCGTTGGCGTCCGAACCGGACAGACCGTAATAAACCTTGCTCATGTTCTCAGGCGCACGATCAATAATCATTTTGGAAAGCGTGATTGAAGCTTCCGTGCCATGCCCGACATAGGCGTGATAATAAGCCAGTTCCTGGGCCTGCTTTGCGATGGCCTCGGCAATTTCTGTGCGGCCATAACCAACGTTCACGCAATAAAGACCTGCGAAGGCATCCAGAAGCCTGTTGTCGTTGCGGTCCGTAATATAGACGCCCTCACCGCCGGTGATGATGCGGTTCGATACATCACCACGGGCAAACTGTGCCAGATGGGTCGAAGGATGGAAGAAGTTTTCGCGGTCCCACTGGTCGAGTTGGTCATTTTTTAACATTTGAATCCCCTTGAAATATTTGCCGCAAGGATAGGGGGTTCGACCTCGAAAGAATGTTTTAACTTGGGTGATGTTTCAGAGAAATTCTCTGGTTTGAGCCAAAAATCAGTGAAAGTCTCTATGCAGGGATAGGTGGGGTCGGAGCGTTTTTAACCGGCTTGGTAACGACATAGGTGTAATAGCGTTTAAGGCCAATTTCGGCTTTCAGCATGTCATCGACAAGGTTTTGGTAGCTGCCGACATCCTTGCAGATAAATTTTAGCAGGTAATCAATTCCACCACCTACGGCCCAGCATTCAACGATCTCGGGAATATCTTCAAGGGCCATCTCAAACCGCTCGAAGTCCTCCGTTCGGTGGCTATCAAGTTCCGCCTGCATAAAGATGACCGACAGAGGTCCAAGCATTGCAAGTGAGATTTGAGCGCTATAACTCTCAATAACCCCTGCATCTTCCAGCTTTTTCAGACGTTCCCAACACGGCGTTGGTGACAGGTTAACCCGTGCGGCAAGCGCAGTTTTGGTGATTCGCCCTTCAGTTTGTAAAACCGAAAGGATCTTCAAATCTCGCTCATCAAGCTGCATTGCTGGTGTCTCTCCTGAACCTGGGAGTAAGAATTACCTTGTTAATAAAATTCGGCAATCGTTAAATTGGCAAAATTGCGAAAGCCAGACAGGTATCTGCCGGAATGTTAGAGCTAAAGCCTTACGAGATTGAGTTTGACGCTGAGCCGGTGGCCCGGCGGATTGGCTTGATTGCGCTCGCGACAGACCATACGACCGAGCAGGATTTCACGCGGATAAACAATCCGGATGAAGCTGGTGTATATGTCAGCAGGATTGCTTTCGAAAATCCAACGACAGTCGAAAACCTCCGCCTGATGGGTCCACGTTTAACGTCGGCTGCCGCCTTAATGCTGCCGGGCGAAACGCTTGATGTCATTGCATTCAGTTGCACGTCGGCTTCGGTTGTTTTGGGTGATGAGGCTGTTACGGGTTTTATTCAGGCGGCGAAACCCGGTGTGCAATGTGTGACGCCAGCTATTGCATCACTCGCGGCATTTGAAGCACTGGATGTGAGGCGTATCAGTATCCTCACTCCCTACATCGCAGACGTCACCACAAAAATAACCACCTATTTTTCAGATAGTGGTGCCGATATCATCAGTTCAAAGTGCCTGGGGTATGAAGACGACCGGGATATGGCGCGGATCAAACTGACCAGTATTATAGAAGCCGGAGTTGATGCAATGGATGATGATGCTGAAGCTCTGTTTATTTCGTGCACAGCGTTGCGGGCGGCTGGTTGTGTTGAAGCCCTTGAGCAGCGTATTGGTAAACCGGTAATAACGTCAAATCAGGCAATGATCTGGCGTAGCCTCAGGCTTGCAGGAATCGAAAGATCAGTTTCCGGTTATGGCCGGTTGTTTGGTATTTAAAAGTTACAATTCCCCCAGATGAAAGAATGAGTTCATGCGCGATAATCCGATCACTTCAACAGTTAATTTCGAAGCCGATGGTGTTCAGCACGGTTTTCTGAAATTGCCGCATTCCCATGACGCATCGGCCTGGGGTTCGCTGATGATCCCGATTACGGTTGCCAAAAACGCTAGCGGGCCGACGGTGCTGTTGACGGGCGGCAATCATGGGGATGAATATGAGGGGCCGATTGCGCTGTTTGATCTGGCTGGGAGCATCAAAGCTGAGGAAATTTCGGGGCGCGTGATCATTGTGCCCGGCATGAATTATCCGGCCTTTCGTGCCGCCAGAAGAACATCCCCCATTGATAACGGAAACATGAACCGTGTTTTTCCCGGAAACCCGGAAGGTTCGATTACGGACAAGATTGCAGATTACTTTCAGCGCACATTACTCCCACTGACCGACTTTGTTCTTGATATCCACTCCGGCGGTAAAACGCTCGACTTCGTGCCGTTCTGTGCGGCCCATGTTCTTGAAGATAAAGGTCAGCAGGCACGATGCGTCGCCGCCATGCAGGCTTTCAACGCACCTTATTCAATCATGCTGCTCGAGGTCGATGCGACGGGAATGTATGACACATCGGCAGAAGAGATGGGCAAGGTCTTCATTTCAACAGAACTTGGCGGCGGGGGCTCGGCGCGGGCGTCAACCGTGGCCGTTGCCAAAAAGGGTGTGGCGAACCTTTTAAAACATGCCGGAGTGATGGCGGGAAACCTCGAAAAATCAGCCACGATCAATCTGGATATGCCGGATGGACAGTGTTTCGTTTCCAGTGAAACAAGCGGCCTGCTGGAAATATGCGTGGAACTGGGCGAGCGTGTGAAAACCGGGCAGATGTTGGCCCGCATTCATGATGTTGAACGCACTGGTGCTGCACCTGTTATCTATAACAGCCCCATAGACGGCCTGTTCACAGCGCGTCATTTCCCCGGTCTGATTGACATGGGGGATATTGTTGCAGTTGTTGCTGTTGAGGTTTGAAAAGAATAAAGCTAACCCGCGCCAGGCAGGTCGGCTTTTAAATCAGTCGATGGATATTTCCGCCACTTCGTCTTCAAACGTTTCTTCGGGGAAGGTTGGGTATAGTCCCTGCGTTGACCCCAATTGCTGGATCAGCGCCAGAACACTGTCAATATGGGGTGATTCAACGTCAACCAGACGGCCCATCTCCTGAACGACTGTCAACAACGCATCAACTTCAAGTGCGCGACCTTTCTCCAGGTCCTGAAGCATGGATGTGCGGTGTGCACCGACATTTGCCGCCCCATTAATACGGCGTTCGACATCGACCCTGAAATGCACGCCAAGTCTGACAGCGATGCGCTGGGCTTCCATCATCATGTTGCGTGACAAGGCGCGAGTGCCGGGGTCCGTGGCAACGACGTCCAATGTTGCGCGAGTGAGGGCGCTGATCGGGTTAAAGCAGAGATTGCCCCATAGCTTGAGCCAGATTTCATTGCGAATGTGAGGTAATACGGGAGCCTTCAGACCGGCTTCCTGCATCACTTTACTGAGCGCAAGGCTACGCTCCGTCTCGAGACCAGATGGTTCACCCAATGCAAACTTATTGCCGTAAATATGCTTGATCACGCCGGGTTCAATAATTTCCGTTGCCGGGTAAACGACGCAACCAATGGCGCGTTCCGGCCCGATCAGGTCCCACTGGCGGTTTCCAGGGTCAACACTGGCAAGGCGCAGGTCACGGTATTGGCTGTCGACAGCATGAAAATACCACCACGGCACGCCGTTCTGGCAGGTGACGAC
>Ga0316205_10003208_pt1 | contig 15789 bp, 11 predicted proteins | sample 3monthpyrite_MG_FD_204941 | JGI IMG/M metagenome (GOLD analysis project Ga0316205, IMG submission 204941) | Microbial mat bacterial communities from mineral coupon in-situ incubated in ocean water Damariscotta River, Maine, United States -... | ecosystem: Environmental > Aquatic > Marine >... | reverse complement strand
TAGTAGTGTCAACGATTTTCCTATTACCGATCTCGTCGATTTAATTGAGAATTCTTTACAAACACCTGTTCAAGCTGCAGTTAAACGCGAAGACGAACAAGAATTTGCTCGCCTTAATGGGCAAAACCTAATGTTTTGTGAAGATGCCGCTCGTCGCCTGCAATACAGCATGAATAATGCACAAGAATTTGATGATTTTTGGTTAAAAATAAACCATTTAGAATCATTACATGCACACGATGCTGTTAGTGTTACCACTAAAGGCATTGTTGGTGGTTATCAGCCGTAACGTTTATCCAGACATCGATAACTTTAAAAGGCACTAGTTTATTAAACTAGTGCCTTTTTACTTTATACAAGATAGTGACTTTAAAAATACATTGTTAGGTAAGTTTTTCATACTATCTAAAAGTCACTCACGACAACAAAGTATTCCATATAGTGAAAAGCAAAGCTTAACCACAAGCTCGATCTTTAGCACGCGCTCTAGTAATCTATACTGGTAATAAATATCAATAAAAACGAATATAAACTGAATAAATACAGAATATTTTCCAATCCTATATTACTACGAAAAATGTAGTAAACTTTCAAGAAATACATTTAAAGTAAACTTCACCAACCCTGTACAAATATATAAAACCATAAAAAACAAAGAGCTATTATTTATTGATAGTTTTAAAGCTATTATTAAGCTCTATTTTATGTAAAAAAATTACGAGCAAATACTCTATTTATATTGACCTTTGCCCTATAAATAGAGTAATGTAAGTGATTCCTCTTGGGGAAAAACGGGATAGTTATGCACTTTTTTCATACCTTTATTCTTTTTTATTCTGTTAACCAAGCGGCTTTTTATTAGGAGACAGCAATGCAACTTTATGATCATAGCGTTCAACGCGAAAATTGTGGTTTTGGTTTAATAGCCCATCAATACGGCGAAACCAGCCATAAACTCATTAAAACCGCTATTTCAGCCCTTGATCGTATGCAACATCGTGGCGGTATTGCTGCTGATGGCAAAACCGGTGACGGTTGTGGTTTGTTATTGCAAAAACCTGATAGTTTTTTTCGTGCTGTTGCACAAGACAATGGCTGGAAGCTAGGGAAAAAGTATGCTGTTGGCATGATCTTTCTAAACCCTGATCCCGTTGCTGCAGCTTTGTCTAAGAAAATATTAGAAGAAGAATTTGCTAACGAAAGCTTAACGTTAATAGGCTGGCGCTCAGTGCCTACCGACACTTCAGTGCTAGGTGATGCTGCAATAAGCAACATGCCAACGATTGAACAAGTTTTTGTTGATGCGCCCCCAGGTTGGCGTAATCGTGATTTAGAACGCCGTTTATACATGGCACGTCGCCGCGCTGAAAAACGCATTACAGATGATGTTTTTTATGTTGCCAGCCTTTCTTGCTTAGTAACTATCTACAAAGGCTTAATGATGCCTAAAGATCTTGCTAACTTTTATTTAGATCTTGCTGACATTCGCATGCAAAGCGCTATTTGTGTATTCCATCAGCGCTTTTCTACCAATACATCACCACAATGGTACTTGGCACAACCATTCCGCTACCTTGCTCATAATGGTGAAATTAATACTATCAATGGTAACCGCCAATGGTCACGTGCTCGAACATATCGCTTTAAGTCACCACTTTTACCTGACTTACAAGATGCAGCTCCTTTTGTTGGTCAAACAGGATCTGACTCTTCTTCACTAGATAACATGCTTGAACTTTTCCTTGCCGGTGGTATGGATTTATACCGTGCCATGCGTCTATTAATGCCTCCTGCATGGCAAAATAGCACGTTAATGGACGACGAGTTACGTGCTTTTTATGAGTTTAACTCTATGCATATGGAGCCATGGGATGGACCTGCCGGCGTAGTAATGACCAATGGTCGTCACGTTGCTTGTAATTTAGATAGAAACGGCTTACGCCCTGCCCGTTATGTCATCACCCGTAATGGCTTTATTACGCTAGCCTCTGAAGTGGGTATTTGGGACTACGGTGAAGATGAAGTAATTGAAAAAGGCCGTGTCGGCCCCGGTGAAATGCTCGCTATTGACACCTACACAGGTAAACTCTTTAGCTCAAATGATATAGATAACGACTTAAAAGAACGTCACCCTTACCGTGAATGGTTGAATAAAAATATTCGCCGTTTAGTGCCTTTTGATGAATTAGAAGCCAATAGAATTGGCATACGAGTTTTTTCTGATATCCAAATGACGCAATACCATAAAATGTTTAATTACAGCTATGAAGAAATCCAGCAAGTAATAAAAACATTAGCTGAAAATGGTCAAGAAGCAACCGGATCTATGGGTGATGATACGCCAATGGCTGTATTATCAAGCCAACCACGCACTTTATATGATTACTTCCGTCAGCAATTTGCTCAAGTAACTAACCCACCAATAGATCCATTACGTGAACGTTATGTTATGTCACTTGGTACCTGTATCGGCCGCGAGCATAACGTATTTAATGAAACTTCAGGTCATGCCGATCGTATGTTGTTTTCAACACCTGTACTAATGTATACCGGTTTGAAGCAATTACGTGAACTTGACCCAGAACATTACCGCTCTGACACTTTAACCTTAACGTATGATAGTGAAGAAGGTTTAGAAGCCGCTATTATTCGTTTATGTGATGAAGCAACTGATTTGGTCCGTAATAAAAGCACGGTTATTTTAGTGCTTTCAGACAGACAGATACACCCAGGTTTGTTAGTGATCCCTGCCGCTATGGCAGTGGGCGCAGTACAAAAACGCCTAGTAGATGAACAGCTACGTTGCGACTCTAACATTATTGTAGAAACCGCTTCCGTGCGCGATTCACATCAATACGCAGTATTACTTGGTTTAGGTGCTACCGCTATTTATCCTTATTTAGCCTTTGAAACAATTGAGCAATTGGTTGAACAAGGCCAAATTAAATTAAGTGCACGCGATGCGGTAGTTAACTACCGTGAAGGTATAAACAAAGGCTTATTAAAAATACTATCAAAAATGGGGATTTCAACGATAGCTAGTTATCGCTGCGCTGGCTTATTTGAAGTTATTGGCTTAAACGAAAATATAATGAAATTATGTTTTAGCGATTTACCTAGCCGTATCCAAGGCGCTGACTTTAATGATATTGAACAAGACAATATTAACCTCGCTCGTAAAGCATTTTTACCCCATCAAAAAATGCGACATGGTGGCTTATTAAAATACGTGCATGGTGAAGAATATCATGCCTTTAACCCTGATGTTGTTAACTACTTACAACGCGCAGTACAAAGTGGCAGTTATGATGATTATCGAAAATATGCTGATGAAGTAAACAACCGCCCTGCCGCAATGATTCGTGATTTATTAGCACTAAAAGACGATTGCAATGCTATTGAGCTTTCAAAGGTTGAAAGCGACAGCGAAATGTTTAAACGTTTTGACTCGGCCGCTATGTCTATTGGCGCACTTAGCCCTGAAGCTCATGAAGCCTTAGCTATTGCTATGAATCGTTTAGGTGGTAGTTCAAACTCAGGTGAAGGTGGTGAAGACGAACGCCGTTTTGGCACAGTGAAAAACTCTCGTATTAAACAAATTGCTTCTGGTCGCTTTGGTGTAACGCCGCATTATTTAGTGAATGCAGACGTATTACAAATTAAAGTGGCACAAGGTGCTAAACCCGGTGAAGGTGGTCAATTACCCGGTGATAAAGTTTCACCACTAATTGCTAAACTACGCTATTCAGTGCCTGGCGTGACATTAATTTCGCCACCGCCACATCATGATATTTATTCTATTGAAGATTTAGCACAATTGATTTTCGATCTAAAACAAGTAAATCCAAAAGCCGTTATTTCGGTGAAACTAGTATCTGGTCCAGGTGTTGGTACCATCGCTGCCGGTGTTGCTAAAGCCTATGCTGATTTCATCACTATTTCAGGTTACGATGGCGGCACAGCTGCTAGTCCTTTAACCTCGGTTAAATATGCCGGCTGTCCTTGGGAGCTAGGTTTAGCTGAAGCACATCAAGCCTTAGTTACAAATGGCTTACGTCATAAAGTACGCTTGCAAGTTGATGGCGGTTTAAAAACCGGCGTTGATATTGTTAAAGCGGCTATTTTAGGCGCTGAAAGCTTTGGTTTTGGTACTGCACCTATGGTGGCATTAGGGTGTAAATTCTTACGTATTTGTCACTTGAATAATTGTGCTACAGGTGTTGCTACCCAAGATGAAGTGTTACGTGAGCAGTTTTTTAAAGGCTTGCCTGATCAAGTAATGAATTACTTTAAATTCATCGCTCACGATGTTCGTGAAATTCTTGCTCGTTTAGGTGTCGAAAGCTTAACCGCTATTATCGGTCGTGTTGATTTGTTAACACAAGTTGAAGGCATTAGTGCTAAGCAACAAAAACTCGATTTATCGCCAATTATTGCACCTGTAGTACCAGCAGATGATACCGCCTTGCATCAAACTGAAGAAAACACACCATTTGACGAAGGTCAGTTGAATCAACAAATGGTGAAAGCGGCACAAGATGCCGTTGCTCATAGTAGTGGTGGCGAGTTTAGGTTTACTATTCAAAATACTGATCGCTCTGTTGGCGCTACCCTATCAGGTGAAATAGCTCGTCATCATGGCGATCAAGGTATGGCGGCTTCGCCAATCACTATGCATTTATCTGGTACTGCGGGGCAAAGTTTTGGTGTTTGGAATGCCGGTGGTTTAAACCTCATTCTCACTGGTGATGCAAACGATTATGTTGGTAAAGGTATGACTGGCGGTATGCTAACCGTTAAACCACCAAAAGGTGTCGAATACCTTAGCCATAAAACCATGATTATGGGTAATACCTGTTTATACGGGGCAACGGGCGGTAAACTATACGCTTGTGGTCGTGCAGGGGAACGCTTTGCTGTACGAAATTCAGGTTGTCATGCGGTTGTTGAAGGTACTGGCGATCACGCTTGTGAATACATGACGGGTGGCATAGTTACGGTTTTAGGTAATATCGGTGTTAACTTTGGCGCGGGTATGACCGGTGGTTTTGCTTATGTTTTAGATGAAGCGGGCGATTTAGATGTTCGTTTAAATACTGAATCCATTGAAATGCTTGCCGTTGACGACTTTGCAATTCATCAAGAGCATTTACGCGGTATTATCAATCATCACTTTGAAGAAACAGGCAGTTTACGCGCCCAAGAAATTTTGCATGACTTTGACAAGTTCGCACCATTATTTAAGTTAATTAAGCCAACTGCTACCGATGTTAAAACCTTATTAGGTCATCGCAGTCGTTCAAGTGCTGAATTACGCATTCAGGCACAATAATTAATTGATAGGAATTATAACTAATGAGTAAAAATGTTTATCAATTTATTGATGTAAAAAGAATCGACCCGGCTAAAAAAGCCATTAGTGAACGTAAAATCAACTTTGTTGAAATTTATCAACCGTTAAGTAGTGAACAAAGTGCCGGCCAAGCAGATCGCTGTTTGGAATGTGGTAACCCTTATTGTGAGTGGAAGTGTCCGGTACATAACTATATTCCACAATGGTTAGAGCTAGTTACTGAAGATAGAATTTTTGAAGCCGCTGATTTGTGTCATCAAACTAACAGCTTACCTGAAATGTGTGGTCGTGTTTGCCCACAAGACAGGTTGTGTGAATCTGCTTGTACCCTAAATGATGAATTTGGCGCAGTTACTATTGGTAATATTGAAAAACATATTACTGATACTGCTTTATCTCAAGGTTGGAAACCTGACTTATCAGAGGTCATTAAAACAGGAAAACGAGTTGCCGTAATTGGTGCAGGCCCTGCCGGCCTTGCTTGTGCAGATGTATTAACGCGCAACGGTGTCGATGCCGTTGTCTATGATCGACATGCACAAATTGGTGGTTTGCTCACCTTTGGTATTCCCTCATTCAAACTAGAGAAAGACGTTATTCAAACACGCCGTGAAATATTTGAAGGCATGGGTATAGAGTTTCGTTTAAATACGAATGTCGGTGTTGATATCAGTTTTGAAGAAATTAGTAATGAATATGACGCCGTCTTTTTAGCCCTCGGTACTTACAAAGATATGAGTGGCGGTTTTGAAAACGAAGGTGCTGCAGGTGTATACAATGCTTTAGACTTCTTAATTGGTAATACTCAAAATATCATGGGCATCACCAAAGAACAATCAAACCAAGTTAAGCCTTATGTGAGCTTTAAAGACAAAAAAGTTATTGTCTTAGGCGGTGGTGATACTGCTATGGACTGCGTACGTACTTCTATTCGTCAAGGCGCAACTGAGGTTACCTGTGCGTATCGTCGAGATGAGGCCAATATGCCCGGCTCGCCACGTGAAGTTCAAAATGCCAAAGAAGAAGGCGTAAATTTTGCTTTCAACATTCAGCCCCTTGATATTGCTGTTGATGACAATGGTAATGCTGTTGGCGTGAAGTTTGTTAAAACTCAACTTGGCGCGCCAGATGCTAATGGACGACGTAATCCAGAGCCGATTGAAGGCAGCGAATTTGTTATGGAAGCTGATGCTGTAGTGATTGCCTTTGGTTTTTTACCAAGCCCACCACAATGGATGATTGATGCTGGTGTTGAACTTGACTCTCGCGGTCGTGTGTTAGCTGTTGATAATAGTGATTTTGCCCTGCAAACCAGTAAACAGAATGTTTTTGCTGGTGGTGACATGGTACTTGGCTCAGATCTCGTAGTGACTGCTATTGACCAAGGACGAAAAGCAGCTATCGGGCTTTTAGATTACGTATTAACACCTAGTGCCTAAAAGCTAGAACTTAGAGACAAGCTCTAAGTTCTAAGCAAAAATAACTACTGTCAACGTCCACAATACCGCTGCTAAACTTGCTGCGTACGTCGCTGGCGTAATTTGCGATTTAACGTGATCCATCATGTCGCAGCCTGTGGTCATTGCGCTTAAAATGGTAGTATCAGAAATTGGCGAACATTGATCGCCATAAACGCTGCCATTTAACACAGTGGCAAAACAGATCATCATATACAGTTCAGGGTTAGCCAAACTCGCACTTTGTGCAATGGCCCAAGCGAGTGGCATAGCTAAGGGAAAAGCAATGGCAAAAGTCCCCCAACTAGTACCGGTAGAAAAAGCAATAATCATAGTTATTACTTGCAAAATAACAGGTAAAAGCCAATGAGGTAGTTGATCACTAAGCAGTGAGACTAAATACAAACCACCACCAATTTGTTTACTAATCGCACCAATAGTCACTGCTAATACTAAAATAACAGAAGCAAGTACCACCCCTTTCAAGCCATTACCGAAACCATCAACTATATGACCTAACGGCATCCCTTTCGCTAAAGCAATAAATGCGCTTAGTAATAACGCAGCGCCAAATGCCCAATTAATTTTTGGTGAACCAAGAAAAATAAAAGTCAGCACTGCAATCATAATCAAACAAACTAAGGGTAATATAAATTCAATTACATGGGCTTGATAGTCTTGCGGCACAGCACAAACTTGTAATTCTTTTGCACTTAACGGTTTAGCATTAGGAGCATCTAACTGCCCTGTTGCTGCTACTCTTTGGTGAGCGTCACGAATGCGCTTTCCTGAAAATTTAGTGATATTAAGGCTGAGTAACAAGGTACCAATCACCGCAATAATGCCATAAAAACTAAAAGGCACAGCAGCAAAGAAAAAGGCTAACCTATCAGCTTCTGTTGCTAAAAAAGCAACCCCAGGGACAAATATTAAGGCTTGAATATAAGCAGGCCAAGCATTAAAAGCAATGACAATAGCAATAGGTGATGCTGTGGAATCAACAATATAACTCATTTCTTCATGGCTAATGCCAGCTTTATCAGCCAATGGTCGAACGGTTGTACCTACAAGCACAGTGCTCATAGTACCACCTTGAAAAAACAAGACGCCTAAAAACCAAGTGACCAGCTTGGCTGAACGTTGGCCGCGAACAAAGTGCTTGGTCATGTAATCAGCAAAAGCCTGAGCAGCACCTGTTTTAGACCAAATACCAAGCAAACCGCCGAGTAACCATAAATAAAGTAGCAATAAACCCGCAGTACCTGTTTGCGCCATGGCGGGGATCAATATTTGATCAGTAAGATCATATTTCCCCATCATAAAAGCGCCCACTGCAATACCACTTAATAAAGCAGTAAGCGGCTCTCGTGTTAACCACGCTAACAATATAGTAATAAAAGCAGGTAACAAAGACCATAAGCCGTAATGATAGCCAGACTTTACCTGTATTGCCGTTACATAAAAATTAACATACAAAGCCGAACATATAGCTAACACTAATAGTATAAAAGCTTGTGAGCTGGGTTTACTAAACGAAAAATTAACGCTCATTCATTTCTCTTTGATAGATGCAAAAATCTAAATCATAAGCATTTTTTTCATCTGCTTTTCGTAATTCACTACTAATTTTTTGCCAGTTGTCACTTTCATAGTAAGGAAACTGAGTATCACCGTCGATCTCAGCTTTTATATGAGTGATATATAAACGGTCGGCTTTAGGTAAGCAATGCTTATAAATAGCGCCACCGCCAATAACCATTATTTCATCAACAGCTTCATTACCATTGGTGCCATCAACAAGTGCCAATGCCTCTTCGACAGAAGTCACTGCATCAACACCAGTAGCGCCGTTTCCTTGTGGTGAATACTTTTCATCACGAGAAATCACAATATTTCGACGCCCCGGTAAAGGTCGTCCTATAGATTCATAGGTTTTTCTTCCCATAATAATAGGTTTACCTAGCGTTACCTTTTTAAAATAAGCTAAATCAGCAGGTAAGTGCCACGGCATATCGTTGTCTTTGCCGATAATATTATTATCAGCGGTAGCAACTATCATAGAGAGAATGGTCATAGTGTTCCTAAAGTATTTTTTTATATTATCGCTATAAAACGCATAAAAAAAAAGACCTGTGAGCTAATACAAATTAACTCTCAAGCCTTTTCAATAAAAATTAGATATTTTTAGTTACTGCCCCAAATACTATTTACATATTCTGGATGATCAATAAAAGGATTACGATTACCTTGGTGATCAAAAGCAGCGTCATTACGATCAATTTCTTTTTGGCTAACAGGATCATTATTATGCCACCTTATCAGCATATCTAACTGCCATGTTTCAAACACTTTATTACTACTGCCATCTAAAACGCTATTACCATTAGTTGAGTTGTTCTGCCAACTAGCTATCACATTTTCATATCGAGTTGCCATGTAGAAATAAGCACGAGCTAAATCACCTTTAAATTCATCAATAGGCTCAAAAACCGTACCACTAAAGCCTAAACTTGTAGTAGCAGATCCGAGTTTGCTATTATTACTTGAGGTGAATGAAGCAGAGCTTACTTCACCATAAGGATAACTACCGCGCTTGGAATTAACATAGCCATCTGTTGCATAGATATGATGAACATCAGAGTTCATTGGCTCAATTTTACCGCCAAACCAACTTTTGGGAAAAGTGTGTTCACGATTATAACAACCACCTTCACCACTATAAGTACCGCATTGATCACTTACTTTAGTGTAATTATAACTGTCATTAGCGTTAGGTTGCTCAGAGTATATATCCAAAATTGAACCATCATTTTCAAAATAAATATCTAACGAATGATTTTGATAAAAAGTCCAAAGTGCTGAATACCCTTGTGCAGAATGATTATTGATTAAATCATGTAATGCTGTTTTAAGAGTATATCCTGTTTGGGAAGTGATGCCATCATAATAGCTACCAGAACCACCGCCCGTACCACTACCAGTTCCGCCGCCAGTACTACCTAAAGTGAAGGTTTTTGTTTCACTACTGGCAAAACTTCCGCCTGAAATCAATGATGCACCATTAGTAGATAAATCATAGGCACCATTACCATAACTACAACAAATTCCGTCACCGTAACTATCATTAATGGTAAAGCTATAATCTCCATCATCTAAACAGTAGCTTTCATTGTAACTAGTAGAGTTTTCATAACTACCACCACTTGCTACTTCTTGATTACTCGAATTAGTTAATGTCCAACTAGTTTCATAACCGTAGTTATCTGTAGTTAAACTAAAAGCAACATCATTAGTTGTACAGCTGCCGCCAGTGCCGCCGCCAGCAGAAGATTGCGTAGGCTGAAAATAATCAACATAAACCAGCTCAGAGCCATCGAAGCCAGAGGTATCATAAAAACGTAAACCCACATCAATGTTTTTGCTTGAACTTGCCACATAACTATAGCTAATTTTCTGCCACTGACTTACTAAGCTTTCGTTAGAATAGTTTTGATAACCATCAACATACAAGCGTGCTTTCATATTCCCTTCGGTATGGTATACCCAAATTGAAAAGTCATAACTTTGTCCTGAAACTACACTTATCGATTGTCTAAAATCCGTAGAACTTTGTGTTCCTGTATTGACAGTTATTGCAGCTGAACTTAGCCCCTCTTGAGTAATATTAGTGTTTTGACTAACGCTAAGACCTGAATCAATAGTTGTCCAAGCAGAAGGTAAACCGCCCGACCACTCTTCAAAACTACCATTAGTGATCTCAGCAAGAGAGGGGAAACTCATTGCTAAACTTAATAAAATTGCTAATTTTTTATTTTTATTCATTTCAATTTCCTAATTAAATTTTAAGGTGATATCTGAACTAACTCCTTAGCTTCTATTTAATGACATCCTTGAATTCATGTTTAAAATTATCAGGTTCACATTCAAACCATACTGACCATTTGGTCAACTAATTAAAAACAGTAAAAGACAATATAGTAGTAATTTGTTAAAATTTCATGAATACTTTGTTAATAAGCAAAATAAAAAAACAAAAAAAAGTAATGACTTGATAAATCATTACTTTTTATAGAAAAGAATAAATATAGTTAAGGACGATATTCTACTTCTACGTCGTAATCATCCTCATTCCAGTCGTCATCATCTAAATCGTCATCTAAACCATCATTTGCTAGTGCATCTTCATGGTAAGTATCCCATTTAAACTCAACCGTTTTACCATCAATAGGTGTATCTTCCTCTTCTGGTGGTAATTGCTCAATAAAGGTCATTACTTTTTGAGATAGCTCTTGTGTACCTATTTTGCTAAAAGCTGAAATGTTATGCGATTCACCTTGCCAATCAAGACCAGTCAAAATTCTTTGAATGATCGCTTCTGCTTCGTCTTCCAATACTAAATCTAACTTATTAAAGACAACCCAACGCGGTTTGCCTGCTAGTTTTTCGTTATGTTGTTCAAGCTCACTAATGATAGTTTTAGCATTCTCTAATGGATCTGAGCCATCAGCTGGTAGGATATCAATTACGTGTAATAAAATACGACAGCGCTCTAAATGCTTTAAAAACTGAGTACCTAAACCAGCACCGTCAGCAGCGCCTTCAATAATACCGGGAATATCAGCAATAACAAAGCTACGTTGTGAATCTAAACGCACCACGCCTAAGTTAGGTACTAAGGTGGTAAATGGGTAGTCAGCTACTTTTGGCTTTGCCGCAGAAACACTACGAATTAACGTTGATTTACCCGCATTAGGTAAGCCAAGCAAACCAACATCGGCTAATAACAATAACTCAAGTTTAAGATTACGGATTTCTCCCGGTGTGCCATCAGTTTTCTGACGAGGTGTACGGTTAGTACTACTTTTAAAGCGTAAATTGCCCAAGCCATGCCAACCGCCTTTAGCAACGAGTAACTTTTGATCTTTATGGGTTAAATCACCAAGTAGTTCGCCTGTGTCAACATCAACAACACGTGTTCCAACCGGTACTTTTAACACTAAATCATCAGCGCCTTTACCGGTACAATTTTGAGGTTGACCATTTTGACCACGTTTTGCTCGATGAAAACGTTCAAAGCGGTAATCGATTAGCGTATTCAAGCCTTCGTCAGCAATTAAATAAACATCACCGCCATCACCGCCATCACCGCCATTAGGACCGCCATACTCAATAAATTTTTCCTTACGGAAACTGAGACAGCCGTTGCCACCATCACCCGCTTCAACTCTGATTTCAACTTCATCAACAAATTTCATGGTATCTCAATAACCCTAATATGGTCGTTTGTACTAATAAGCGCTAGTATAAACTATTTTTATAAATTACATGCAAAAAAAAACCTCGCATGATGCGAGGTTTTTATAAAATCGAATCTAAGATTAGTCAGCAATAATGCTAACAAATTTACGACTTTTTGGACCTTTAACATCAAACTGAACTTTACCGTCAGCTAATGCGAATAACGTGTGGTCTTTACCGATACCCATGTTGTTACCAGCGTGGAAACGTGTACCACGTTGACGAACAATAATGTTACCTGCTAACACTGATTCGCCACCAAAACGCTTAACACCTAGGCGTTTTGCTTCTGAATCACGACCATTTCGTGTACTACCTGCAGCTTTCTTATGTGCCATGTTAAAATGCTCCTAATTAGCCGTTAATACCAGTAATTTTCACTTCAGTGAACCATTGACGATGGCCCGCTTGTTTGCGTGAATGCTTACGACGTTTGAATTTTACAATAGTAATTTTATCAGCACGACCTTGGTTCACAACCTCAGCCACTACTTTACCGCCAGCAACATAGGGTGCGCCTACATTGATGTTCTCGCCATCGGCGATCATTAAAACGTTATCAAATTCTACTGCTGCGCCTACTTCAAGTTCAAGCTTTTCTAGGCGAACTGTTTGTCCTTCGGTTACACGATGCTGTTTACCACCGCTTTGGAATACCGCGTACATAGCTACTCCGTACTGCGCCACTTTTCTTATTATTTAAGAAGAGAGATGACGCTTAAGATTTAAAAATATAGGGCGCGAATTCTACGCGAAGAAACTGTGTAGGGCAAGTCTAAAAGTGATCATTTATTAAGTTTTTAATACTTTTATTAAATTAACTTAATTTTCACTAAATAATTTATAACTAAGTCAGTAGAAACTACCTTTGTCGCTTTATTGTCAGCTAATTTAGTGTAGAATTTAGCGTATTAAAGCCCATCTAAATGAAAATAAGTCACGTGGATATAAAAGCAATACAAGCACTCTCTCAAGATGATATGACTCAGGTTAACGATCTCATTTATGGTCAATTACACTCTGACGTTGCGTTAATTAATCAGTTAGGTATTTATATTGTTAATGCGGGTGGTAAGCGTATGCGCCCAATGCTAACAGTGTTAACAGCCCAAGCATTGAATATTGAAAATGCTCATGATTTAGGTGATAAACATTGCACCATTGCCGCTATTATTGAGTTTATCCACACGGCGACTTTATTACATGATGATGTGGTTGATGAATCGAATATGCGCCGTGGTCGAGAAACTGCCAATGCCTTATTTGGAAATAGCGCCAGTGTATTAGTTGGTGACTTTCTATATACCCGCTCTTTTCAAATGATGACCAAGCTAGGCGATATGCGCATTATGGATATTTTATCTGATGCCACTAATATTGTTGCTGAAGGTGAAGTATTACAATTAATGAATTGTAACGACCCTGATACCACCGAAGAAAATTATTTGCAGGTGATTTATTGTAAAACAGCTAAGCTTTTTGAAGCTGCCACTCGCCTCGCTGCGGTAATAACGAAACAAGATAATGTGATAGAAACAGCCATGGCTGATTATGGTAAATATTTAGGCACTGCATTTCAACTTGTTGATGATATTATGGATTACACTGCTGACGCGAAAGAAATGGGTAAAAATGTTGGTGATGACTTAGCTGAAGGTAAACCGACTTTACCCTTACTGTATGCAATGACTCATGGTAATGCTGAGCAAAAGCAATTAATTAGCGATGCGATAGAGCATGGTAACGGCATGGAAAATTTAGATGAAATTCTTAATGCCATGAAACAAACTGGCGCCTTAGTCTATACTCAGAAAAAAGCAGAAATAGAAGCAGATAAAGCCATTAATGCTTTATCTGTATTACCCAATTCTGACTATAAACAAGCCTTGATTTCTTTAGCGCATATCGCCGCTAATCGTTCCGCCTAATCTTATTAAAAGGATAATTATGAATTCAGATAACATTTACGAAAACAATCCTCTGCATGGTGTTGGCTTAGAACAAGTGCTAACAGAGTTAGTTGATCATTACGGTTTTGACATACTATATGCTTACTTAAACCTAAACTGCTTTAAAACCAATGCAAGCATTAAATCTAGTATCAAGTTCCTTAAAAAAACCGATTGGGCAAAAGATAAGGTTGAAGCTTTTTATTTATATCAGTACAAAAGCCTGCCACGCGCTGACGATAGCCAATTTGAGTTGCCCCCTCGTGATCGCATTATACCTGCCCACCAAAAGCCAGGTGAGCCTGCAGAGTTAAGTTTTGAGGATGCTGAAAATTTAAGACAAAAACGCGCTAAAAAAACACGTGAGCGCTCTTCTACTCCTTCAAACCCATGGGGAAGATAATTCTCTATTTAGTAAAACAGTAGCCATTTGTGAATCTATAACTACCCGCTAGCTACTGTTCATAATATCAAAATAAGCCAAAACTCATAGTTTACCTCTATAAAAGCAACTTTGTTGATCTAACGCAGCTTTACATCCGCTTTAGCTTGTCAATTGTCATAACTACCACTAAGTTAAAAACAAGATAATTGAAGTTTATAGGAGATCTTTATGCCACTTATTGAATGGACAGCTGAGTTAAGTGTAGGTATTGAAAGCATTGATCAGCAACACAAAAAATTAATCAATATGATCAATGCATTAAATGACGCTATGTTGACCAATAGTTCTAATGAATTATTAGAAAAAATATTTACTGGCTTAGCCGCATATACTCAAAAGCATTTTACCTATGAAGAAAATATGTTTGCCGAATTTGGTTATACAAACTCAGTAGAGCACAAACGCCAACACACTGAACTTATTGCGCAAGTAATTGAGTTAAAAGAAAGGTTTATTGAGAATCCACAAGGGACAATTAGTGCAGATTTAATGGTATTTCTCAAACGCTGGTTAACCAATCACATTATGAGAACAGATAAAGAATATAGCGAGTTTTTGCGATCGAAAGGAGTGAAATAGAATGTAGGCGGGATTTTAATCGCGCGATTGTTCTTTACTAAAATAAGCCGCCTACAAGTGTAAAATCAATCGTAGGCGGAATAAGTTTCAAATGGCTTTATGCCATAAAATCAACACCTTCTTGGATGTCGCTTTTTAGGGTTTCAAGCATATCTTCTTTGGCTTTTTGTTCAAAAGCGCTTAACTCACCGTAAGATAAAATTTCACTAACACCGTTTACGCCTAAACGTACTGGGTGAGCAAAATATGGAGCATCACCATCTTCAACTGCAACATAAGCGTAATCAACAACGTCTTCGCCTTGTAAGCCTTTCACTAAAGACAGACAAAAACGTGCTGCTGCAGCGCCCATAGATAATGTAGCACTACCGCCACCCGCTTTGGCATTAACAACTTCTGTACCGGCATTTTGAATACGTGGTGTTAAAGCCGCCACTTCTTCATCTGTAAAAGTAGCACCTTCAACTTGAGAAAGTAATGGTAAAATAGTGGTACCAGAGTGACCACCAATTACTGGCACTTTCACGTCAGCTACATTTAAACCTTTAAGCTCTGCAATAAAAGCTTCTGAGCGAATAACATCTAACGTGGTAATACCAAAAACACGGTTTGCATCATAAGTACCGGCTTTTTTGAACACTTCAGCCACAATAGGTACAGTGCCGTTTACTGGGTTGGTAATAATACCCACTAATGCTTTTGGACAAG
>Ga0316205_10003206_pt1 | contig 15793 bp, 16 predicted proteins | sample 3monthpyrite_MG_FD_204941 | JGI IMG/M metagenome (GOLD analysis project Ga0316205, IMG submission 204941) | Microbial mat bacterial communities from mineral coupon in-situ incubated in ocean water Damariscotta River, Maine, United States -... | ecosystem: Environmental > Aquatic > Marine >... | reverse complement strand
TCGCCCGCACATGGGTCAGCTTCATCCCACGATGAAAATGGCCCGAGCACAGCCGCACGAAAGCCACCCTGTCGCGGTGCTTTGGGTCCATATTGGCCTGCACCTTGAAGACGAAGCCCGCAACTTTCGTTTCCTCAGGCGCAATCTTGCGTGGCTCGGCCGCCTGAATCTGCGGCTCAGGTCCATAGCGCGCGATCCCGTCCATCAGTTCCTTGACGCCAAACGAGTTGATCGCCGAGCCGAACCAGATCGGGGTCATGTGCCCCTCCAACACCGATTGCGGGTCGAGCCTTGGCAGCAACTCGCGCGCCATCTCGACCCCCTCGCGCAGATCATCGAGCAGATGCGCGGGCACGTGCTCGGCCAGTTTCGGATCGTCCAGCCCCTCGATAGCGACGCTTTCGGCCACCTTGTTGCGGTCGGCGCGGTCCATCAGTTCCAGCCGGTCGCGCAGCAAATCATAGCAGCCCATGAAATCTGCGCCGACCCCGATGGGCCAGCTTGCCGGGGTGACGTCGATGGCCAGGTTTTCCTGAATCTCGTCGATGATATCAAAGACATCCCGGCTTTCGCGGTCCATCTTGTTGCAGAAGGTCAGGATTGGCAGGTCGCGCAGGCGGCAGACCTCGAACAGCTTGCGGGTCTGGCTTTCCACCCCCTTGGCACCGTCAATCACCATGACGGCCGCGTCCACCGCCGTCAGCGTGCGATAGGTGTCCTCGGAGAAATCCGAGTGGCCCGGCGTATCGACCAGATTGTAGCGGTAGGCGCCGAAATCGAACGACATGGCCGAGGCGGAAACCGAGATGCCCCGGTCTTTTTCCATCTGCATGTAATCCGAGCGCGTGCGCCGCGCCTCGCCCTTGGCGCGCACCTGTCCGGCCATCTGGATCGCACCGCCATAGAGCAGGAATTTCTCGGTCAGCGTCGTCTTGCCCGCATCCGGGTGCGAGATGATGGCAAATGTGCGCCGCCGGGCAATTTCGGCGGGCAGGGCAGGTCGGTTGGAGGGCGCATCAAGCATGAGCGCGATATAGGCGAGGGCACGGGGGGGCGCAATCGCGCAGGGCGTGTCCCTAGTCCGTCTCGGCATTCGGGTCGGTCTGCGACCCCTGGACCAGGAAATTGTCCATCGCCCAGGCCTCGCCGGGATAGGGCGAGCGCCCGTTGCGGCCAATTCCGAATTCCATCGCCGTGCCCGGATTGCGGATCACCACCTGCACCGCATATTCCGACTGCCGGTTCACGTTCGACTTGATTGCGTCGCGGTCTTTTGTCGCGCCGTTCGCAACCGTGGCGTTGGCAATGGCCAGCCGTTCATCAACCGCTGCGCCGGTCACGCTGCTGCGCTCGACGAACTGATAGGCGACAAGGGTATCGTCGCTGTCATCCGACAGAACCGACTGAATGTTCTGTTCGCGCAACCGCGTCGCGTCGATCAGGGTGCCGTTCACATAAAACCGCATGTCGTCATTGGCTTCCCATTTTCCGACCGCGGTCAAATCGAATTCCAGCACTGCGAATTCAGTACCATCGGCAAAGTAGAAATCGCGCAGCACAACGGGTTCGCCGCTTTGATCGAAGAACGGTCCCAGAACCCCGTCCAACAGCGGATCATCGTGGGCTCCGATCAGGGTCGACCAGTCGCCGAACCCGTTCGAAAAATCTTCCTGGTAGATCGAGCTGAACAGAACACCCGGAACCTGGATGCCGTTGAGATGATCGCGAATATCGAAAGACAAATCCGACAGACCGCCAACAACAACGGATATGGCCGCGATGCCAAGCCCCACAGTGCCCGCGGTCAGGACGACAAAATCTGTCGTGACCGCGCCGCATTCATCGCAAATGAAGTCGCTGGGGCTCAAAAGCCTTTTGGTGACGAACATAAGGGTCGCATCCTTGGTGCCATCGGTGTGTGACCGGGTCGCGGAACCGGGCCCGCGCTCCGTCAGTTTCTTCAAAGAGGTACCGCATCTCCGGCTGCAACCAGAGATGCGGCGCGGTGTACTAAGAGAGCAAGTATCAGGCTCGACGATCTGGCAGAGCCCGACGGAGACAAACTTTACAAAAGCAACTCATACGTGTGCAGAGCATGCACGTTCAACTACGACTCACTGTAACTCCCCTTTAAGGCGAATATTTGACGCGACTTTCTTTGGGAAGGGGAGGCAATTCCCCGGCAGGGGAGTTAATACCGGCTACATTGTTGAAATGCCGTGAAAAAACCCGAATCCGCCTGTCGCAATTTGGCCGGTGCAAATGGCCGATTTCGCGGCTTGCGAACAGCCGTTGCTACGGGTTTTCGGCGATGGGGCGAGACGGCGTCTGGTGCCGTGGCGCTGATCGGGAATGCCGGGATACGCCGCTCATCGGAATTCAACTTCCAACGCCGTGAGGGACAGCGTCTCTCAGCAAACGCCGCCTCATATACGACCACCGGCAAGACATTCTGGCCGGACTCCCAAATTGGAAGTCCGATCCAGATCCTCACCCGGCTTCGGGCGGGACAACCAGCAAATCGCAGGGAGGTTCGCGCATCAGGTCGTTCACGCAACTTCCCAACAGCCACGGCATCGGGACCGCGCGGCTGTGCGTGCCAATAGCCAGCACATCGGGGCGGGATTCGGCCATGGCGTTGTGCAGAACCGAGGGCAGTGACCCCTCGACCACCGACACATCCAGCCCGGCAAGGTCCGGGTAGCCTGAGCGCCATTTTTCCAGTTGCGTCCGCGCCTCGTTCAGGAACGGCCCGGCATCGGGAATTGGGGGCAGTTCGGCCACAAATCCGGGTGCCGCAACGGCCCCGTGATAGGGGACATGAACCGCGTGAACCGCGCGCATGTCCGGTGCCTCGCACAGTTTCGCGGCTACCAGCAGGGCGGTCGTGCTGGCAGGGGCGAAATCGACCGCTCCCAACACGGATTTGTACGGGTGATCCGCCCGGTCGCGCGCGATCAGCACCGGGCGGCCCGCACGCCGCACCAGCCGCTCCATCGTGGTTTCACGGATCAGGTCCATCAGCGGGCGCTGACGGTGCAGGCCCAGGATCATCAGGTCGATCCCGGCGGCCTCGCAGGCCTGCGTCAGCGCATCGTCTATGGACCCGCGCAGCACCTCGACGGTCCAGTCGACGGTCTCGCTCCCACGCTGGGACTGGCAGAACTGGTTGAGCTTGGCTTCGGTCTGGGCGGCCTGCGATGCGCCCATATCCTCGGGCAGATGATCGTCGATAACCGAGTACACCATCAGCGGCAGCTTGAGATAATCCGCAAGCAGAAAAGCACGCGCCATGGCCCGGTCTGCGCGAGGGGAAAGGTCAGTTGCGACAGCAAGGCGTTTCATGGGGACTCCCTCCATTGGTTCAAAGCCATGATACACCCGTGACGGGCAGTCTGGATTTGACCCGCATCAAGCGCCCTAGCGAATTGCGACGGTCCGGGGCGTGTCATGGGTGCGCGCAGGGCGGACGCGTTCGAACGGCGGCAGGCTTGCCGGGTTCGGGGCGTGGATCAGGCGCGGCGCGCATTGAGCGACCTGCGCGGCCAGCGTCTCGGAAAGACCGGCGCGGGAGGTGGCGTCCAGCAGGAAGCTTTCGCAGGGAATACCCTCGGCATAAATCACTTCGTGCCTGTCCAGCAGGACATGGAAATACTCGGCCGACCCCCCGGCCTCTGCCGTGATCGTCAGCCCGTTCACCAGCTTAAACGCAGGCTCCATCCGGTCGGGCCCGTTGGCGGTCAGTTCGCTGCGCCGGGCCGGAACGAACAGCCGGTGCGCGGCCGACACCACCAGTTCGGATTCGTTCGAGAACGCCCCGGCGCGGATCACCACGCGGGTGGTGCGCCCGATGGCCGGAACGATTTCGCTCAGCACGCCGACCACGCCGGATGGCAACCCGTCGCGCGACAAGAGCGCGTCATTCGAAGTCAGATCCTCGACCGGTTTCAGCGAGCCGTCCTGAAGCGTCAGGCGGGTGCCGCGGGCAAATGCCAGGCAGACCGGATCGGCCAGCGGTAAGGGCGCGGTTGCGGCGCTGACCTCGATCACCGTGTGCACCGCATGTACGTCGATCTGGCCCAGCGGCAACAGGAAGGCGCGGTCGCCCATGTCCAGCACGCGCATATGGGCCAGCGCCCCGGTTTCGGTCATCATGGTCAGGCCGATGGTGGCCTCGACCGGGCCCAGGGCCGCCTTGTCCGCGTCGATGGCGGTGTAGCGGGTGTCGATCGGCGTGCCGGGTGTCGGTCCCAGAAGATGCAGGCGCCGAGGCTCGGTTTTCATCCGCATCTTGTAGCTGTCACCGGCGCACAGCGTGTCCAGGTCGTCGAACCCGTCACCGTGGTTCACGCCCGCAACGCAGCGAAAATGGCGGCTCTCATAGACCATAAGGTCGTGAACGGACCGCTCTCCAGGATAAAACTCGCGCGACATACTGCGCCCCTTGACCTCGCACATCCTTGACCCGTTCGGGACGCGGCATTCGCCGTTCAGATGGCCTCTGATGCCCCCACCAGCAGACCTTGAGGGTCTACCAGAAGTTGCCGTTGTCTCGGACAATGTCCTGAAAACCCGGCGAAATTGTCGTGGGAAAAAGGACAATCTGTGGTCCATTGCCCCGCTTTTGCCAATCAGGGGCCAATCGGCGGGCAAACATGGGCAAACCAAGTCCGAATTGTGGCAATGATTCGACATGGCCGAAACGGGGCGGCCATGCTAGGTCCGACCCGAAACCGATGGAATGAAGGACGGCACTATGGATCTTGGCATCGCAGGAAAATCGGCGCTCGTCTGCGCGGCGTCAAAAGGGTTGGGGAAAGGCTGTGCCAGGGCCCTGGCCGAGGCAGGCGTGAACCTGACCATCAACGCCCGCACCGCCGAAACGCTGGAAGCGACCGCCGATGAGTTGCGCGCCCTGGGGGTCGAGGTGACGGCGGTTGCCGCCGACATCACCACCGAAAACGGTCGGGCCGCCGTGCTGGAGGCCGCCGGTCAGCCCGACATTCTGGTGACCAATGCCGGGGGGCCGCCGCCAGGTCTGTGGTCTGACTGGACCCGCGATGATTTCATCGCCGCCCTCGACGCCAACATGCTGACCCCGATTGCGCTGATGAAGGCGTTGCTGCCGGGCATGATCGCGCAGAAATGGGGCCGGGTGGTGAACATCACCAGCCAGTCGGTGAAAGCGCCGATTCCGGTGCTGGGGCTATCGAACTCTGCACGGGCCGGGCTGACCGGATACGTGGCAGGAACGTCGCGTCAGGTGGCCGAACACGGCGTCAACATCAACAACATGCTGCCCGGCATCCACGCCACCGACCGCGCCGTGTCGCTCGACACCGGCGTATCAAAGGCGCAGGGCATTTCGCTGGAACAGGCCAGGGCCAACCGGTTCGCCACCATCCCCGCGCGCCGCTACGGAACCGCGGATGAGTTCGGCGCGATGTGCGCGTTCCTGTGTTCGCAGCAGGCCGGGTTCATCGTCGGTCAGAACATCCTTCTGGACGGCGGTGCCGTGAACGCGACGCTCTGATCCGCGCGCCCGGTTGCAGCCCTGTGACCGGGCTGCTAGGCCTGCCTCCTGACAAAAACAATCGGGAACCGAATGGTGGCGTCGAACCAACGCCTGACTGTGCAAGGACTGACCCGCCGGTTCGACGGACGGGGGGTTCTTGAGGATGTCAGCCTGTCCATTGCACCGGGCAGCGTGACCTGCCTGCTCGGCCCCTCGGGCTGCGGCAAATCCACGACCCTGCGCCTGATTGCCGGGGTGGACCGGCAGGATTCGGGCCGCATCGTCGTCGACGATCTGGTGGTTTCGGATGACACTGTGCATCTGCCACCCGAATCCCGCTCGGTCGGGCTGATGTTTCAGGATTTCGCGCTGTTCCCGCACCTTTGCGTGGCGGAGAATGTGGGCTTCGGGCTGCACGGGGGCAGCAAGGCCGAACGGACTGCGCGGGTCACCGAACTGTTGGACCGCGTCGGCCTGCACGGCTACGAACGCAAGTACCCGCACCAGATCTCGGGTGGCGAACAGCAGCGTGTGGCGCTGGCCCGCGCGGTCGCCCCGCGTCCCCGCGTGATGCTGATGGACGAGCCGTTCTCGGGACTCGACAACCGGTTGCGCGACGGCATCCGCGACCAGACCCTGCAAATCCTGAAGGACGAGGGCACGGCGGTTCTGCTGGTTACGCACGAACCGGACGAGGCGATGCGCATGGCTGACCAGATCGCGCTGATGCGCAATGGCCGGATCGTGCAGCAGGGCGCGCCCTACAACATCTATAACGCCCCCGCCGACAAGGCCGCAGCGGCGTTTTTCAGCGAGATCAACGTGGTGCGCGGCAAGGTACAGGGCGCGTTGACCGACACGCCGTTTGGTCAGTTTCTGGCCCCCGGCGTGCCCGACGGGTCCGATGTTGAAATCATCATCCGTCCCCAGCATATCCGCATTGACTTTGACCGGGCGGGCAAAGGGCCGCGCCCGACCCCGATCGACGGCACACCGGCGCGCGGGGTGGTCGAGCGGGCGCGCTTCATGGGTCGCGAAAGCCTGGTGGAATTCCGCATGGACGGTGATGGCTCGATCCTGCGCGCCACGGTTCCGGCAGTATTCCTGCCCAGGCCCGGCCTGGCGTTGTGGCTGTCGATCCGGCGCGACCGCTGCTACGTATTCCCGGTGCGGTAACTGCGCCTGCAATCCCGCTCACCTCGTCAGCCCGACCCGGTCCCCTCGATCCCCGCCTGCGGGAACAGCGTTGCCAGCTTGTCCAGCATCGAGCGGGCCGAGCGGGCGCGGGTTGCCTCGCCGTGATCGGCGATCTGGCGCAGACCCAGAACCATCACCTCCAGCTCGCCCGCCGTCAGCATTGTCGGCGGCATGACAAGGGCCGAGCGCAGGATATAGCCCAGCCCGCGCTCGCCCTCGACCGGGATACCGCTTTCGGCCAGCATCGCCATATCGCGCCAGATCGTGCGCTCGGACACGCCCATCTGCCGCGCCAGTTCGCCCGCCGTGTGCAGCTTGCCGTCGCACATGATCTGCACCAGATCATAGACGCGCTGATCCCGTTTCATCGCGCTCTCCCAGAAAGTCCAACTGACAAAATACTGTCAGTAGATCTGTGGGCAAGGCCAAAGAAGCTTTGAATCCACACTTCAACGCCAGTAGGACGAGGGCGATCCAGCGCGTTCGAGATCGGGCGCGCGACCAGTGGGAGACAGATCATGCTGAACAATATTGGCCTTCCGGGCATTCTGCTGATCGCCGTAGTGGTCCTCGTCCTGTTCGGACGCGGCAAAATCAGCTCGCTGATGGGCGAAATCGGCAAAGGCATCACCTCGTTCAAGAAGGGCGTCAAGGAAGGCGTCGATGAGCTTGAGGAAGAAACGGCAGATGTGGCGCGGGACGTGACGCCGGAAGACGCCGAAGCCGAAAAAGACAAAGCCTGATCCGGGCGGCGCTGGCACCATGCTGGACATCGGTTGGAGCGAGCTACTGGTCATCGGGGTCGTGGCGCTGATCGTCGTCGGCCCCAAAGACCTGCCCCGTCTGTTCCGCACGTTGGGGCGGTTCACCGGCAAGGCCAAGGGCATGGCGCGCGAGTTTTCGCGCGCGATGAACGACGCGGCTGACGAAGCCGGGGTGAAAGACCTGTCCGACAGCGTCGGCAGCTTGCGCAAGGCAACCTCTGCCAAGGCCATGGGACTGGACGCGCTCGACAAGGCCGCCAAATCCTTCGAGGGTTTTGACCCGACGTCCGAAACCGGCAAGCTGTCCAAGGAACGGGCCGAGCAGGCCGCGAAAATCCGCGACCACGCCGCTAAAAAGGCGCAGGCACGGCTGGATCGGGAGGCGGCGGAAAAAGCGGCTGCCGAGGCCGGGCCCGACGCGTCCGAAACGGCACCCGAGGCGGTGGCGGCCGTCGAGTCCGAAAAACCCAAGGCGACCGAGTCATGAGCAAGTCCGACGACATCGAAGACTCCTCGGCGCCGCTGATCGAGCATCTGACCGAGCTGCGCACCCGGCTTATCCGTTCGGTGATCGCGTTTGTCATCGGCATCGTGCTGGCCTTCACCGTGGCCGAGCCGATCCTGCAATTCCTGGTCGCCCCGATCGAAGAAACCCTGCGTTCGCTGGGCGATCCGGCCCCGACGCTGCAATATACCTCGCCCCAGGAATACCTTTTCACCTTGTTCCGCATCTCCATGGTCTTCGGTTTCGCGCTTGCCTTCCCGGTGATCGGCTATCAAATGTGGCGTTTCGTGGCACCCGGCCTCTACAAAAAGGAAAAGAACGCGTTTCTGCCCTTCCTCGTCGCCTCGCCGGTGATGTTCCTGCTCGGGGCCTCCTTTGCGCAGTTCGTTGTCACACCGCTGGCGATGCAGTTCTTCCTGGGCTTTGCCGATGTCTCCTCGATCTTTGCGGGTCTTATGGGGTCGATCACGGGCGACGCGCTCAGCGATGCTGCCACGGTCGTGCCGACAACCGAAGAGGGCGTGACCATCACCTTTTTCGGCAAGGTGAACGAAAGCCTCGACATCACGCTCAAGTTCATCCTGGCGTTCGGTCTGTGCTTTCAGCTTCCCGTGCTGCTGACCCTGATGGGCAAGGCCGGACTGGTCACGGCCCAGGGTCTTGGGGCCGTGCGCAAATACGCGATGGTCGGCATTCTGGTCCTCGCCGCCCTGGTCACGCCGCCCGATGTCATCACTCAGGTGATCCTGTTCGTGGTGGTTTACGGGTTGTATGAAGTTTCGATCCAGCTCGTGCGCATGGTCGAAAAGAAGCGCACCGCGGAACTGCGGGCCGAGGGTATCCTGGGCGAGGACGAAGAACTCTACGACGAATATGCCGATGACGACGAGGGTGAAACCAAGGCATGAGCGACACGGCGCTTGACCGCATCGCGGCCGCTTTGGAACGGCTGGCGCCCGCGCCGGTCGAGGCCCCCGATTTTCAGAACGCGGATGCCTTCCTTTGGGAAACCGAACCCGATCACCTGCGCGCGGTGGGGCGTGTGTCTCGTGTGGATCTGCACCTGCTGGTCGGGATCGACCGCGCCCGCGACACGCTGCTGGACAATACGGCGCAATTCGCCCGTGGCCTGCCTGCCAACAATGCGCTCCTGTGGGGCGCGCGAGGCATGGGAAAATCCTCGCTGGTCAAGGCGGTCCATGCCGAGGTTGCGCAGCAGGATTTGCCCCTGAAAATCGTCGAGGTCCAGCGCGAGGATCTGCCCTCCATCGGACGCCTGCTGGCACTTCTGCGCGGCGGGGCGCACCGGTTCCTGTTGTTCTGCGACGATCTCAGCTTCAGCCATGACGATCAGCATTACAAATCCCTGAAGGCCGTGCTTGACGGCGGGATCGAGGGGCGGCCCGACAACGTGATCTTCTATGCCACGTCCAACCGCCGCCACCTGATGCCACGCGACATGATTGAGAACGAGCGTGGATCGGCGATCAACCCGTCCGAGGCGGTGGAAGAAAAGGTCTCGCTGTCGGACCGGTTCGGGCTGTGGCTTGGCTTCCACCCCTGCGATCAGGACCAGTATTTTGCGATGATCCGGGGCTATTGCATGGCCTACGGGGTCGGAATTGACGACGAGACCCTGCACGCCGAGGCCATCGAGTGGCAGCAGACGCGCGGCGCGCGCTCGGGCCGCGTGGCATGGCAGTATTTCACCGATCTGGCAGGACGGCGCGGCGTCGCGCTGAAGGAGGATTGATGTTCGTGGTCAGTGTGACATTCGACGTGGTGGCCGGTCGCCTGGATGCGTTCCTGCCGCTCATTCTGGCCAATGCGAAAGCCTCGCTTCAGATCGAAGCGGGATGCCACCAGTTCGATGTGTGCCAGCATCCGGACAATCCAACCGAAATCTATCTCTACGAGCTATACACCGACGCGTCGGCCTTCGACGCCCATTGCGCGTCAGACCATTTTCGCGCGTTCGTCAGTGCGACGGACGGCATGGTGGCTGGCAAGACCGTCAGCACCTATTCCCGGCTCAACTGAGATAAGGCACGGGATCGACCCGTTCCGCCCCTTCCAGAACCTCGAAATGAACGAAAGGCGGATCTCCATCCGCCACGCTGGCCAGTTTCTGCCCGCGCTGCACCCTGTCGCCCTTGGCAACGGTAATGTCCGTGACATTGGCATAAACCGTCAGCAGATTGTTGGGATGCCTTATCACGATGATCTGAACCTGATCGGTGTCCTGGGTGATGGCCGCGATTTCGCCCGCCTCGGCAGCACTGACAGGGGCCCCCGCCGAAGTGCCGATGTCGATCCCCTGATTGCCGTTTTTCGAGAACGCCCGGATGATCCGCCCGTCCGATGGCATAGCCATTTGCGACTGGGTCGTTGCCGCCGTGCGCTCGCTGGCCAGGTTGGGCGAGGTCGGAGTAATGACGGGCGTCGTGTCTTCCGCCGGAAGCGCGGTTGCGGCGCTGGGTGGGACAGGGGTCAGGCTGCCGGTGCCCGGCGCGGTAGTCGCGTCCGCCAAGTGCGTCGTGGCCACCGGATCGCCCAATGTGACCGGGATCAGCAGATACTGCCCTTCGCGCACGGCCAGATCCGGGCCAAGCCCGTTCCATTCGGCCAGCGCGCGGGGGGAGACGTTGTAAAGCCGGGCGACCGAAAACGCGGTTTCGCCCCGTTCCACTCGGTGGCGGATCGGCTCTGCGCCCGATGTGACCGGCCCGGTGCCCGTCGAGCGGCTTGGTTGCGCCCGGTCGATCGCGGCCCCGGCAATGCTGGTGATGTCGATACTGCTGCTTTCGGCGCCCGTGTCCGGCACCCGGCGGGGCAGGGCGATGACCTCGCCCCCGCGCAGGGGCGCGTCCAGCGACAGGCCGTTGAACCGGGCGACCTCGGTGGCGGGAAGACCAATGCGGGCCGCCAGCGTTTCCACCGTATCGCCACGCTGGGCGACTGCCACCTGATAACCGGGATAAGAGATCACGCCCCGCGCGTCTGGCCGGGGCCGGTTGGCGGTGGGTTGCTGGGCCGCCTGTGCCGTATCCAGTCCGCCGCCCAGCCCGCCGCGCATGTCGAAGTCGAGCTGATTGGCGCAGGCCGACAGCGCCAGGGCTGACCCGCAGAGAACCGCCAGGGACCGGAATCTGCGCGCGGTGAGGGGGGGAATCGCGAACATGGGTTGCCTCAATACTGTTGCCTGCCGGGAAACAGGCAGGTTCTTTTACTGCGATGTAAATGCAAGGACGGTTTCGCTCAACCCGTGTGAGCGATTATCGGCGCAAACGCTCCGTCACAGCCCCGATCAATCCCGCGCCATTCCTTCGACCAGGGGCACGAACCGCACCTGGCGCATCTCGTCATAGTCAAAGCCGGTTTCGCTGCGCGTGACCTTAATCAGCATCTGGATCGCGTCGGACTGGCCCACGGGAAGCACCATGATCCCGCCCATCCGCAACTGGGCCAGCAAGGGGCCGGGCGGGTCTTCGGCAGCCGCCGTGACCAGGATTCGGTCGAACGGAGCAATATCGGGCAGACCGAAACTGCCGTCGCCGGTAATCACCGTGACATTGGTCAGCCCCAGCACCTCGATCCGGGACTGGGCGGTGCGGGTCAGGCCGCGATGGCGGTCCACGGTGTAGATACGCCGGCCCAGATGGCTCAGAACCGCCGCCTGATAGCCCGAGCCGGTACCGACCTCCAGAACCTTGTCGCGCGGCTGCACGTCCAGGGCCTGGGTCATCAGCCCCACGACCGAAGGCTGGCTGATGGTCTGCCCCGACGGGATCGGCAGCGGCACGTCCTCGTAGGCGCGGGCGGCAAACGGGCCTTCCACGAACAGGCCGCGATCGGTCTTCTCCATGGCGGTCAGAACGCGCGGGTCGGTGACGCCGTGTTCGCGCAGGTGAAACAGAAACTCCATGACCTGCTCGGGCGTCGGTGGCATCCTCAGCCCCCGAATGCTGCGCGCAGCGGGTCAAGCTGGTCATGGGCCGTCAGATCGGCCCGCATCGGCGTGACGCTGATATAGCCCTCCAGATTGACCTGGGCATCGGTGCCCGCCCCGGTCGGCTCGTCCTGTGGCCCGCCCGCGACCCAGAAAAAGCGGCGGCCCGAGGGCGCAACCTGCGGGGTCGTGGTGAATTTCGTCTTGCGACGCATGCCCTGCCGGACGACTTGCGTGCCCTTGACGTGTTCGGCGGTAACCGGCGGGAAATTGACGTTGAAGAATGTGCGGTAGTCGGGGCCTTCCCAGGTGGCATGGGTCAGAAGCCTGCGGATCAGGTCAGCCCCGTGCGCGCGCGCCGCAGCAAACGGATCGTCGGCACCGACATTGTCCGGTCCGTAAAACTGGGACAGAGCGATCGAGTTGATGCCCTGCAACGCCCCCTCCATCGCGCCGCCGATCGTGCCGGAATAAAGCGTGTTTTCAGCCGAATTGTTGCCCCGGTTCACCCCCGACAGGATCAGATCGGGCGCGGCTTCCAGCATCACATCGTGAATCCCGGCCAGAACGCAGTCTGCCGGCGACCCCTCGGCGGCAAAGCGGCGCGGTGCCAGTTCGGCGATCATCGTGGGATGGGTGTAGCTGATGCAATGACCGACGCCCGATTGCTCGAACGCCGGGGCCACGGTCCAGACCTCGCCCCCCGCGCCGGCCACGTCGCGCGCGATTTCGCTCAGCGCCTTCAGGCCGGGGGCGTTAATCCCATCGTCATTGGTAATCAAGATACGCATGAGCCGCCCCGCTCCCCTGTTTTATCCGGTGTTATGGGAAGGTCGGGCGCGCGGCAAGCAAGCGCCGTCCAACACGGGCCATTTGCGGCGCGCACGGGCATTTTTGCCATTTATTTACGGAGCGGTCGTGCCGACAGACCCCGCTCAGAGCAGCGTCAGCACCTTTTCGGCTTCTGCCTTGGGTGTGCTCAGATCATGCGCGGCTTGCCCCGGAAAGAAGCGTGCGCGGGTGCCCGTGGGCATCTGGTCGGGCTGGTGGATCAGCACGCGCGGGCCGATCTTGGTGCTTTCGGCGGCCCAGCAGCGCACCAGCGCGATCTGCGCGGCTTTCGACGCGCCGTAATGGCCGAAGAACGGTTCGCCTGCACGCGGATCATCAAAGAAAATCGCCGTGCCGTGGTCCCCCAGCAAGGGCGCAGTCATGGTAATCATGGTGGCGGTGCCGGTGACGTTGATCTCCAGCGATTTCTTCAGGTCTTTTTCGGCGGAATGGGGCAGGGGGCTCAGCGGTGCGGCGTGGATCGCGGCATGGGCCAGCAGGTCGATCTTGCCCCAGCGTTCGAAAATCGCGTGGCAAATTCCGGCCACCGCGTCGCGCTTGGTGATGTCGATGGGGGCCAGCGTGGCGCTTCCGCCCCGGACGCGGATGCGGTCGTCCAGTTCTTCCAGCGCGCCCGAGGTCTTGGCCAGGGCAATGATGTGGTACTCGGGCGCAAGCGCTTCGGCCAGGGCCGCGCCCAGTCCGCGAGACGCGCCGGTGACGAGGGCGATCTTTTCGGTCATGTTCGGGAATTGACCTGTTGACGATCCAAGGTCAAGAGGGAGCGACGAAGCGCCCTCCAAACCGCAGGCCATACAGTTATGATCCCAACCGCGCAGACAGCTTCCCCGGCGCGGATTCGCTCTGCCAGCATCGGGCTGGTGTTTGGTGGCGTGCTGTGGGGTTTGTTCTGGCTGCCCGTGCGCCTGTTGGCACAGGCGGGGTTCGAAGGGGCGTGGCCGGGTCTGATGATCTATATCGGGGCCTCGGTCCTGCTGGTGCCGGTCATCGTCTGGCGCTGGCGCGGGATACGCGCCCATCTGCCCACGTTGGCGCTGTGCGGGCTGCTGACGGGAACCGCGTTCAGCCTGTACTCGACCAGCATCCCGCTGACCGAGGTCGTCCGGGTGCTGCTGCTTTTCTACCTCATGCCGATCTGGGGCACGCTGCTGGGTCTGATCTTCCTGGGCGAGCGGCTGACATTGGCGCGGGTCGCAGCCCTGGTACTGGGATTTTCCGGGCTGGCCGTGGTTCTGGGGTTCGACGCCGGATTCCCCCTGCCGCGCAATTGGGGCGACTGGCTGGCGCTTTTGTCGGGCGTGGCCTGGGCCTTGGGGTCGATGGCGCTATACCGGGCCGAAACCGTGCCGGTGCCCGAACAACTGGTGGCCTTTGTCGTCGGCAGCCTTGTAGTGACTGGGCTGATGCTGTGGCTCGGCGGGCCGGTCATGGGCCAGGTCCCGGACCGGGCGCTGTTGGTGGGAACACTACCCGCCGCAATCCTGCTGGGGTTTTACATCCTGCCCTTGTTGTTCCTGACCATCTGGCCTGCGACCCTGTTGCTGCCGGGGCGGGTCGGAATCCTGCTGATGAGCGATGTCGTGGTCGGCGTGGCCTCGGCCGCCGCCTTCGCGGGCGAACCGTTCGGGGCGCGCGAAATCTTCGGGACGATCCTGATCGTCGGAGCGGCGTTGGTGGAACTTCTGGGCAGGGAAGATGAAAGCTGAAAGGCCCCCGCGACCGGGTGGATTATTCTGCCGCCTTCAGCGCGAAACCCTTGCTCAGCATATCTTTCGGGGCCACCGGATAGTCGCCGGAAAAGCACGCATCGCAGTGTTGCGGCTGCGCCGGATCGCGCCCTTCTGCCTCGCCCACGGCGCGGTAAAGCCCGTCCAGAGACACGAACCGCAGGCTGTCCACGCCCAGGTATTCGCGCATTTCCTCTTCGGTCATGGTCGCGGCCAGCAGCTTCGAGCGTTCCGGCGTATCGACCCCGTAAAAACAGGGCCAGGCGGTCGGCGGACTGGCAATGCGGAAATGCACTTCCGCCGCGCCCGCATCCAGGATCATCTCCTTGATCTTGCGGCTGGTGGTGCCCCGCACGACGCTGTCATCGACCAGGATCACCCGCTTGCCCCGAATCAGCGCCCGGTTGACGTTCAGCTTCAGCCGCACGCCCATGTTGCGGATCTGCTCGGACGGCTCGATGAAAGTGCGGCCCATATACTGATTGCGGATGATGCCCATGGCATAGGGAATGCCTGAGTGCTGGCTGTATCCAATCGCAGCCGGGGTGCCGCTGTCGGGAACCGGGCAGACCAGATCGGCGTCCACATGGGTTTCCTTGGCCAGTTCCACGCCGATCTGGCGACGCGTTTCATAGACCGAGCGCCCGCCCAGAATCGAGTCCGGGCGCGAAAAATAGACATGCTCGAAGATACAGCCGCGCGCTTTCGCAGGCTCGAACGGGCGGAAGCTTTCGACGCCGTGTTTTTCGCTGATAACCACCATCTCGCCCGGCTCGATCTCACGCACGAACTCTGCCCCGATGATGTCGAGCGCGCAGGTCTCCGAACTCAACGCCCAGGCACCGTCGCTCAATCGGCCCAGCACCAGCGGGCGAACCCCCAGCGGATCGCGCACGCCGATCAGCTTGGTGCGGGTCATCGCCACCACTGAAAAGGCGCCTTCAACCCGGCGCAGCGCCTCTTTCATCCGCTCGGGGATCGTCGTCTGATAGCTGCGGGCAATCAGGTGAATGATGCATTCGCTGTCCGACGAACTTTGAAAGATCGAACCGCGTCCGATCAGTTCGCGGCGGATTTCCTCGGCATTGGTGATGTTGCCGTTATGGGCAATCGCCGCCCCGCCCATGGCGAATTCGCCGAAGAAGGGCTGCACGTCGCGGATCGCTGTATGGCCTTTGGAGCCTGCGGTGGAATAGCGCACATGGCCGATGGCAAGCTGTCCCGGCAGGGTCTCCATCAGTTTTTGCGAGGTGAAGTTGTCGCGCACGTAACCGAATCGGCGGG
>Ga0316205_10003205_pt1 | contig 15793 bp, 15 predicted proteins | sample 3monthpyrite_MG_FD_204941 | JGI IMG/M metagenome (GOLD analysis project Ga0316205, IMG submission 204941) | Microbial mat bacterial communities from mineral coupon in-situ incubated in ocean water Damariscotta River, Maine, United States -... | ecosystem: Environmental > Aquatic > Marine >... | reverse complement strand
CATGACCGTCCCGATGACTGTAAGCACTATCCTGTTACTATCGAGCAAATGGTAGCGGATGAGTGTGAAATGTTAGATGTGCATGATTTGGCCAATCCAAAACAAGCACAAAAAACACTGGATACAATCATGGCTGATAGCCGACCATCTTTTAACAATAAATAAGCAACCCACCTGAATGAATTAAATCAGGTGTCTGGTCTACTGAACTGCATTGATTTCAGCCGGATATAGACCACTTTCAAAAAGCCTGATAAAAATTCTACCGGGTATGAACCTCAAGGCAAACGGTACTGCTCACCCGTTGCTGACGGCAGTTTGATTGCGGCCATTGTTTTTTGCCTCATATAGAGCCTCATCAGCGTGTCTGATCAATTCTTCAAGTGAGGTTTCATCTGTCAGTTGGGCAATACCGATACTGACAGTGACGACACGGTCAGCGATTCCATTATGGCTAATTAATTCAATTTTTTGGCGGATGCGCTCTGCCAGAATCTCGGCCTGCTGTACTTCGGTTTCTGTTGCCATTAACAAAAACTCTTCGCCACCGAAGCGTCCCAGGGAATCGGTTTGTCTGAGAATTGATTTAACTTCTGCCGATATCGTCTTCAGCACCCGGTCCCCGGCTGCATGACCAAAGGAGTCGTTAATATTCTTGAAATTATCGACATCGAAAAGCAGGCAGCAAAGCGGCCGTTTGAATCGATCGGCACGTCGCCATTCCTGCATGCCAAACTGCAGAATGGCACGGCGATTCAGCAGTCCGGTCATTTCATCCGTGGTGGCGAGCATCTGCATATTGTGTGCGTGTCTGCGACTGCGCCACCACAATATCGCTACTAATACAATAATTCCGATAGCCAACCCGAGAATAATGTACTGCATTTTCATGAATGCTTTTCTATGTTCCAGCTCTAGCTGCTGGCTTTGATTAGTCAGTTCAAGGCGTTCATTTGCTGCGGCGAATTTATGAGTTTCAAACTGTACCTGTAACCGTTGGGTGGTCTCCAGGTTTTGCTGTTCCAGTTGCTGTTGTAACAGTTGGCTGTAAGTACGGTAACTGGCGAATGCCTTTTCAAAGTTACGCAATTTCTCATAAGCAGCGCTAAGACCTCGGTAGGTACGCATCAAAGGCGTATTGGAATCGCCCTGTACCAGGGTCGGAAGCGCTGTTTCATAGTGCATGATTGCAGCTTCATACTTACCTTCTTCCTGTGCTATATCACCTAAATGTCGGTGCACGACGGCGACCTGCATTGTATCGTTTATCTCTTTAAATTTTTGCAAGGACGTTTCAAGATAGGATCTTGCAGCCTCCAGATCTGATTGCGCATGCGCATTTGCACCCATAGCCTTCAATGTATAGGCAGTACCGGATTTATCATCCAGGGATTTGCTTATCATGAGCGATTGTTCAAAATTATCAGTGGCCTCCTCGAACTGCTTCCGGGAAGCATTGACGTGACCAAGATTGAAAAGCGATACAGCCAGCGATGCCTGGTTGCCGCTGGCCTTATCCAGTGCTATCAGCTCGCTGTAATAGCGATGTGCCTGCTCCAGCTGGCCGGTGTTGTAGTAAACATTGGCCATGGAATCCAGTATCTTGTTTTTAATGTCGCCATCCTTAAGCGTTTTACTGATTTCGTAAGCGCGTGTTAATAATTCCAGCGCTTGCTTGTACTGAGCCTGCCTGATGTAGGAATTGGCAAGCTTATGGAGTGTTTGTGCATCCGTCGTTTGTTCCCCCGACCCCGATACTGACGGTGTCGGCAAAGGATCTTTTGCGCAAGCCAGGTCAACGGCGAATATTAATACCATGCCGATAAAGATGTACCGGAACCCATATCGTGGAATAAGAGACGTGGTATTCATAAAATTCCTGTCATCGATGGGGTCACCCTTTTCTCTCATTATATTTCTAACCTAGGATCAATTATCGGCTTAGCTATCTGTTTTTTTAATTTTTCATCTTAATCATAGCGAGTAGTACCCATCTGCACCATAAGTAACCAGTAACATAATGAGCATTAATACAATCACAGTCATGATTGTAGCGTCTAATATTCCTAGGGTGTGGTCTTTTTGAATCAGCTCTACCAGAACGAAAAAAGTGGGGAACAGAAATATCAGTAGGAAAATATTCGACAAGGTGAAGTGGATAGGCAGACCAGGATGGTCCGGCATTAAAATTCCCTGGTAGATGGCAATACTCAACAGGGTGAAGGGCAGCACCAGGAACATCACTTGGGTAATACCACCGAAGGCATTGGCCAGTGCAATACCATATTCCTTTTTACGATGAGACTTCCAGAGGATGACGTATTCGCTCATGCCGGCAAATCCTGCCAGGATGAGCGCAGTGAGAATGTCATTTAATCCCAGGTCCTTAATGGCGATTTTAGCAAACTCCGCCACTTGCTCACCGCCGAGTAGTGCGCCGCCAATGCCTAGTAGTAATAACAAGGCGATAATGGTTAATGGACCAATTTCGACGTTTTTGTAGACCAACGCCAAACGATGTTTCACCTCCCGTGGCGACAAATCGAGTGCTTCTCTGACTTCCTGTTCCTCTTCGGCGTAATGAACAACCAGTTTATAAACATAGACACCAAAAATGGTGAGTAGAATAGCGCTGATAATGACCAGGTCGATGGTATAAAAGCTGGTTTTAGGATGCGGGTTAGAGGAAAAACTCAGCATCACCAGACCCAGAATCAAACCCATCGCTGCACCGGCGGTCAGGATTTGTGTACCAACCTCGGTGATAGGTTTGGGCATAAGAAATTTGCCTTGTTTGTCCTTCGGAAGAAAGTAGGAGTACAGGCTGAACACCAGCGCGTTGTTATAGATAGTGATCAATGCGATAACAAAGGCAGTAAGCGGGCTGATCGGCACGATAAAGGCAATGACCACCAATTCAGGCAGGGTTGAGAGTATCTCGGCAACTGTGCCAGCGACATAATGATTCCATTGCAGACGTGCAGCGAGACGTTCGCTGGCAGTAACCAGGGCTTCACAGGCTCCTTGAAGGATGATCAAACCGATCAACAAGGCAAGTCCGGCCAATGACCATTCGGACAATACGACGCCTGACATTTGTAACCCGGATACAATCAACCATAACAGCACACCCAGCCCCATGCGCTTGATCCAGGGAGGGGTCGCATATTCCGATAACTCGACAGGATGGCCTAATTGGTTAATAGACAATCGATCAGGATCAATCCCCTCACGCCGCAATTCCTCCTCAACCTCAGTTGGGGCACCGGGCAAACCAACGGCAGCCGCAGTATCGGGTAATATTTCCTGTTCAGGCGTGGGAGACTCTTTGGTTTCGTTTGGCATCATGCTCTGGGTTCAAAAGTTTCAGTTAGTGCAAAAAGGGGGAAATGATTAATTCGTGCATTTAGCTCCTGCAAGCTTAAACGGGCATATCGATTTTAAAGTTTTGGTTTTAAACTTTTATTTCTTCGAGTTTAATTTAGAGAGTAAACCAGACACCCGGCTTAATGCCAGGGAAAAATGAAAGCGTAGGAAAATATATATCATTACTACCTGCGGTGATACCTTCGCGATTGATATCTGCATCACTCTAATGATGCACAATCTCTCACAAGTTATTTTGCATTTCGAATGATTGAAGTAGAGAATTTTTTGTATTTTCAGAATAGAAAGCGCGATTTTGATGGACTATTTGCTAGTCTTCTGGCAATTATCGTTGTAGTCTCACACAGGCTGGTAAAAGTGAGTCCGCTTTTAGTTTATTTCGTCTTTATCAGTTAGTCCGCCGATTAACCCCTGCGACAACCAGCTTTTGAGTAGACTGGCAGCATGCATTGGAACTTCGTTTTCGCGCATCACAGTGGCCAGTACTTCACACACATCGTTAAAATTACCACCCTGTCGTATTTCATCCAGCGCCAGCTGTTCGTCATGTTGCATCGAACGGAAACGGGTAACGAGTTCTTCCCGCCATACCAACCACGAGCTCGATTCGGCGTGAACGGCGGTAATTTGTGTCGGATTGTCATTGGTTAATATCAACCACATCTCAGGTATGTTCCATTCAAGGTCCAGCCGGTGGACAGCAGGGGCAAGACGAAACCTGAGCTCTGGCCAGAGTTCAGGTGGAATGGCAGCTACATCCTGTTCAGTCATCAGAGTGACATCAGCTGCATCAAAGGCCTGCCCCAGCGTCCATTCAAACATGGCCAGTTCATGTAACCAGTGCCTGTCCTGGGAATGCTCATTCAACTGCATTGGCTCGGCAATGAACTTGGGCAGATGGCGACCAAAATCACGCAGGCTAAAGTAGAGTGATGGATAGGCATTGATATAGTCAGCACAAAGCCGGTTAAAACTCTCCTCGCCGATAGCCATCAACATCGCTGGGTAATCATTTGCCAGAACTTCTTGCAACCGTGCCTCGTAGGCATGGGTATAAACTGATAACTGTGTTTCTGGTGCGGCACGCCCACTGGCACAAATCCAGTCTGTGGTGACGGAATCGTCAGGATGTAATACACAATCCTGAAAAGTCTGTTGTAATTTAGCAAGCTGATTCATGGAGTGATCTGTCAAGCGACCTGATTGTTGAAGTGATGGTCTGCAATACGACGAACCTGATTAAGCTCTTCGAGTAATTCAGCTAGCGGCGGGATATGATCATCACGTTCGATCATCGTAGAAACTCGGCCAAAGTGCTTGATTGCTGCCGCGTATAACTCAAATACCGGGTCGGCAATAGGATGATCATGGGTATCGATGATAATATTTTTTTCCACCGTATGGCCCGCCAGATGGAACTGATAAACGCGTTCATCTGGCATGGCATATAAATAATTATATGCATCAAAATTATGATTGTATGCACTTACATAGATGTTATTGATATCTAGCAGGATCAGACAATCGGCACGTTCAGCAACAGCACACAGGAATTCCCATTCTGTCATTTGCGAATCGCCATAACTGACATAGCTGGATACATTTTCCAGCAGCATCTGACGACCCATATAGTCCTGTACCTGACTGATGCGATCGGCAACATGTTGCACCGCTTCTTCAGTATACGGCAATGGCATTAAATCGTGCAGATTTAAACCATCAACACCTGTCCAGCACAGATGATCAGAAAACCAGGCAGGTTCGACGCGCGCAACCAGATCCTTTAGCTTTTTCAGGTAATCAAAATTCAGGGGTGCGGTGCTGCCTATCGACATAGAAACGCCGTGCATGACCATCGGATAATGCTCGCGAATACGGGTTAAATAATCCAGCGGTTTACCGCCATCAACCATGTAATTTTCGGAAATAACTTCAAACCAGTCTACCTCAGGCCGTTCTGCCAGAACGGTTTCATAATGTTCCTTACGCAGACCTAGACCATACCCCAGGTAGGGCCGGTTATTGCTGAGTTCAGTGTTGACCATCCACACCCTCGTGATGTTGAAACTTTTGTTATTGAAACAGGCCGACGCCAAACAGAAAATAATTCTGCGCCGGCCTGAATGACGCGACAGTTAATTAGTTCTTTGGTTTATCAACCGAGCCGCCAATTTCTTCACAAGCATGTTTGGACATCGATACAAAACCTGAACCTTTACAAGAGGCATGACCTTTACATGCATTGCTGGCCGTTTTGCAATCATTATGGCCCTTACACTTGTTAACGCCAAAACAGTGAACTTTTGCATCATTACCTGCTTGCACTGCGCTCATGGGTGCCATGCTAAAAAATGCCGCTGCAGTTGAGGCTAATGCGATTGTGGTGAATTTTCTCCTGTTAATCATATCTTGCTCCTAAGTTGTTAACTATATATTGTGATGACATAAAGTCATTCATTACGTACTCCAGTGATTGATAACCGAAGCTAAAGACATTAATAGCAACTAAATGTCACATAAGTATCACAATAAATTAATAACAGTATTCGAGTAAAAAATAGTGGAACAGATAATCTGATAGAACAGTTAGGTCTGTCTGGACACTGAACCTTCCTGCAATTGCCCTCTCTAACTGAAGAAAGACAGATAATGACCAGACTGCAGAGCGTTATGCTAATTTAACATTCGCACCCGCTTGTGATACTTATGTGAATATCATAATTTATAATAATAGCAACACGCTTAAATCGAATCTCAGACATGACATATAAGGTATTGATCATAGAAGATAATCGCGATATTGCTGATCTGGTCAGCATGCATGTACGTGACCTTGGCTGCGAGACCAGTGTGGTCAGCGATGGCGCGAGTGGTTTGCAACAGGCCATCGATAAGACCTATGACCTGATCATTCTCGATTTAATGTTACCCGGCATGGATGGTCTGGATGTCTGTCGAGAATTACGCAAACAATCCAATTACATTCCGGTGTTAATGCTGACGGCTAAAACCAGCGAGCTTGATCGGGTCCTGGGTCTTGAGATCGGTGCTGATGATTATCTTACCAAACCATTTAGCATCAAAGAATTAATCGCCCGGGTAAAGGCAATTTTCAGACGACTGGAGGCGTTTAGTGGGCAGGATAAAATGTCCGGCCATAAGACTATTACCATTTCCGATCTGGTCATTAATACTGAAAAGCGTCAGGTTAGTCTAAATAACAAACCTTTGGAACTGACTGCAAAAGAATTCGATTTATTATGGCATTTTGTTGCAAAACCCGGGCGTGTCTATACACGTAGCCAGCTACTGGACAGTGTTTGGGGATATGGGCATGAAGGTTATGAGCATACTGTCAATTCACATATCAATCGTCTGCGCGCAAAAATCGAGAAGGACCCTTCTCATCCTCAATACATACTGACCGTGTGGGGTGTTGGCTACAAGTTCTCTGATAGTCAATCACAGGTTATGGATGCATGAAATTTAATACCCTCTATAGTAAATTATCACTCGCTCTGTTTGGCCTGGTTTTTATTATCGGTCTATTGTTTTTTCAGTTGGTCAATTACTCAACCCAGATGTTCCAGCACGAAGCCATACAGAAACTGAATGCCACTCTTGCTGATCATATTGATGATGATATTGAGCTTCTCAAAAACGGTGAAGTAAACCACAATGCGCTAAAAGAACTCTTTCATATGAGCATGGTGATTAACCCGAACATCGAGATTTATCTGCTGGATGCAGCGGGAAAGATACTGGGTTTTGTGGCACCCGAAGACAGTGTCAAACGCACTCATGTCGATTTGGCTCCGCTATCAAAATTCATGTCACCTAATGCCCGCTACCCATTGCTGGGGGATGATCCTCGTAACCCCAACACTCAAAAAATATTCTCTGCCGCTCCCATTATCAACAGTGATATAGTTGAGGGTTATGTTTATGTCATCCTCGGTGGCGAAAAATTCGACAGTGTTACTGATATGTTACAAAGCAGTTATATTGCGCGTTTTACTGCATGGGGTATTGGAGCAAGCCTGTTGGTTGCCCTGGTCGCCGGGTTGATTATATTTTTTCTGTTAACACGTCGCCTCAGTATTTTATCTAATGTCATGAGTAACTATGCTCATGACGACAAGAACCACGAATCGGTATCACACCGGTATCCCGATATAAACGGCACTGGTGATGAGATTGATCACCTGGGAAAAAGTTTTAATACCATGGCAGACTGCATTGACCGACAAGTGCACGAAGTCAAACGTACGGATGCCCAGAGAAGAGAATTGATTGCCAATGTCTCGCATGATTTGCGTACCCCTCTCGCTACATTACATGGGTATCTTGAGACCTTGATGCTAAAGGAACAAGACCTGACTGAAGATGAACGAAGAAAATACATAGCTATCGCTGCCAGCCATAGCAATCGGCTCGGAGAGTTGGTCAATGAGCTATTCGAACTGGCAAAACTGGATTCATGTGAAACCTTGCTGAACGTAGAACCTTTTTCACTCGGTGAACTGATTCAGGATGTGGTGCAAAAATTTGAATTATCTGCCTCGCAGAAAGACATCAAACTGGTGACCCATTTTGGAGAAGATATTCCTTTCGCTTACGGCGATATTGGCTTAATGCAGAGAGTGCTTGAAAATTTAATTGAAAATGCCTTACGACATACACCGAAGGGCGGCAATGTAGGCATCTCGCTTTCGGCTGATACGAGTAAAATTCAGGTCAAGGTAGCGGATAATGGCATCGGTATTCCTGAAGACGAGCTGCCAAAAATATTTGATCGATTTTACCGCCTGGAAAAATATCGAGAAAGCGGCGGCCAACACAATGCCGGTCTGGGTCTTGCTATTGCCAAGCGTATTATCGCCCTTCATGGCAGCAAGATAATTGCAGAAAGCAGATCCAATCAAGGCACCACTTTTTCATTTAATATTGATGCTTATCACTATTGATAATCTGATCGCCCAACCTCGAATTATTAAAGAATATCTGCTTGAAACTTATTTAGATAATAATCTAACTTACTGTTCCTATTAATAATTCAAAGATTTTTTAATCGATATCCCCCGCCTTAAGTAATCCTTAAGATTGACTCTCTATACTCTATTAAACTCAGTCGTATAGGTGATGTTATGACTAATTTATTATTGAATATCCCGCCCAGTAAGCATATGCCCTTGCTGTTTGAACATTATGATGTCGATACCCTTCATAGAGAAGACGTTGAAACATTTATCCATCAGGTTTTTTCAGATAGTTACGGGGCAAACATTACCAGCTTTTTGCCTGATTTGTTTGCTCTGCGATCCAGTAAAGGCTCAATCATGGCCGCAGTTGGTATGCGTGTTGCCGGTGTAGAACCACTTTTTCTAGAAACCTACCTGGACAAACCAATTGAACAGGTGATTTATGATGTCACACCCTCATCGGCTCAGCATCCTAACCGAAAGGATATTATCGAGTTGGGAAATTTGACAGCAGTTCACCCTGGCAGTGCGCGTCTGATCATTATTGCAATGACTACACTGCTTTATCATGCCGGTTTCAAATGGGTTTCATTTACTGCTGTCCCCACATTGGTGAACTCATTTAAGAAACTGGGACTCGATCCTGTACTTCTGGGACATGCCGATAAGGAGATGCTTGCCCACGATGCAAAAGCAGAATGGGGTGGATATTATGATCATCAGCCAATGGTATTCGCTGGCAGAATAGCTGATGGCTACAAGGCTTTAGAAAATTCGAATTTATATTCGGATATTTTAGTATCTGCCAACCAGTGGGCAAAGACGGCGATGCGTCCATCAAGAAACTATCTGTTTAATCAGTCCTGTCGCTCCATTGCTACAGCGAATAGTTAATCATGCTCATCGATACATTAAAACGCAGAGCCGAAGATAAGCCCGATGCAATTTCAATCACCGGAGACTCCGGATATTTAACCAATCTGCAACTATTACATGAATCTGACAGACTGGGATTGCAGCTCAATGGGCAATGTATTGGACTGCTAATGGACAATAGCCCTGCCTGGGCTGTCGCTGATCTGACACTCTGGCTGCATGATAAAACCTGCGTGCCATTGCCACATTTTTTTTCTGATGACCAACTGAAACACACACTATCCGATGCGGGTATAGATACGGTAATAACTGATCAGCCTGCACGTATCAGACAGCTGGCAGACATCAAAGATTCCGTGAAGGTCAATATAGCTGGCTATGACGTTTATTTGCTTACGTTGAATTGCAAGCAGCGCGAGTCTGTATCAAGTATCGCCAAAATTACTTATACATCAGGAACAACAGGTACGCCTAAAGGGGTTTGTCTGTCATTTGATAGCATCGAACGCGTTATTGAATCTTTGATCACAGTTAGCCAGGCCTCTTCCAAAGACAAGACTTTATCCTTATTGCCTTTGTCCACTTTGCTGGAAAACATTGGTGGTATCTATGTACCGCTGATCGCAGGCGGCCATTGCATCCTGCCTTCACTCAAGACGCTTGGCATCAAGGAAACCGGAGGAATAAATTTACAGGATTTCCTGGCAGTCATCAGTCTGTACCAACCCAGTGGCTTTATTTTAACACCCGAGTTGTTGTATGCACTCACTGAAGCAGTTGGACAGGGTTATGAATTACCAGACTCTTTGCGATTTATTGCGGTCGGTGGCGCCAAGGTTCCTAAAACATTACTCGAACGTGCATGGCAGGCAGGTATTCCCGTCTACGAAGGGTACGGGGTATCCGAAACCACCTCTGTTATTGCCTTAAACAGTCCAGATCAACATCGCATCGGTTCAGTTGGCAAACTATTGCCTCATGTTCATATAGAATTTGCTGAGGATAATGAAATCCTCTGTTTTGGTGCTTTATTTTCAGGATACCTTGGCGATGAAAAGCACCCGACTGATTTTTTTGCGACGGGTGATTTGGGTTATCTGGATGATGACGGATTTTTGTTTATCAATGGTCGCAAAAAAAATGTCTTTATTACTTCCTATGGTCGGAATATTTCTCCTGAATGGCCTGAATCGGAATTAGTACAACAACCCGACATCCTTCAGGCGATGGTTTACGGAGAAGGTAAACCTTTCAATAGCGCCATTATAGTTCCGTCAGCGACCTCTAGTCCTGAAGCGATTAATCAAGCCATATATCAGTGTAACCAACGGTTACCGGATTATGTGAAGATAGCCAGATACCTCATTGCTGATGAAGCATTTAGTGTAGTCAATAAACAGCTGACCGGTACTGGACGTATCCGTAGACATGTCATTCTTGATAATTATATGGAAAGGATTAATAACATTTACGAAGAGGTAGCCTGAAGTGAGTTTTTATCAAGAATTATTAATTGCGACTAAAGAAGCCCGTGACGACCTATTGTCGATACCTGTGTTGATGCATGGCGCCAAGGGTGAAATACCCCTCAATACCTATGTCGCTTTTCTTACTGAAGCCTATCATCATGTCAAACACACTGTTCCGCTGCTCATGGCTTGCGGCAGTCGTTTACCCGAAAGCCAGGAATGGTTGCGTACTGCTGTTGGTGAATACATTGAGGAAGAAATGGGGCACCAGGAATGGATACTGAATGACATAAATGCCTGTGGTTTTGATGCTGAAGCGGTCAGGAATGGAACACCCTTGCCCGCTACTGAACTGATGATTGCCTATGCTTATGACAATATTCATCGCTGTAATCCGGTGAGTTTCTTTGGAATGGTGTTAGTGCTTGAAGGCACCAGCACCCACCTGGCTACCTCGGCAGCTAACGCTATCCAGACTAAATTACACCTTCCAGATAATGCATTAAGCTATTTAACGTCTCATGGTTCACTGGATTTGGTGCATATGGATTTCTATGAAAGTCTAATGAACCGTTTATCACGCAAGCAGGATCAGCAGGCTATTATCCATAGCGCCAAGATGTTTTATAAACTGTATGGCGATATCTTTCGCTCACTCTCTCAAACTGCACAAACAAAGCCAGCTCGTCAGGAGGCATTACATGTCTAAATTAATTTCATTTTTATTGCTATTCGCAACGTCCATCTACATGTCATCTGTTATGGCTAACAGCCTGGATAACTCCATTCATGAACTTCAACAACAATGGGCCGTTGCTAACTACGAAACACCAGAAAACAAACAGGATGAGGTCTTTGATCAACTCACGGCTAAAGCCGAGAGTGTAGTGAAAGCTTACCCGGAAGATGCTGAACCCTTGGTTTGGGAAGCTATAATAATCAGCTCACATGCTGGTGCTACAGGTGGATTTGGAGCGTTGGGTAAGGCCAAAAAAGCCAAGAAATTACTGGAACAGGCTGAAAAGATCAATCCTGATGCTTTGCAAGGCTCAATCTATACTTCATTGGGAAGTCTGTATTATAACGTGCCTGGATGGCCTATCGCTTTTGGAAATGATGAAAAAGCGGAAGCCTTATTGAAAAAAGCATTAACGATGAATCCCGACGGCATTGACCCTAATTACTTCTATGGTAACTTCTTGCTTGACCAGGGGCGCTACTCTGAATCCATGGACTATTTACAAAAAGCATTGAATGCACCACCTCGCCCCAACCGTCCACTTGCTGATAAGGGTCGTAAAATAGAAATCAAACGTGCACTTCAAACTGTCAAGGAAAAAATAGGCTAAATCTATGAAGCTCAATCATGCTCGCATTGTTTTAACGGGGGCCAGTGGTGGTATTGGTCAGGCAATTGCCAAAGAGTTAGTTAAACGTGGCGCGCATCTACTCCTGGTTGATCTGGATTCAGAGAAACTATTGACTCTGCAGAATACATTGAAAGCTTCAAATGCGCAGGTGTATGCTTTGAGTGCCGATCTATCGAGCCATGATTCCTATGAACAAATCACGAATTATGCTATCCAACAGATGGGACATATTGATATTCTAATTAATGGTGCCGGCATCATGTCCTATACAGAATTTCATCAACAGGACGCTGCAATGGTTGAACGCGCATTTAAAATAAATGTCATCGCACCCATGCAACTGGCCCGACTGTGTCTACCAGATATGCTGGCAAAACAACAGGGACAAATAGTCAATATCGGTTCAATTTTCGGTTCTATTGGCTTTGCGTACTTTAGCAGTTATTCAGCCACTAAATTCGCGTTACGTGGGTTTACTGAATCGCTACGACGTGAATTGGCAGACACTGGTGTGCAGCTAACCTATGTCGCTCCACGCGCAGTCAAAACTCCATTAAACTCTCCAGCAGTGTATACTATGGCTCAAAAAGTCAATATGAACATGGATCCACCTGAGTGGGTAGCTGATAAAATTGTCAAGGCCATCGAAGCAAACAAGAAGGATGTGTATCTCGGTTTTCCGGAATCCCTATTCGTGCGTATCAATGCCATTTTCCCACGGCTGGTGGATTTCGCGTTACGAAAGCAGAACCGAATCATGCACGAATGCCTCGATCAGCAATAGTGCAATCAGGGGTGAGAAGTGAGAGTTTTACTCGTTGAGGACGACAGTCTACTCGGAGACGGCATTCGCGTAGGGTTGACACAGGAAGGCTATACCGTCGACTGGGTGAAAGATGGGCAAGCCGCTGAAAGTGCTTTATTGACTGAAAACTTTGACTTCCTGATTCTGGATATTGGACTGCCCAAGAAGAATGGTCTGGATGTTTTAAAATGGATGCGAGATCGTGGTAACAATCTTCCAGTTTTACTCCTCACCGCCAAAGATACGATTGCTGATAGAGTTAGAGGTCTCGATTATGGTGCTGATGACTACCTGACTAAACCTTTCGATCTGGATGAGTTGTGCGCGCGTGTTCGTGCGTTAGTTCGCCGCAGTGCGGGCAGAACAACACCAACCATCTCCCATGGTGACCTACTTTTGGATCCGGCCGCCCATCGCGTCGTCTGCGCTGGTGAAGAAGTGACCCTTGCTCAGCGGGAATATATGGTTCTCGAATTACTGCTTGAAAACAGGGGCAAAGTGATGTCACGTGAACGACTCGAACAATCACTCTATGGATGGAGTAAAGACGTTGACAGTAATTCCATTGAAGTACATATTCATCACCTACGCAAAAAACTAGGCAATCAGTTGATTCGAACAATTCGGGGTGTGGGTTATATGATTGATAAGGTTAATTAATGCCATCCATTCGCGCTCGTCTGCTGGTAACTCTGCTGCTGATTTTTACGTTGACCTGGTTGCTTCTGGTTATTCTGACATTTTTTGAATCCCGCCATGAAATTGAAGAGTTGTTCGACGCGCAGCTGGCGCAATCTGCAGCCGTTCTATCTGAACTGACTCATCATGACATTAATGAACTGAAACGAAACCCTACCCCGCAACTGGAAAAAGCAGAATACGGCCATGCTTATCAAAAAAAGATTTCATTTCAAATCTGGTCAGGCAATCAACTCATACTGAGTTCAGCCAGTGCGCCACTGGAACCCATGACCTCAAAAGACGGATATACTGATCAGAAAATCAATCAGCAAGACTGGCGCGTATTCTCACTTCCTCATGCCAATTTCAGAATAACTGTCGCAGAACGCTATGATGTGCGAAATGAATTAATCTATAACATCACGCTGGATGCCCTCTACCCATTAATACTTGTTTTACCTATTCTGGCCGTGTTGATCTGGTTTGCCATTGGCCGAAATATGAGACCTTTAAATAGAATCGCAATGGAAGTTGCCAGTCGTACCCCGGAAAAGCTTCAGTCCGTTATAATTAATAATCATATTCCTCTAGAAATAACTCCGCTTATAAACAGCTTAAACCAGTTACTCGAACGACTCAGATGGGCTTTCGAGCGAGAACGGCGCTTTACGGCAGATGCTTCCCATGAACTACGCACGCCCCTTGCCAGTCTGAAGATACAGGCACAAGTCGCACTTAGATCTGGTAATGAAACTGAACATCGGCATGCATTGAATCAAATTATTACAGGTGTGGATCGAGCTACTCATCTTGTAGAACAGTTACTGACATTGGCACGTCTTGATCCGGACGTTTCAGAAATAGATAAAACACCAGTCGATCTTCGTAAAATACTGACCGAGATTATCTCCGAACTGCATTTGGATGCTGAGAAAAAGCAAGTGACTCTCAATCTAAAAGACAACGCACAAGGAACGATCTCAGGTTACTCTGCGGCACTGACGATACTGGCCAGAAACCTGATTGATAATGCATTGCGCTATACCCCATCTGGCGGGCGTGTAGATATCGATGTACACACGATCGGTAACTCAACCCAGTTAACTGTCACAGATAATGGTCCTGGCATACCTGAATCCGAGCAGCAAAATGTTTTTAATCGCTTTTATCGCATGGACAGAGAGTCTGAAACAGGTTGCGGACTTGGGTTATCGATCGTACACCGAATTGCCGAACTGCATAATGCGAACGTTGAATTGAGCACCTCACCTGCTGGCAAAGGACTTCAAGTAACGGTGACTTTCCCGCTCGCATGACTGGAAAAAATCACTGTTTACATGGCAGCAGCGATTATTCTATTGGTAAAAAATTACCTGATAAATCGTTTTGACTTCAATTTGTATGATGTCAGTCTTCAGCGGCTTCTCAGGTTCTTATCTAAGCATAGAGATAGATCACTATTTCAAGCCCCAACTGAGCCGCCTGCTGTACTAAACATCTTTTACTTTGAATTTAGCCATTTTCATTAAGTTCCCTCCTATCTCATTAATAGTTAAAATATAATGCTTGACTAATAGCAAGGATACTTCTATAGTCATAGCAGTTACAGATTTTGTCATTAGATATTTTTGGTTGTTCACTCTGTGTTACCCCCCCTAATTCCTCGTTTCATTGCCTGTATACCACACCCTATTATTTAATTTTTTTAAAGGTAAAAACTTATGACTACAGGTACTGTAAAATGGTTTAACGAAGCTAAAGGCTTTGGTTTTATTTCTCAAGACGATGGCGGCGCAGATGTATTCGTACATTTCAACGCAATCCAGGGCTCAGGTTTCAAAACTCTGACCGAAGGACAGACCGTCAATTACGAAGTAGAAAACGGCCCCAAGGGTCTGCAAGCTGCAAACGTAACAGCCTAAAGCTGTCTCATCGATTAGATTCGATACTAAAATCCCGCTTCGGCGGGATTTTTTTTGTCGCTAATTTAGCTAAAACGGCATGAATCCTATCAGCTGGTATGATCGCTATCAGAAACTCAGGGTATTCGGGGGTGCTGATACGGCATTTTTTGTCATTTTGCTACCGATGACTGTAGCTAGTGCACTTGGTTAGCAATAACTGCTCAAAATATTGCGGTACGGTTATTTGACCTTTAGCCTCACCTCTTCGCACCTTCGTATCGTAAAAAAAGGACACTGATAAAAAAATAGAATTTGTTAA
>Ga0316205_10003204_pt1 | contig 15797 bp, 14 predicted proteins | sample 3monthpyrite_MG_FD_204941 | JGI IMG/M metagenome (GOLD analysis project Ga0316205, IMG submission 204941) | Microbial mat bacterial communities from mineral coupon in-situ incubated in ocean water Damariscotta River, Maine, United States -... | ecosystem: Environmental > Aquatic > Marine >... | reverse complement strand
TTAAAAGAATCAGGGATAGAATACGTCAAAGGAATGTAACTCACTGGAGTAACAGAACTCTAGAAGAGCTGGCAAAGGCACTGAATCCCATGATAAGAGGATGGCTGAATTACTACGGCCATTTTGGTAAAGCCGATGGTATATATTTGTTGAGTAACTATCTTGACCAGATGCTTATGCGCTGGTCCATGAAAAAATATAAACGACTGACTCGAAGCTATCGTAAGAGCTGGGCGTTTATAGCTAAATTACAAAAACAATCCGGCCATTTGTTTGCGCACTGGAATATGAAAATGTGTTAAATATGAAGAGCCGTATGAATCGAGAGGTTCACGTACGGTTCTGTGAGAGGTTAGAGGGGAAGTTCCTTTGGTCTACTCGACTTATGACCTCTCAATCAGGTTATTGTGGTTAGCTGGCTTTTGGTGCTGAATCCACCTTAGGTCAGCGATTTTATTTAATCTTGGTTTAGGTTATTGTTTTTTCGATAGTCTTCTCCTTGTTTTTGGGTACGCTGGGTTTACAGGTACCGCATAAAATAGTAATCGTTCGATAATGGTGACACGATTTTTATTGTTGGTTAGGTAGCTTTTACATTGTTAAGAAACATTGTAAAAGCACGTTGTTAATGCGTTAATGGTTTTATCACAATAATAATCAGCACAAACTCTAGCATGGGGTTTGTTTAGTTGGCAAAGGCTTTTTTGAATAAAAAATAGAAAGAACGAATCGCTAATAAATACGGCCAGCTTGATTAACGAAGCTTGTAATATGTATAGTACTCTCGTGAAGCCACATAATATAAACGGTTTGCAAATGCGATTTCAAGAACAAAGAGGATCTACTCAATTATCACAGGCAACAAAAAATGAGTTATAAATAGTTTAGGTCGTGTGTGCAAAAAATCTGCACACACTGGGGCCAAGCAAACAGCTCGTTGAACCCTTAACTTAGCGTTAGATTTATATGAAAATAAAAACATACATTACATTATTCTTAGTTCTTTTAACTTTTTCTGCTCATGCACAGAGAAAGTCAGGTTATGTTTCAATCACTACACCTAAAGAAAACTTATCCAAATTATTTGCTGATAAATTAAGAGAGCACAATATTGAGTTTTATTCATACGTAGAAAATAATCAAAAATACTACGCATACCCAGCTAAAGAGCAAGACAAAGTATCAAAAATCAATGAAGAAATCTTTGGTACCTTCACTACATCTAAAAACATGAAAAGCTTATGTTCTAAGAATAAATCCGATTATTCGAGCCTAATCAAGGTTCTTTCTGAAAATAACCTGAGTTACACTACTTTGCCTGGTTACGACTCAAATAAATTTTGTGTATACTGGCCAAAAGAAATAGATAAAAAGGTAGAAACTGCCTCACCTCTTTACAGGAGCTTGAAGCCTTACTTGAACTAATGCAAACAACAAATCTAACAAATAAATTAAGTTCGCCCATAAAAGGCATGGGCTTGGACCGCCAAACAGCGGCGGCCACTTCTTAGGTCGTAGAGTCACACAAAATGTCATATAAAATATTTGATTTAAAAGACACTTCTATAGAAGAAGAGCGCTTCGTCAAAAAACATTTACGTATGCACCGCATTAGATTTTATGAAACACCTGAAGGTCGCCTCTCACATCCAGCTATCTGGGTTAAAACAGCACAACAGGAATATAAGGCTAAAAAGGTAATAGAGAAGAGTCAAAAGAAATGGAGAGAAAATGTAAAACAGGAACTTACTCCAAGCCGCTCAATATTAAATAAAAAACTAAGCTTATTAATATTGCTTGTCGCTATAGTTCTAATATTGGTCCTATTTAGAAGAATGATATAAACTCCAACAAATAGTTCAAACCGACCGACAACCGTTGGCTTGAATTACGCATTTGGCTTACACTACTGAAATAATTACTATTTTAATTATCCGTCCCGGTTGCGTCGGGTTAGCTAAGCGTTAAATTTATGAAAGAAAATCATTTCATATACCGATATTTTAAAGAAGGGATGAAACCATTCAAAAGCACTTCTGATTTCTCCGATGGAGAGATTGTCCCTTTTATGGAAAAAAATTTCCCTAAACATCGATGGTTTCATGCAGATCCTGAAGAAAGAATCAAAACTCGAAGAAATATTGAAAACTGGCTGCATGGAAATTTCATTTCATCAGGCGGAAAACCTAAAACAGGCCATCCTTGCTATTTTACGTTAGAAAATTCACCATTTTTACAAGAGTTCGAGTCATTTGAGGGGGAGTCAAAAGAAGTGAAAATACCATTAAGCCTGTTTTCTTGCGAGAATATTAGTTTCACATATCCAGATAGCTTTTTTTCAAAATGGCTGAGTCAGAATAAAGATCATTATCTATATGACGAGGAATTAAATGGGAAAATTTTCAAATTAAATGAAGTCCTCAGTTTGTTGGATAGCGGCAGGATTCCCAAAAATGTCTACATGGATACACAAAATTATAAATATCATTTATATATCGAAGCACAGGCTTGGGATTACTCCATTCTGGATAATTTCCAAAAATCTAACAAGCAAATAAGTTGAGCGTTAGCACCTCCACAAACAAAACAATTACTTATCGAGAAATATGAAAAAAAATTCAAACAATTTACTCAATAACGTATTATTTATTCCTCATGGTGGAGGACCGCTTCCTTTACTAGGCGATAAGGGACACCAAGAGTTGGTTGATTTCTTAAAACACATTACTCCAACATTAGGTAGGCCTTCAGCAATACTTGTTATCAGCGCTCACTGGGAAGAAGACAAAGCAGCAATTACTAGCGGGGAAACGCCTGAATTAATTTATGATTATGCTGGTTTTCCTAATAAAGCATATAAAATTAAATATCCAGCATTAGGCAATCCGCAGCTTGCTGAGAAAATTTTTAATTTATTACAGAATAACGGAGTTGAAGCCAAACTAGATAATAATCGTGGTTTTGATCATGGGTTATTTATTCCTTTGAAAATCATGTTCCCTTGAAAATCATGTTCCCTGATGCCAGTATTCCTTGTGTTCAGTTATCCCTTTTGAATAGCCTGGATGCTAAAGAACACATCCGTATTGGAAAAGCATTAACAGAATTGAGAAATGAAAATTTATTAATAATTGGCTCAGGATTTTCATTTCATAATATGGGAGCGTTTTTCCAATCAAACGGTGGTCTCGACGAAAAAAATGAAGGGTTTGAGCACTGGCTCATCAATACCTGTACAGATAATGATATCCCAGAATATGAAAGAGAGCTAAAATTAGAACAATGGTCTGATGCCCCTTTTGCAAGATATTGCCATCCTAGAGAGGAGCACTTATTACCACTGCATGTTTGCTATGGGATTTGTCGTTCTACAGCCAAATTAGTATTTGATGGTAAAGTTATTGGGAAAAAAGCGAGTGCTTTTCTATGGTAATTTTAACTTATAGCAATGTGCTAACAAATCGTTCGTGTGGGAATTTCACTACGCTCTCGCCTCATGTGGCCTCCGCTTGGCTCCATATTGCTACATAAGTTAAGCAATGTTACCGTCATATGTGAAAAAAAGATGAATAGAAAAGAAATGCTTCACAAAACATTCATTGAGCCGCCTGGAAAAATAAGTCGTTTTTTTACGCTTATAATGATGAGCACATCTTCACTGCTATTTATTTATATTTATTGGCTGATAAATTACTACATTTGTGTAAATCAAAACTGCTCTATGCTTGAAATAACTGATATTTGGTTAAAGCAATCTTTCATGTTTCTAATCATGGCAATATGTAATATATGCACATTAATTTTTATACTTAAAAATAAAAATATACCTAACATTTATGTTTTAGCAATTTCTCTTGGCTTTATAACAGCAGCTATCATAAGTGGTTATATACCATTTGCTATTGGTCATGAAGCAGGTGACCTCACATAACAATTGTATCAACCTGACCAATGACAGTTTGCTTGAATCGCTTTGTTTAAAATGCAATACTAATCAACACATTAAAAACTAGCCGTCCTCTGTTATTGGATGGTTATAAGAGCATAATGTACCCACACACTCCGAATTCTCAGCCGATAGATAAAGGATTTCAGAAATGAATACTCACGCTGACAAAACGCGGAAAAATATAAGCCAATCGTTGGTGAATAATCTTCCTCAAAAACAGAGTGGTAGAGAGTCTACTTTTCAGTTTGTAGATAATCGCCCTGTAGCCATTGCACAACGAAAACTGCAAGACATGGCAAATAATAGCCCACAAGCCAAGAAAACTGCACAATTGCAGGCGAAGATTGATAATCATTCCGTGCGGCAACAGCACCCGATACAGAAAAAGGAAAATAATACTGGTTTGCCTGACAACTTAAAATCAGGTATCGAAAACCTTTCTGATTATTCGATGGATGATGTAAAGGTGCATTACAACTCAGATAAACCTGCTCAACTAAACGCATATGCTTTTGCACAAGGTACGGATATCCATTTGGGTTCTGGGCAAGAAAAGCATCTACCCCATGAAGCATGGCACGTTGTGCAACAGAAACAAGGCCGAGTGAAACCAACTACGCAAGCGAAAGGTACAACGATTAATGATGATGAGGGGTTGGAGAGAGAGGCAGATGTGATGGGTGCGAAGGCGACACGCGGCGGCGTGCTTAATCAGGAGCATGCCGTAGGGGCAGGAAAAGGAAATGAACAGACCATATCTAGAATGCTGGAGAAGAGATGGGGTGGAATAAATATATCTGCCCCCATCTCACTGAGTGCTCTCCAGTTAACACAACCTGAGGCACCAATACAAAGACAGCAATGTGTTGTCCAACGGGAAGAGACACTTGCAGAAAACATTATCAGGATTCTAAACAGACGAGATATACATATTAGTGATGAGGATGCCGATTCATACGCGGAGAAGTTGACAAATAGCCCACCCAATACCGAGATCCAGGTTTTTGGGCGTCATCGTGCATTGAAATTGAATGCCGCTGGAAGGGTGTCAAGTATTAAACGTCGGCCCCCTTCAAGCGCCGTTCATATGAGAGCCGATCCCGTTTATGGCCCAATGGAAAAGGTGAATGCTAGTATGATCGACGAAGGACGGTTCCCCATCGCAGGAGGGGTCTTGGAACAAGACGTCACAATTAGGGCAGCTGATCTGGCACAAATTGGTCCAAGAGGTAACCTGCGCACTGAAATGGGGGGAAGTGCAGCGCAATTAAGCGGGATCGAACATTCAGAATGGTTGCATGCTGTCGCTCATTCACTGGGCGGAGATGACAAAGGCTATAATCTATCGGCTGGGCCTCATTCGTTAAATACAGCTATGATTCCTTTTGAAATCGCAGTAAAACAATTGGTCTTCGACGGAAAGGTGGTCGATTATTCCGTTGTATTTTTTACAAATTATTTGGAAGATGGATTACTCTACATTACCCACGTGGAAATCGGAATAGAAGTTGGCGATGGGGGACGAAAGTATTGGACTTTGCATGTCGACCCTTCGCGAATAAGTACATTTATTAATGGTGGTGTATTAGCTGAGATTCAAGAAGTCGCCAATACGTTCGTAGCTTCTCACAAATGAAAAGGACCTAAAAAGGCAAAATTGATTTATGATTCCCAATCCCATACGTACAAAAACTAAACCATCAATGATTTTTGACACTAACCACAAAGTCTTTAACAAAAAATAAATGCCATTAAAATGGGCGTTTTTTCAAACCATTACGACATGAATTGCAATGCACATATCAATCGCATGCACTCGGACAGCAAAAAGCGCGGGCTCCTCGTTCCTCGTTGCTCTGCTTTTTACTGCCGGTGATGCGAGGCATTAGATGCACATAAAATATAATGAAAACAACAATTATAAATGGATTTAAATGGTTAAGTATTCTTTATATTATTTTATGTGCCATATCTTTTATACTCTTTACTATTTCAGATCTACCAGGCTTTAAAGAAGTAGGTCATTTGAAGAATGGCTGCTATACATCTAATGCATTACTTCCATACGTTGAATGCAAAGGCCTCACATTAAATTCATTAATAAAGTTTTGCTATAATTTATGGTACATCCCTATATTTGGTCTTGGCTTCTTAACGTACTTTCCATTAGGTTCTTTTTTAGGCCTGGTTACTTGGTCTCCAGTATTTTACATAATATGGTACTGGCTTAAAGGCCGGCATCTAACAATTAAATAAACGCACTAAACTGGACACCCACCATAACACTCAATCCTCTCAGCCAGGTCGCCAAAGAACGAGTCAAAATCGATAGCTTAAACCCACACCGCCCCAGAAAAAATCACCCAGTAACTCATCGCCAGTATAACGGTTGCTGTCTCGATTAATGGCCAGGCTATAACTGGCATAGGCGTACACTTCCATTTTATCAATCGCCTGATAAGAAACACTCGCCAGTAATTGACCATGGTTGATGCCGTTGTGCCCATCAACAACGTAACCTGAATTAAACCCAAGCGCGGCACGCAAATTGATCGAAATTGCATTATCTATACGGTAGCCTTTTTTAATGGCCACTTCGGCAAATGCACCTTCTGCATCAAATGAATAATAAACATTAGTTACAATCTGAAACTGTTTTTCATAGAAATAGGCCAGGTCAAAGTTGATTTCATTATCATGTGAACGGCTGCCTGATTCGCGCGCCCGGATATAGTTATAGCCAACAAAAAATTCAAGATTATCGAGTAACTGTGTTGCATAAACAATATTCAAATTAAATTCTGAATAGTCTGCATTAATCGCATCCGCGATCCAGGGAACAATATTAATGTCTTTATAATTAAATTCGGTTGAAGCGGAGAAAATACCTTTGCCTGAAAGATTATCGCGACCCTCTGTGACATAGCGACTCTCCCAAAGCAGGTGTGCGTGCCACTTAAACGCCTCTTCGAGTTCGGTTCGATATGGTTTTTCAAGTCGGATATTACCACCGGCACCAATTTCGACATCGCGGGGATCATTGTCTTCAGTATTTTGTGCCGTCACAGGTGTCGATAGACCCATCAGGGCGATGAAAATACAACACAATAGAGACCCTTTCATTAATAACGAAATAGCAATATAACGATAAGAGTAAGGGGTCGACGGACTTTCAGTTTCACTTTTTTTATCCATGTCAGGCGAACCTTCAGGTGGGTACTTGATAGTATCTTTAACCTGCTTACGGTAATCCTCGCTAAAGTTCGGAAACGGTAAGGATTGTGAGGCGATCATGTCCGCGACCTGCTTCGAGGCTGCGTGCTATTTTTACTGTCCATTCCTGTATCTCGACTATGGTAACAACACTAACCCGGACATCCACAATAACAAAAGACCTGAATTTAATCTAAGCCTTTGTTTTTACGGGCTACATAACATGGGTGTCTTGAGAAGCATTGAGAAGATTTACTTTTGATATGTCTCAACTTTAATCACCATTATATCTGCTCTAATATTGACGCAATTAAAATAAGCGTACAATCAAGAAGCTAACTTTTTATGAATCACTATTATAAGAGGGCAGGAAAATGATTAAACAACTCTTAATTACTTTATTACTACTGTCAGGTTCAGCTGCATTCTTCACACCTGCATATTCAGCGGATAAACCAATTGTTTACGGCAGCCAGTTAATGACTGAGCAGGAACGTAATGAACATCGACAGCGTATGCAAAATGCTAAGAACGATCAGGAGCGTGAGAAACTTCGTAAAGAGCATCATGAACGTATGAAAGTTCGCGCCAAGGAACAGGGTGTTGAATTACCCGATAAGCCACCAAAACGAGGTTATCAAAATAAGGGTGCTGGCCAGGGCATGGGAGCAGGTGCAGGAGGTGGCGAGGGGGGAGGTATGTGAAAAGCAGATCTTAAAAAACCAAACCGGCCATCGGCATTATCCGGGAATATATGGACGCCCCATTAATGTCAACAAAACTCCACTTCATCGTGCATAAATCACGATAATAGTTTACTGATATCCTCGCACATACACGTCAACAAGAAAAAGGTCGTGCTGACATATATCCGGCCTCTTAGTGGAAGCTTTATTTTCGTGAGCTTCCGGGCCCAAATGAGAACTGCACCTGACCGCCTAAAACACCCACTCGGTTTAAATGAACCATGTCCGAACCAGGCTCTTGCCAGGGCGGTGTAACCGTTTTTTCATTTTGTTCTAGCACGATGGACGAGTGTATTCGCTCAGTAATAATTACTGAGCCTGGTACATCTGTTTCTCTTGCAGCAATGTCCAACTCAAGCGAGCCATTTTATTGGCCAATGCAACATTGGCTTTATTCGGCCTTGCCATTGTCAGCTCTTGTATGATTAGGGAGTTATAGAGTAACGCCTACAAAATCAAAAACCTGGCACCATTCTTCCTTTCCGCATTCTTTCCGAATTTTTCTTACTTAATTAAAGGTAAAATGATTACATGACATTCAGGTTATTCAAGTAGATGAAATAAAAATTGATATTATAAAATATTACTATATTGAAATCAGTAATTGTATGGTCCGTACTTGCTAATTTCAATCATAGACAGGGATTGTTTATTTCTATTCAAATCAAATAAATCCCCTAGATTTTTATAACAGAGATTACTAACTATAACTAACCGGATCGAGAGGGTCGGGTTAGTTATAGTTAGGTGCAATGTTTAGTTCACCGAACAGTAACTAAATCATGGAGGAAGAAACTCATTGCGGACAGAACAAAAGCAGGTTCTGATGCTCGCAAGGTTGATGCCGATAAAGGAAATACTGACAACTGAAACACACAATTGAAAAAGAGAAAAGAACAATAGAAATGAGAAAACGGAACTTGCTTAATTTCCATAATGTGCAAATTGACTTGTCTCTATTCTTCTAATGCAAAAATCATCTTACTGAAAACAGTCTGTCAAGATGCGTAGTCATGACGGTTAACACTGCAAGTTATTTAGGTGTTAGATTTTTCAGGAGTATCCAGTTTCTAACCATAGGAGAGAACGATGTTTCAATATCCTAAAATAATTATGATGATGCCTATTGTACTAGCGACGTCATGCACCGAAATTTTAAACACTCATTCTTCTGGTGTTGGACCGACGGGGATTGGTTCGCTGGCCGGGCCGCCTGAAGGCGACTCCGTCGACTCTCAGGGCAACGTAATTTACAACAGCGGCAATATTAATCTAGCGGTGAATGGCTCTTCGCCTGCACCGAGCGTCAATCTGGTGCCAGGTGGCAAGCCACATAACACCAGCGAATACAGCCTGCAGTTCTCTGGCGTCAAACTAACTATCACCGACCAGCCCGTTCTGACGATCGACGCTATTGACAACGGAGGGCGAATCGCTTGCGGCCTGGAGATTGCAGGCGGCGATTTCCGCCTGATAGGAAATGCGGGGCCAGTAATTGCCGACACCTACACTGGCGCCGCCGATGAGCATCGTATACTTCTGCGGATAGATAAAACGGGTGACCGCTGTTTTGTACTTATCGAGCAGGTTGCCCAGGGAACAGACGGCCCGCCGATCAAGCCAGTAACGAATGCCAATACACCTTTTGTAAACGCCGGTTTCGACGAACTTGACCGAGTCCGAGTGCAGTGGGAGCAGGTTTCGCCAGAAGATTCCACACAATACTTTCTTGGCCCAACAGTGATCACGAAACGTGATTGAGAGGCCGCCAACTTTGATCCCAGTCGTGGTTTTTACGACGTAACATTTTGTACCGAGGTGCTCCATGTTTGCTAGCGTCTTCCAGATTACCGATAGTTTTATTCAACGTGTTTTCAATGAATTGCGCCATACCGCGCGCCCCTTCATTCAACAAACACTGGATGAGGTCGAACCCATTGTTATTTCGGATGATGTCAGCGTCCAGGTCGTTGTAAACGTTCCTGACGACGAGATCCCTGTTGTTCTGAACCCTGAAGATCAGACCATAGAATTGAGAATTTTCGACATTCCCGCGCAGCTTAAAATCGTGGCCGGCCTTGCAGGTGAAGACATCTTGCATGATATGATTATCTCTTACCTGGTCAGTCTGCCCATCACAAGTCGTGAGACTGATAGCCGCGTACAGGTGGGTAGCGATCCCGAGGATTTCGATGAAAACACCGTACTCGCTTCTTTTGAAACCGGGCATCCGCTTGCCGATGATCAAGTACTGTTGGGGCTTTTGAACCGGCTTGTACAGAACCTTGCCATTAATGGCAGTCTCCCATCGACTTTGAATTTCGATAACGTCCCTTTGGACGGCTTTCCGCTCGAAATTTCGGCCTTCATTCGCTTCATTAACAATAACGGGGATCCAGCCGGTCCCATTGTTCGGATGGAACCCACAGACAGCCCAAACCGCTACACGTTGATTATTCCCCTGGAAATCTGGGCGAATCTGGAAGTTGCAGGAACCGACGTTGTGCTGGAACACGTGCAATTTGAGGCGGATCTGCGTATGGAAATGCCTGTAATACGTAGGTTCAATCCTGTTAATACGCAAGCGGCCGGGTTCACTGTCTTCATCTCCCAAGGTGACCCTGAACTGGTTATCACCAATATTGTCGAGGGTGAAGACGCGCTTGATGATCCAACGAACCGTACCGCCCTCGAAACCTTCGTGCAAGAGCAGGTAACGGCCATCCTGATGGAACAGGGTGATCAGGTCATTGTTAGTCCCAGCCTGGATGAGCTGAACGTTATTTTGCGAGATGTGATGCTTAATGCAGTCACAGCGGACGGCCGTTTCCTCGAACTATGGGGGTCTGCGCGGTCTCAGGAAACGGATACGGTTACAGCCCGGATTCTTGATGACGTGCTGGCCATCGGGATCAATGGCAGCCCTGGAGCAAACCTGTTTTCGGAAGAATCATTTGTGCGCGACGATCGCGATTTTGCCGTGCGGCTGAACGGCGATGCGCTATTGGAGGAGTTCGATGCGCTGCTGGTGGCACCCGATACATATGAGGATGTCGAAGGCATATTGCGCGTGGGCCAGATAACCTTTGAGAACCAGACAGAAATTCAAGTGGTCGATTTCACGGCCGAGACGGGCACCGTGCGTGCCAATACGCGGTTTCGATTGAACGATTTTGTCTACACCGTCAGCGTCGACACCGAAATTGAAGACAACGCGGCCAGCCTTTCCTTTATGCCGGGGTTGCGAAATGACGCGGTTGCGGGTGACCGCGTGAAGATCGAATTCGGGGTTGGTCTGCCACTTACTCAGGATGCCGGCGGAAATGACAGAACCTTCCGGATCAATGACGACCTTTCAGCCTCATTGGAGGATGGTTTTATACGATTGAAGGGAACCGGTCGGTTGCGCAGGCCACATGCAATAATCCGAAATATTGATGCCGATATTGAAATACGGCTCCGTCTGTTGTGGGAAAGCACTGCAAAAATTGCCGGTGACAACCAGAATGATGACATGCTTGACGTGGATAATGTCACGTCTAAACTGCGCATTTTTCCAGACAATTCGTTGATCATCGTTGATGACACCCGTGACCCCTACCGACTGACAAACCAGGCTGTAGTGTCTGATCAAAGTGCAAATCTTGACCTGTCGCGCGTGCTGGACGAGACGCCGGATAACAATGCGTTCGTATCGTTGCGCTGGTTGCGAATCGGGCAGGTTACGGGCGCTGCGCAAGCGGGCAACATCCTGCGGCTGCGCAACATGACCGAAGGCGAGGGGCTGATACCGAAAGGAGCGGTGGTTAAGGTTGGTGGCAAAAATTTTGTCATTAATGCTGATGCGCCGATCGAAGCCGGTGATCGCGCGACGCTGACGCTTGTGAATGCATTGTCAGATGTACTGGAAGACAGCCCGGAGAACGATTCAAGTGTGTCTCTCTTTGGCGGCTGGTCTGGGCGTGCTACTGTTGACGGAGCAGATCAAACAGGAAAAACGCTGGAAATCTCCGACATTGTCAGAACTTTACCGAACAATACCGCCCTGACTATTGCTGGAATGAAAGGGATATTCCGCACCCAGAGTACCGTCGATATTGTCAATGATGAGGCAGAAGTCCCCCTGTCGCATGACGCGATCGAAATGCTCGATGATATCCTCGATAATGTCGATCCGGATGAGTTGTGGGTCAGGCTGGGACAGCCACAAGAGAATGTGTCGGTTCGACGCCGTTCAGGCGAACAAAGCGTTGCGCTTGAGCGGGTGGGTGACGCCATGATCGAATTGCAGACCCCGCTTGACGGCATACTTGGGTTTCTCGTTGGACTTGTGACGTCAATTATTCTGCCCGGTGGCAGCTTGATAAAGCTTCTAGGGGGACTTGCGGCTGGTCTGTTGGTTCGGTTCCTGTTACGCAAGGCCATTCAGGACGAGGCAAATGGGCTGGATATTAATGAACTGGTGGAACTGCCGATTGATGACAAGCTTGAGGGGCTGGGCATCCTGCTGGATGCGATATTCAACAATCCTATTGAAATCACGCCTGACGGCATCACGATGGCGGGCACTGCACTGGTGTCGAGTGTTTTTCCAGACATTGCTGAAAGCCGTGCACGGGCCTTTGGTTCATTCTCCTTTGGCGCCGGCATGGTGGGGCAGCTTTCGGGCACGGGGCCGGTACCACTGACCGATCAGGTCTGGCTGTCAGGTAATGGTGCAGTCCTGAACGGGGCCGCGCCGAGTCACATCTATCCTCAGCGCGGTTTCTTTATTGCGGATTACTCGGTACTGGATGATCGGCTTGGGCTTGTCAATCGCACACGGGAACTGTCCCAGGTTGTGGTCAGGAATGCATTGCCTGTTCTGGGTGCGCTTCCGTTACTCAGCGGCCTGGAAGGTGAAGAGGTCATACTGGAAGCGAGTTTTACCGACCGCGCCTGGCTGGATGCTCACAGGGCTCTCGTGGATTGGGGCGATGATACCCTGCCAACACCCACCGAGATCTCCGAAATTCTCGGGCCACCTCAAACAACTGGAACGTTGATCGGACGGCATAGTTATTGTGACAATGGCGAATTCAATGTCACGGTCATTCTGGAGGATGCACAGGGTGGCACCGCCCGACGCGGCACCGTTGCCCAGATCGCGAACGTGCCGCCAAAGGTTGATGCAGGTCCTGACATGTTCTCTCACCCCTGTGTCCCCCTGCGATTGGTGGGTCACTTTACCGATCAAGGCTGGTGCGATACCCATACTGGCGTCTGGGATTTTGGTGATTGCACGCCGCTATTCCCGGCAACAATCACCGAGACCAATCTGCCTCCTGAAGCGCGCGGAACAGCCGTAGCAACCCATTGTTATAAAGGCTGTGGGACATGGCAGGCGACATTGACCATCACCGATGATGATGGTGCATCTACCAGCGACAGCCTGATTGTTACCCAGAGCGATCTGAAGAATAGCGATTTTGAGCAAGGGTTTGAACGGCAACCTGATGGGGTTGTTGGACGCCACTGGAGGGGCTATGCGGTAAGTGCGACAAGCACGGTGCAATCGACACAGATCTTTAACTGTGAGGAATGTATTGTCTGTCGCGGGCAAAGGTCGCAAGCGGTCCAGGCGCCCGGACACCGAATTGCGGGATTATCGCAAAGCATCGGTGTAAACAAGGGCTGGGAATATCAGATCGCAGCAATGTTTCACCTGGATACGCCTGGTACCAGCGGCTGGATTGGGATTGACCCTACTAGTGGTGGCAACCGTGCATCCGACGATGTCGTCTGGCGCGAGATTGGACTTGCCTCGGGTTGGCAGGGGCTGTCGAATCGGGTTGAAGCACTTGGCGATAATCTGACGGTATATATAGAATTCCGCGATCCCGGAGACACTCCTCTGATGATTGATTGCGTAACGCTGCAAGCGTGGCCATGCACTAAAGAAGAGGGCAAGCCCGAAGATTCCTCCGATGATGAAACTCAAGAACCACCAGAGGAATTTTGCATCGACTGGAAAAACCACACCACCACCAGCCAGGTCCCGTCGGGAGATGTGATTTCTGGTCTCACCTTATCTTCCACATCGGGGTTGCCCCTATTTATCGTGACGTTCGGTCCTCCGCCAGGTGAGGGAAAGTTGATGATCCCTGACCTAGAAGGACCCGATGCTCTGCGCATCGAACTGAACGGGTCGCATGGGATGGTGCATGCAACAGTCTCGGGACCAGAACAATCCGAAATTGCGCTGCGCGCCTTTGGGATAACCGGTGCACTTCTCGCGTCAGACACTGATTCTACAGGCGGCATACGGGAACTAAAACTGGAGGCACCTGGCATTCATTCCGTTCAAATCAGCAGCGAGGTTCGCGGAACGCTATTAGAATTCTGCGCAACCCCTTCGACTCGTACCACGGCTGGGAGCGGTGTTATTAGTGCTACAGGTCGAAACTGATCGAAAAATCTCAAGAGTGCAACCAGCCTGGGTATTTGGATATCAGCAGAATCAATAAAAAATATACTCTTAGTATCAGTAGATGGAACAGCGCTTGCGATAAGGGAGAATCGTAGCGATAGATACAACATCGACAAATACCAGTAATATTCAGGGCGACACTAATGAACAGGGTGCAGGGAGAAAAAGAGCCACACAGAAAAAGGGTCAAGCAGACTTAAACGTCAGATATATTTTTTATGTGAAAATAACTCGTAAAAAACAACTGTTGCCTATTGACTGGGAACTGCTAATGGCTGACCCCATATCAACATCATTAAGATAGACAACTAAATATTTCAAGCGTAACTTCATTTTCAAAATCACTCAACATAAGCAACATCAAGAAGCAGATGATACCAAAGCCCTACACTTAGGCGCACTTTTTTGCCTTCCCGACTTGGGCTTGAGTCATTTGTATAGTTTCTACATCAGTGTTATGCTATACATGTAATACACGTATAGCAACGAGGTGCGCCATGCTGGCCATACGACTACCTGAAGATATTGAGAACCGCCTGACAGAGCTTGCCAGCAAGACTGGTCGCACTAAAACCTTCTATGCTAAAGAAGCCATTCTGGAACATCTGGATGAGATGGAAGATAAATATCTGGCCCTCTCTCGACTAGAGAATCCTGGCAAACGCCGGTCATTAGACGAACTGGAGCAAGAGCTTGACCTGGAACGTTGAGTGGGATGATGCAGCTGTAAAAGAACTCCGTAAACTTGATAAACAAATTCAACGCGATATTCTTCGCTATTTCCGAGAACGCGTTGCAACCGATGAAAACCCTCAACGCCTGGGTAAATCACTGACCGGTAATAAATCCGGTTTGTGGCGCTATCGTGTCTGTGACTACCGCATGATCTGTAACATTGAAGACAGCACGCTAATCGTTTTGGTATTACGTATTGGTCATCGTAAAGAGATTTACGAATAATCTTTTTATAAGGTCGCGTTATGTTTTACATGCCTTTAAAGCTCGCCAATTTATTGAAATATGATGCGTTAATTACGACCTTATCCGGATACCCACGTTAACAAAAAACCTGGATTCAATCTAAGTCTTCGCTTTTACGGATTACTTAGCATGGGTAACTTGTGGAGCTATATGCATTCGTTTTACAGATACTATTTTTTATCTTCACGAATTCGATTCCGATATTTCTCTTTTGCAAGTGCCTGCAAATCTTCCACGGTGTCACTTTCATCGACAATTTCACTGCCGAGTAATGTTTCAATCGCATCTTCCAGAGTAACAACCCCTTCATCCTGCCCATATGAATCTTCAACAATAAAAATATGTTCATTCTGTTTAAGGAAACGTTGTAACAACTGTTGAACAGGTAAGTCTTCCGAAACGCGAAAAACTTTTTTTGAGAATTTTTTGACCGGTAAAT
>Ga0316205_10003202_pt1 | contig 15798 bp, 18 predicted proteins | sample 3monthpyrite_MG_FD_204941 | JGI IMG/M metagenome (GOLD analysis project Ga0316205, IMG submission 204941) | Microbial mat bacterial communities from mineral coupon in-situ incubated in ocean water Damariscotta River, Maine, United States -... | ecosystem: Environmental > Aquatic > Marine >... | reverse complement strand
CAAAGGAAAGCTCTGGCACCTTCAAAGGTGCTGGGACTGCTTGAATATCGTGTATCGGCATTGTGGCCAGTTTCATGGCTTCGCTCCTGAGGCAGCCGCTTCAATAAGAAGGAAGTCGCGACCAAATTGTCCAAGATTTGTGAAACGCTCGCCGAGAAAAGCGACGACTTCGTCAAGCGCATCGGGCTGCACCGCGACAGCATCCCTGACATCATTGGAGTCGAGGGCCTTGAGCTCATCACGATCAGTGATCGCCTGCGCTCGACCGCCGGTATAGAATTCAGCGGAATAGCTGCGACCGCCCCAATAGGTCAGATGCATCTCCGGATCGATCTGTGCAGCCTGCTGAACCAGCGCCTGTTGGGACTTCAGGTTCAGCGTATCCGGTGCGACATGAGCCAGAATCGTGATGGCAAGAAACAGCGCCGTGACAATCCCGACACTCAGGCCGAATAGCTCTTTGACACCGCCACTAGGTGATCCCTGAACGGATGCCCAGAGGGAAACCAGCAACAGGACTGCCGCCGGAAGACCGGGCAAAACATAAGCCGCAAGAATGTTGGCCGCCGGCGTGAACAGCAGCATTGGCGCAAGCGCCCAGAGCAAAAGATAACTGTGCCAGCCTTGCGTGTCTGCCTTGATGACCATTGTCACGCGCTCCGCGCGCAGAAGCAGCCAGCCCGCAAACAGTGTCCATGGCAAGAACGCACCCAGCCAGTAGAGCCAGACTAGGCCCTTTGCCCGCGCATGGCCAGAACCGTAGAGATCACCTTGCCAGCCGGACACAGTGAACCGTTCAAAATGCTCACCGATGATAAAATAGCGCAGAAACCCCGGCGTTTTCAGCTCTGCAGCGGCATACCAAGGCAGCGCCAGCGCCAGAAGCAATGCTGCCCCAGAAAACCAGGGAAGGGCTGATAGAAGGGACCAGCGACGTCCAATCAGAATCCAAAGACCTATTGGCATCAGCGTCAAAACGGTCGCCACGGGTCCCTTCGCCAGCAAACCGATAGCGAGCCCGACGAAGAACAGGTGCCCCCAGAATGTTCTGCCGGAGCGGTCGGTCACATGAGTGTAAAAGGCCACCATGCTCAGCGTTATGCCAAGCGTCATGACCATATCAGTCATGACGAATGCCGAGGCCCCGAAGAACAGGATCGATGAAAACAGCGCGATGATGGCGACAAGCGCCTGATCTGCACCCAAATGCCGTTTCATGAACGCGCCTGTCAGGCCAAGAACGGTCAGCCCCGACAGGAATATGAAGATCCGTGCGCCAAAACCGCCGACGCCAAAAATCTGCATGCCGAGAGCGGAAAACCAAGTATGCAGCGGCGGTTTGCCCCAGAAGGGAACGCCGTAATCAAATTGCGGCGTGATCCAATCCCCGGTCTCGATCATTTTTCTGGCGATCTCGGCGTAGCGTGCCTCTGTCGTGTCGGTGAAGGGCAACCACAACATGAACAGAACGCGGATGGCCAGCAGAGTGCAAAGAATTGCGATGAGGAATCTGCGGTCAGCAATAGAAAGCCTGAAAGGGCGACGGATGTCGGCTAAATTGCGTTGAATTGGGATATTGGTATCGAGCGTGACCATGTCTGCCTCTTGAAGCTTCAAGCAGCTGATTAAGGTGCCCGATCTGACCTGCAGGTGGTCGTATCTATACCGATTGGTAATGTTGCGCCCATGGCGGATCGAGAATTTTGGCAGTAGTCTCGAAACAGCATTCGAAAGTGAGCCCTATGCGCGTCCTGATCGTGGAAGATGACCAAGAAACGGCAGATTACATCTGCTCAAGCCTGTCCGAGCTTGGGCACGTGTTTGAACATGCGGCAGATGGAAGGGCTGGATTTCTCAGCGCGCTGGACAGAGATTTTGATGTCATGGTCATCGACCGCATGTTGCCGGGTCTCGACGGTTTGTCATTGGTCAAGTCGATCCGCGGCGCGGATGTTGCCACGCCCATCATTTTTTTGAGCGCCATGGGCGGTATAAACGACAGGGTTGATGGTCTGGAAGCAGGTGCGGACGACTATCTGGTAAAGCCATTTGCCTTCTCGGAGCTTTCTGCCCGCCTCACGGCTTTGGCGCGCAGGCCGCCTATGCAGACCGAAGAAACAAAATTGCAGCTTGCCGATCTGGAGGTCGATCTGATCAAACACACAGTTGTCAGGGCAGGAGTTCCGATCCAGGTGCAGCCTCGTGAATTTCGGCTGCTGGTCTATCTCATGCGCAATGCCGAACGGGTGGTCACTCGGACGATGTTGCTCGAAGGCGTGTGGGATTTCCACTTCGACCCAAAGACGAATGTCGTTGAAACTCACATCAGCCGACTGAGGAACAAGATCGACAAATCCTTTGACCAGCAATTGATCCATACCGTTCGCGGGTCCGGATACAGCATGCATGCTTAGGCTTGGCCGGACATCCCTGCGTCTGTCGCTTCAGTTCGCGTTCCTTTATTCGGTCTTGTCGGCCGTTATCTTCGTTGGTGCCTATTGGCTCACGAACTACGAGGTTCGCGACTGGCTCCATGATCAGATGGCCTCCGATACCGCAATCCTTACTGATATCTACGAAAAAGATGGGATCGACGAACTGGCCAAGAGCGTGGCCGTCATGGCTGTAGTCAATTTCGAGAATGCACGCATTTACCAACTGCTTGGCCCGAATGGTGATGTGTTGGCAGGCAATATTTCCCGAATCGATGGGCCGCCGTCAGAAAGATATATCTCCGCCGAAACAGTTGAGATTGACGGAGAGCGTGCCGACGAGATCTCAGGATACTGGATAACGCAAAACATGGTTGGTCCGTATACGCTGCTGCAGGGCACAGGAAACCAAGTCATATCCGAGGTTCTGGAGGCACTGGGTATAACGCTGGTTGCAGGTTTCATTCTCATCATGGCGTTTGGCACGTTTGCGGGTGTTTGGGTCGGCCGCCTAACGGAGCGCAGGATTGAATCGATCTCAGGCACCATGGAAAAGGTGGCGGCGGGCCAACTTTCGGCTCGCATTCCGGCAGATGATGCATCGAGCACTGATTTGTCACGTGTTTCCAGCAGCATCAACGGCACGCTGGAACAACTGGAAAATTTGATGGAAAGTCAGGTCCAGATCTCCAACGACATTGCGCATGATCTTCGCACGCCTTTGCAGCGCTTGCGGCAGCGTCTGGAGAAGATGTCCGGCCAGCACATCATAGACCCGAAGGACGCGAATGCCGCGCTTGAGCAAACTGAGGGCATTATTAGCACCTTTAACGCGCTGCTACGCATCGCTCAAATAGAGTCTGGGGACCGGCGCGAAAGATTTCAGCCCACCGATCTGTGCGACCTTGTGAAAAACGTGCACGAAGCATTCGAGCCATCAGCGGAGGATAGTGGTCAAAATCTCCTTGTGAAAGCCCCGGAACAACCCGTCGTTATCTTCGGTGACCCTGACCTTTTAATGCAACTGATATCGAACCTGGTCGAAAATTCACTGCGTCATACGTCCGAAGGCACGACCATAAAAATAGAAGTTGCGCAGTTGAATGAACTTCCCGTTCTGTCCGTATCTGACAATGGGCCCGGGATTGATCCTGAAAGCCACAAAAAGGTGTTTCGGCGTTTTTATCGCGGCGAAATGAGCCGGACGACGGGGGGTAACGGATTGGGATTGAGCCTCTGTAAAGCGATCGCCGAACTACATCATGCGGATATTGAGGTGTCAGACAGCCAGCCTGGATTGAGAATGAAAATCCGCTTCAAATCTTTAGAGAAATGAGAGACGGCACATCTTGTTCAAAGCAGGCGTGAAAGAGGGGCGGTTAAATGTGTAGATATGCCGTTACTCGCGAGACATTTCCTTTAACCTCCCAAATTTGGGAAGAAGGAGATGTTTATGACGAAGGATCAACGCGAGATTCAGCGTAAGTTGCGGATACTTCGATACGCTGAAGAATTTGGCCATGTTGCGAAGACCTGCCGTTATTTTGGGATTGGTCGCGCCGGTTTCTACCGTTGGCGCAAGGCTACGCAGAGCGCGGAGAAGCTGGCCTGATCAACGCGCCTCCCATCCCCAAGTGGCACGCCAACAGGACACCGCCTGAGCGTAAGGAAAAGGTGCTATCGGAATGGCAAAAAATGCGCCCATATCTTGACGCTGGCTTTATACGCGAGCTGAAAAAAATTCCTGTCCGCTTATCTAGATGCAGTAGACTAGGGCCCTTTGCAGACTTTGGCATTAACTTTCCCACTGACTGCTTCGAGGCGGCCTTGCACAAAACGGTCGTATTAGTCGCTGATAGAAACGTATGAGTGATGAACCGAAGGAGCAAAGCCCATGGAAAGAAATGCCACCGATTTTATATGCGCTTAATGCATAGCGGATATGTCATGTGGATGCATATATTATGCTAGCATTTAATATGTATGCATGTCTATGTCTAAAGATGATTAGAAAGCAAAATGACTTAGTAGGATCCATGTTCCACGATATTGCGCACCTCACGCGCCTAAAAATTGATGCGGCGCTCAAGCCATATGGGCTGACACGTCTCAAGTGGCTGGCGATTGGGATCATTGCGGACAACGAAGGGCTTTCTCAAGCGGACTTGGCAAGCCGTCTGGAGCTAAGGGGCGCTGCAACAGGCAAATTAGTGGATCGTCTTGTTGAACGTGGATTGGTGGAGCGACGTATGGACATCAGTGATCGACGTGCATACCGCCTTTTTGCAACGCAGAAATCAAATGCACTGTTGCTGGAACTGGAGCCGATGGGCGAAGACCTGCGGCAAGACATATTGCAAGGTTTAGACGACGAGGACATCGGAGCCCTCAAGAGTTGTCTCATAAAGATCAAGGCCAATTTGTTGGGCGTTGCCGTGGGGATCGTTCCGACGGTTGCCTTTAAATCAGAATTCATCCTGCCGATGGTATAGTCCTCTCGGCACCGGTCTTACTGAAAGGAAATGAAATGACCGTATCAACCCTAACTATTAAGCAAACCTTGAAGAAACCACCGTTCTGTACGTCAGACATGTTGGTCTTTGATGCGGCGGTCGAGATTGCTGAAATCGACGTTAACGCCCTCGCCGTTGTCGATGATGACACCCTGGTTGGAATTATCACGGATCACGATATCATTCGCTGCCTTGCAGATACCGCCACAGAATTCAGCTCGCAAAAAGTCGCTGACTGGATGAGCAGCAAAGTCATCACGTGTTCACCAGACACAAAAATGACTGCAGCGCTGAACCTGATGGCAAGCCGTAGCATTCGACATCTTGTCGTTGCTGAGGAGACCAAGCCATTGACCGTCATCAGCAGCAAAGAGCTTTTGACCAGTGTCCACCAAAACGACGAGCTGGAGATCCGCGTTCTACAGGACCTAGCCCGGGTTACACATGGTTCGGTGGCGTAAGTAAGAATACCGGATGCTGTTCTTAATATCCCCAGATCATAAAGATTGAACTAGAGCGAATGGCCACTTTTTCTGAACTCTTTACTCCAAAACTGATCACCGTCCTTCGGGAAGGGTATGGTTTGGGCGCGTTCCGGTCTGACCTCATGGCTGGACTAACCGTTGCCGTCGTCGCTTTGCCGCTTTCGATGGCCATCGCAATCGCGTCAGGGGCAACGCCCGCACAGGGTCTCTATACCGCAATCATTGGCGGGTTTTTCGTCTCCCTTCTGGGCGGCAGTCGTTTTCAAGTAGGCGGACCTGCGGGAGCATTCATTGTTCTTGTTGCAGCGACAGTCGCGCAGCACGGTATGGATGGGCTGATATTGGCCACAGCCTTGTCTGGGCTTTTCCTAATGACGGCAGGGTTTCTCAGGCTTGGCACTTACGTTAAATTCATCCCGTATCCAGTGACGATTGGCTTCACCGCTGGTATTGCGGTGATTATTTTTGCCAGCCAAGTCAAAGATTTGTTTGGGCTATCACCCGGTGCAACAGAGCCCGGCCCACTTGTCGAGAAGTTGCCCTTCTTATGGGACAATCTACCAACTTTTGGTTTCTGGGCGGTGATCATGTCGGCAGGGTCTGTGGCGCTCATTTTTGGGCTTCGACGTTACCGTCCGTCCTGGCCTGGCATGTTGATCGCAGTTGCCGCCGCTGCCGTGTTGGCCGGATTCTTCAACTTGCCCGTTGATACAATAGGGACCCGGTTCGGCGGTATCCCGTCGGGGCTTTCAATTCCGGCCCTGCCGGAGATCACGCTTGCAAAGATGCAAGCTGTCTTTCCGGCGGCGGTTTCATTTGCCTTGCTAGGGTCCATTGAATCCTTGCTCTCTGCGGTTGTTGCAGATGGTATGACGGGACGTCGACACCGTTCAAACTGTGAGCTGGTCGCGCAGGGTGTCGCCAACATGGCCTCAGCGCTCTTTGGAGGCATCTGCGTGACGGGAACCATCGCGCGTACCGCGACAAATGTCCGCGCAGGTGCTCACGGACCTATCGCGGGCATCCTGCATGCCTTTTTCTTACTGGTTTTCGTCCTCGTCGCGGCTCCGCTTGCCGCTTACATCCCGCTGGCAGCACTCGCCGGTGTTCTGTCCGTTGTGGCTTGGAACATGATTGAACGCGATGCCATCGCGACGCTTTTACGCTCCAACTGGGGCGAGGCCTCGGTTCTAAGTGTCACATTCCTGCTGACGATTTTCCGGGATTTGACCGAGGCTATCGTCGTGGGTTTCGCTTTGGGGTCGGTGCTGTTCATCAACCGGATGTCCAAAGTTACGTCGATTGAGACGGACACCCCGTTTGTATTTGACGACAAGGCAGATAGCGCGGTCGCGGACTTGACACCCTATGACGAAGAAGCGGCAGCCGATCCAGATGTCGTTATTTACCGAATACGCGGTGCGTTCTTTTTTGGCGCGGCAGCCTCGATCGGTGCCGTACTCGACCGAATTTCCGACAGTTCGCGCGCGTTGATCATCGATCTTTCAGCGGTGCCGTTCGTCGATTCCACGGCAGCAATGACTATTGAATCATTGGCATACAAGACAGCGAAAAAGGGCGTTCACCTCATTCTTATCGGAACGTCGCACGATCTGCGAAAGGAGCTTTTCTCGCACGGGATCAAACCGCCATTGGTCAGGTTCGAAGCCAATCTCGATCTTGCGCTACGGCATGCACGGCATGATCTGGAAAGTTGCTAGAAGAGAACGAACTTGGCAATCACCGCGTGAGCCTTGAAGCCCTGTCGAAAGGTGAATGCGCGAAAGAGGGCAACTATTAAAGCCGACGTAACAGTGCCATCACAACTGTCTTCGAGTATTCTTCGCTCGACTGCAGCCGAAAGGTATTTTCAAATTTTACACATCATTTGTGGTTGCGATTGCGGACTTCGCGCAGAATTGCTTCGGCCAGCACCACAAGGCAGAACAGGGTCAGCAACAGACCCGCGACCAAGGGGCTGACCCACGCCTTTTGCAGCAGGATCGCTACCAGGATAACTCCGCCGAGAATGGCCAGAGTCAGCCGCAAGTCCGCCACAAACATCTTGAAGAGTTCCTTGAAAACGTCACCGATGATGGTCAAGCTATGCTCCTTTCAAATTTGGTACGGGCCATACGAGCAAACCCAATGCCTGCCAGCAGGAAGGCTGCGGCAAGGGCAATTAGCATCAGATCGGCACCGGGCCACTCCACGCCCAGGCCTTCGCCGGTCCAGAACACGCCAAAGGCAGACAGCATCACTCCGACGCCGAATTTAAGGGTGTTCTCTGGGACCAGTGCTAATGGCTTGTGAACGGCCGCGCCAACGACCAGGACCAGAGCGCACGCGGCAAGCGCACCCAAAGATGCCTCCCACAACAGCCCCTTGCCCGCACCCACCGCGATAACGATAAAGACGACCTCAAGGCCCTCCAGAAGGACTGCCTTGAAAGCAGCAATACCGGCGATCCATTGCAATGTCTGCGGAGCGCCTGTTTGGGATTGCAACTCGGCGGTCTCTTCGGCGAAGGCTTCGATTTCGTCATGCAGCGGCAGAACTCCGGCTGAGCGCAACACAGCCTTGCGCAGCCATCCCATGCCAAAGAGCAAAAGCAATACCCCAACAAATAGTTGCAGCACGTGGATCGGAATGAACTGAAGGGCAGGGCCGAGGATAATGACGACCAACGCCAGAATGCCAAGCGCCGCGATCGTGCCTACAATCGCCGGACGCCAGCCGCGGGTCGTGCCCACGGCGAGGACGATGGTGAAAGCCTCGACGACTTCGACGATCGACGCCAAGAAGGTAGCTGTGATGGCAGGAAACATCACTGTCCAGAAATCAGGCGGCATTTCTCTCTCCTTGAGGTTTGTCGTGAATGCGACACATCTGTTGTAATGGATACAACATTGCATGTCGCAAACGCAACGTATATGTTGCAACCATGAATGATATGTCCTTTTCGCAGCGGCTCGCTGTCTCCGATACCGATCTGACCCCGGCTGAGCGGCGGGTCGTCGACTATCTTGCCCGCAACCGCGAAATGGCGCTTTTGGCATCTGCTGCTGACATGGCACTCCAGATTGGCACCAGCGATGCAACGGTGATCCGCACTGCGCGCAAGCTTGGGTTTTCCGGGCTCGAAGAATTGCGACGCGGTTTGGCGGGCGACCTGAAGCGCGACCTTACGTTATCCGAGCGGATCGAAAATGACCTGCGCCACACGGACGGCGGTGTCTCCGGGGCCGTTGCGCAGACCGTTGAAACCCTGCGCGCGACACTGGACGCAATGATGACGATCGCTGCCGAAGATCTGGAGCGCGCTATGGACGTGCTTATCATGGCGCAACGTGTACAAGTCTTCGGGATCGGCCCTTCCGGACATCTTGCCAGCTATTTTGCGGCACAGCTGACGCGGTTGGGGGGCGATGCGCGGCCATTGCGGCAGACCGGCTTGCAGATGGCGGACGATCTGATCGGTTTGAGAGCGGGCGATGCAATTCTGGCGCTGGCTTATGATCGCCCCTATCGCGAAATCACCGCGCTCGTCGATCGGGCCATCTCCTTGGCGCTGCCGGTGATACTCATTACGTCGCCCGGGCCCGTCCTGCCCGACTATCGTGCCGATGTCGTGCTTCGTGTGGCACGTGGACGGGCCGATGGCTTTGGCCTGCACGCCGGAACACTTGCGTTGCTTGAGGCACTGCTGACGGCCTTCGCGGCCGCCCAGCCTGATCCGGCCCGCGAGACGCTGGATGCCCTGAATGCCGCGCGCAAGGCCATTTCGGGCGATGGAATGGGGCTATGAGTTGCCAGCGCTCGTCAGAAGTAGAGTTGGCAGTCCATTGGCCAACGTTTCGATTTTCTGCTCAACTAAACTGGCGCGCATCCCCCCATTGAAGTGGAAACTCAGATGGTCAAAGTTCTCGGAATTGGCGGCGTGTTCTTTAGGGCAGCAGACTGAAGCGCTTTAGCGGAATGGTATCAGACCCATCTTTGGATTAATCCTGCACCAACTACCGCGACGGTGATGCCTTGGACCACGACCATTGCCACCACATTCGAGCGTCAAAGCCATCGGGCACATTCTAGAATGGGTTGCGACAAATCCCCTATCTTGCTGGAAAGCAAGGAGAACGGAAGATGGCCTCAACAAGAGACGGTGTTTTTGATCGAATCCGATCAATCAGCAAACGAGATGTCGTGCCGCCTGACAAAGCCAGTTTCGCTAGTTTGATCGAAGATAGAAAATGGTCGATGCGCCTTTGGCTGCCATACGCGCCCTAGTTCTACCGCACATGCCGCTGGAATTGCCGGAAACAACGACAGTTCTACATCTTCGCCATGTTGTTCCTTTATTCTGTCAAATGTGCGACCGACAATTTCTCGAAATCCAGAAAGATCGGCTTGATTGCACAAAGCTGTCGTCCCTAACTTCGAAGCACGAATTTCCCAGATCGAAATATCCTCCCCCAACACGGCCAGAACACGATCATCCGAAATGCCCGCTGAAACGGACAACTTGAGTGCGACCTTTTGTGGGCCAATTTGTCCAGACTCCGCTTCAAAGCGAAGTGGGGGGCCATTATCGGGCCATGTCCACCCAGGGACAGGTTCTCTGTGACGCATGTAGACTGTCGCATCCGAGATATCTGAGATCAATCGGCCCAACTCGATGAGAATTGGCATTGGGGCTAGTCCAAAAACAGACAAGTGCTCAATCTTGCCTTCCTCAAACTTCCAACGGATGTTTGTATCAAATTCCCGCCGAAGTTTTGCGATTTCAAGTCGATAATAGTCTGGATCGCTGTCCTTGTGCCGCATTCCACGAATTTTTAGCTCAATGGGATTCCGGTCTGCGAGCGCTCGGTTTGCTGCAACGGCGGCGGCGCAGTCGTCAAATACCACTGCCGTCTCATTGTCGCCAATCGGGGCACTTACCTGAAGGATAGTTGAAGGCCTTATTTGTTGGATCGAAAGCAATCGATCAACTCGCTCCTCTGCAGCGCGTTTCATGGCCTTCAGAACATCGACGGTGTACTTCTCTAGGTTGGCCTTATCGTCGATCTCCCGATGGTGCGGATCGCACATCAACATTAGGTTTTCAGGATCATCGGCTAACAATGGTGACAATGTCGGATCGCCGCGTTCGCCCTTCTCTGCAGCTGCCACTATGTGGGCTACATATGCTTTGTTGCGCTTAAGATTGCCGGAGATCAGGTCTTGATCTAGTCGCTCATTACAATTGGGAAATTGACATCGGCCTGCAGCGCGTCCCCAGATGATCATCTTCGTTTTTGGTTGAGCGTCAGTGCGATTTTTAGGCATCTGAATTGACCTCGACACGCTGCATTTCACCAGCTGATATGGGTCCAGGTGCATTTGGCCCATGCCACTCCCCCGTGACATGCCATAACTCATAGTGATGAAGCCATTCTGATGCCCAGACGACTGTTGTGTCAGCGATGAGGTTGGTGTTGTCCCATTCGCCGGTATCTGGATCAAACAGGCAAAGTGCCGAGTCCTTGGGCTTCTCGGAATTGAAATTCAGATGCGGTATGTCGACGTATTCCTCGCTGTCGCGCGGTCTTATCGTTGGCCCCAATATGAATACAAACGGTGGTGTTTTTTCATCCAACCAAGCCCATTGGACTTGCACCAAATAGTCTCTTTGGAAGCCTCGAAGAGGGCTGCGCCATAGGATCATCGGCCCCTTCTCGAGGATTTGGGGCTCTAGTTTGGGCCACCTCATGGCCATGCGCGTTAGCTGACCATGAGGCGTGCGTGGTTTGGACCGCAATCGTGTCACTTAAGCTTGCCAGGATGGAAGTGATGAGGTTTTGCCTTTGAGATCTTTGGCGCTGCGGCGGCTGAAGTGGACAGGATCGCAGGTTGGGCAAGGTAACTTTTGCCACGTTCATAGTTACTTTGTGTTGCGGTTCCATCAATACTATTTGCATAGGCGCGAATTGCCTTTTCAGAAATTCGCTCACCAAAAAGGTCATCAAATATTTTTTGGATGTCGAGGAGTTCTGAGTATTTGGACCGTTCCAACTCTGACACCAGATGACGCAAGTCATCACGGAATATTTGCACATCTCGATTGTTGCGCGGCCATCTGTCGTTGAAGTTCTCAGAAGGAAATTCCGGGTTGCGCTCATTTGGCCGTTCCCCCGTTGCGAGGGCATGGGACATACGACGTTCAAGGTTCGTTGCAAGGGCTTCCAGTTGAGCGCAAAGCCCGTTTGGATTGGCAGGAACAAGCGCCGCAACCTTGGACAAATAGATCGACACGGGACGCTTCATGGCACGGTTCGCATATCGGCGGTTGAGGTAACGCTTAATCAGCTTAAGCGCGATGACCTGTGGGGCATCCCGGATCGGATCAATAGGGTCTGGAAGCTCGTCAATATCTGCGTCCGCCAAAATTTGCCCACGCTCAAAGCGGTCAGGCATCTGTAGAGCTTTCCGCGTGTCCTGAACATAGTTGAGGTAAACCTGCTTGCCCGGCGCAACGTTGACTTTGAACCATTCGATGAAGGCGAATGGATTAACATCGTGGCATTCGTCAGGACCGTCGTCCGGGCTATGGAAAATCTGGCCCACACGCTCGGGACGAGGTTCTCTTGCCGGGTCCATTGGCGTTACGTCCAAATGCATAAACGCAAACTGTAGTTGGATACATCGCGTGCATCGTTCAATTTTTTTGACATCGGGAAAGCCCTTAAAGGCTTCATGGAGCTCGTCCAAAACATTCCCGGGTGTCCACCCAGCCGGTCGGTTGAATTCGAGAATGGCATCAAGATCAAACCGATCTTCGCCTGTCCCATCCACAATTGTTGCACCGAGTGCGCGCGAGCCTTGCGCGTAGATCGCTGCAGTATCCATCAGATGGCGTAGCCTGCTGGTTGGTCGTTGCAGGTGTTCGGGGATGTATTGATAGCGTTTGTCGGCAACACGCAAGTCACGATCACTAAGTTCCAGTTGCAAAACTGTTGTGAGTAGCAGCGCGTCGATGCCGGGAGCAGTTGCATCGAGTGGCATGTAGTTAGTCTCCTGTATTTCTGCCCAATTTCTTACGGGGCGATTCTGCTAAGATATTTACAATTGTTTCACTTATTACACTTATTTCGGTTGTAATCAAGTGACGATTCAATTATACATGTCGGAGACGACAGACCGTGGAGGACACCATGCCAAATACAGCAAATGTGACTGACTTAACCCAAAGGCTACCAACCAATGATGAGATCGAGAGCGCTGCCGAAGCATCTCGAGCGTTGGCTCACGCTCAAGCAGAAACCGGTAGGCTCGCTCTTAGTGGGACTAATGGTGACCAGGTCCAACTCGCGCCAGCTATTGCCGATCTGATTGTCAATCTTTTGGGCCATGTCGCTGGGGGCAATATGGTGACATTGGTTCCTACAGGAGCAATGTTAACGACCCAGCAGGCAGCAGATATCTTGAATGTGTCACGCCCGTTCTTGAGCAAGTTGTTGAAGGAGGGAGAGATTCCGCATGTTCCAGTCGGATCGCATCGTCGTGTGATGTTTGCGGATTTGATGTCCTACAAAGCGGTGCGAGATAGCGCTCGAAATGCTGCTCTAAACGAGCTTGCCGATCTTGGACAGGAGTACGACGCCCGTTGAGTCATGTCGCTGATCGTTTTGTCGTTCTGCTCGATGCGAACGTCCTTTACCCATTTAGGAAGCGTGACGTGCTGTTGCGCTTCTACAATGCTGGCCTTTTCAGAGCACGCTGGTCAGAGGAAATACTCTCTGAGTGGACCCGAAACCTGCTTGGAGACCGTCCTGAATTGAAGGTGAGCATTGACTCACAACAAGCAACGCTCCGGAAAGTATTTCCGGATGCTCTAGTCTCTGGCTATGAGCCTCTAAAGGCTGGGCTAAATTTGCCTGACAAAGGCGATCACCATGTTCTCGCGGCAGCCATTCAATGTGGTGCCCAACACATCATCACCGACAATATTCGTGATTTCCCCGCCGCGTCACTCGATCAGTTTGAAATCGAAGCAATTGAAGCTGACGAATTTCTGGCAAGGACCTTTGAACTATATACAGCTGAAGCGATGAATGTCCTTCGAGACCTTCGGATGCACTACAAAAACCCGTCATTTACACCATCAGAATTCGTTCTCGATCTCACCGCAAAAGGAATGCCAAAGCTCGCGGCGCAATTGCGGAGCCGTCGGCAGTTTTTGTGAAGCTCAGCATAAGCACGACGCTTTGTGCGAACCGCAAAGGCATCCCTGCGAAAGGATTTCTAATCAGAACTTCTCCGATATCATCACCATAGAACCTTAGCGTGCCGAGGCTAGGAAGCAGCGAAGGTATCTCCTGTGATGATGCCCCTCAAAAAAGAAACAGCACCCTGGACCCGCGCTCTGATTGCAACTAACTGGATGTACTCGAAGCGCCCTGATGAACCATGGGTACCATCGTTAAAAACGCGGAAGAGCTGCACAACGTTTTCCATGTCCTTTTCAACAAAATCAGCTCTGTTCGCCGGTGCAGTCTGGTTGAATATTGCAACATATTTCGGCGCACCTGTATCGACCACTCACTCAATCGTCGGCGGTGTTCTTGGTGCCGGCATCGCGGCTGGCGGCTGGAGCGTTGCAAACTGGGACGTCATGCTCAAGATCGCAGCGAGCTGGGTCATTTCACCTATTCTGGGCGGATCCATCGCTGCGCTCATTCTGTACGCAATCATGAGGGCAGTCGTTGATCAAAGAGACATTTTGAACGCAGCGCGCCGCTGCATTCCCTATCTGCTTGCTGTCATGACCTGGGTATTTGCATCCTATTTAGCGCTCAAGGGGCTGAAAAAAGTGGTGCCGATCGATTTTTTGACGGCGTCGCTGGTCGGATTGGCAGCGGCGGTGCTGGTCTTCTTATGGGTCAAACCCAGGATCGCAGCGGCGCTCGGACGCTCCCAAAAGCGTCAACCACCTATTCACCACACCGTTGATCTTCGCCGCAACCTTGCTGAGCTTTGCCCTCAGCGCAAACGACGTGGCAAATGCGGTCGATCCGCTGGCTGCCATCAATGATGCCCTCACCGGGCAGCTCAAATCGGTTCATCTCGCCAGTCAGCCTGGCATAGCTGCGTGCCTTGTCGGTCGTGATCGAACGCGGTTGGTATACAGCCTGACATTTTCGCAGGTTCGCTTGAGGAAGGCCCTTGCAGCGGTAATGTCCCAGTGTGCCGTCGGGCGAGTGTCCACCAGATGACCGTATTGATCAACGGCTTGCCAGAGGTGATGATGGACCGTCGATGCATTCAGTCAATACCACGCTCTGCCAGCGAAATCCACTCGGACTGGATTTGGCGAGCGGCATCCATGGGTGTCGTTGCGATGGCATTGCTCTCGGCGCAGATGTTCGCGATCCATGCGGAATGGGACTGACTGAAAGAGACCGCAGGCGTGGCGATTGACGGCTATCACCGGTGGATGGAGGTCGTTGTACCCGCGTCGTTGACGGGACTTCCGTCGCATTCAGTACCCGTTGAGTTTGGTGTAGACGATACACCAATGGGGACGCCGCTGATCGGACATCGCGGAGCCGACGCGACCGTATTGGCCCTAGGCCGCGACTACGAGGCTGCATCGGACTGGGTCTATCAGCAGCTGATGTAAGGGATGCAGGAAATTGTTCAAACGAAACCGGCGGCTCCGAAGGGCCGCCGTTTGGAAGTAAACGATTAGGTTGGATCAGCTCTCTGGGCTGACCGACACTAAATACGCCCAGATGTTTTCCGCATCTTCAGCTTTTTTCAGTTTGAAGGACATCTTCGACTTTGCCTTAGGATCGTCGAGCTTGTCTTTCAACCATGCTTTTGGGTCAGCGACATAGGCTACAAATTCATCATCGTCCCATGCCAGACCGGTTTCACCGACAGCAGCTGTCGACTTGCCGTATTTGTAGTCAGCGGAGCCAACAACGCGACCCGGAAGGCCAAACAGGTTCGGGCCGGTTTTGCCACCTTTGACGATGGTGTTATCACCGTCGGCGATCATGTGGCACGACTTGCACTTCTTGAATGTATTCTCACCTGCTGCTGCATCGCCGTCGCTGTCGGCAAACGCGGGCGCTGCCAGAAGGGCTGTCGTCACTGCTGCAATTGCTGCAAATTTCATAGGCTTAGTTCCCTTTCGTGAATCTCATCTCAAACATACTACGAGCTTAGGCAGACGAATACTGCCAAAAAAATGAAACTTTTGTGTGAACGAGGCATTTTGCCGCCATCTCGCCAAATCCAAACGCTTGCGATAGGACAGGGCCAACGCTTAAATCCAACGGAGACACCCTCATGACCAAACGCGTCGCTATCGTAACCGGGGCT
>Ga0316205_10003201_pt1 | contig 15800 bp, 17 predicted proteins | sample 3monthpyrite_MG_FD_204941 | JGI IMG/M metagenome (GOLD analysis project Ga0316205, IMG submission 204941) | Microbial mat bacterial communities from mineral coupon in-situ incubated in ocean water Damariscotta River, Maine, United States -... | ecosystem: Environmental > Aquatic > Marine >... | reverse complement strand
TGGCAATGCTTTCAACACCAGCGATAGAAGAACTGACAGAAACCGGTACGACGGCCCCGTTTTCAGCAATATCAGGTGCTTTGATTTTGATATCACCACTAGGTGAATTGTCAGCGGAGCCTAACAGGCTGTTCATGGCGTCATCCACAGTTTTGGCTTCAAAAGCCGCTTTTGGCCAGGCGGCCAGTACAGTGGATGGGCTGAGCAGGCCTGCACCTGCGGCAACGGCGACAGCGGAGCTGGCCATGGTGCCTTTTAAAAATGTTCTACGTTTCATAATAGTTATAACCTCAATGAATGGTACTTGAGGCAATAGAGCAACAATGGTGCCAACGTAAATTTTGCTGGATTAACAATAAGTTAGCGAAGTGTCGAGTTACTTGTATAAACTTGCATCGTGCAAATTGCACGATTCAAATTGCATTTTTAACGATGAGAGAGTGGATCGGCTAGTAAAAAGCGATTTTTCAGAGATCAATTACGCTCGGTGCTACCTTGAAGTTCACGCGCATGCTGACATTCTGGAATATCATCAAATACTCCCTTTTTGATTTGAAAACCCTGGGGGTCAAAAATCGGGTTGCCGTAATCTGAATAAAAATTATCACAGCCACCCGGTTCACCACCAAATTCTTTATTTTGCTTACAAGTTTCAATTACTTCTTGGCGAACCTGTTTTAGCAGTTTAGTTTTTCGAGCCTGACATTTGGCATCTGCCGCGGCAAAGGATTCACTGGCTGATACGGATGTACTTAATAAAAAGAAAATAATGATAAGCGCATTTTTCATAATCATTGCCTGGATTTGTTTAGTTTTTTATTTCCTGGGACTGCTGAAGTTTTCGCCAAAGGGTAGATTTATTGATACCCAAAACACTTGCTGTTTTTTCTCGGCTTTGATTAAAGCGCGCAAGTACCTTGAGTATATAGCGATGCTCTAACTCCGCAAGGGTAGGCAAGTCACTATCAATCTGTTCACTACTGCGAATAGAAGTAACTTCATCAAGGGAAATCACTTCGCTATCCGCTAATGCGATATTTCGTTCTACCAGGTTTTGTAATTCACGAATATTCCCCGGCCAGTCGTGCTGTAATAGCATTTGCATGGAGGTAGCATCAAATCCTTTTACTGAGCGCTTATAGTGGCCAGCATAATACTCAACAAAGTTTTGTATTAATAAGGGGATATCTTCACGTCGCTCACGTAATGCAGGCATATGGAGGCGTACTATATTAAGACGATGGAAAAGGTCTTCACGAAATTCACCTTTAACGACCATTTCTTCGATATTACGGTTAGTGGCTACTATGAAGCGTATATCAATCTTGATAGGTTCTACGCCGCCAACACGAGTTAAGGTTTGTTCCTGGATAACGCGTAATAATTTGTTTTGCATGGCTTGGGAGATATTACCAATTTCGTCCAGAAAAACAGTACCACCACTGGCCACTTCCAGTAGTCCGGCTTTGGTTTTATTGGCGCCGGTAAAGGCACCTTTTTCATAACCGAAGAGTTCACTTTCCAGTAATGTGTCAGTTAGGGCTCCGCAATCAATTACAAGAAAAGGGTGATTTAGAAAATGGCTTTGAAAGTGTATGGCTCTTGCAGCCAGTTCCTTACCGGTACCGGATTCACCTTCAATCATTACGTTACAACGAATATCCGCTATTTTATCGATGAGAGAGTAAATTTTATGCATCGCTTCAGATGCACCAACCATGCCGTAACGTTGTTGTTCATCTTTTAGCTTTTGTTCAAGTTGTGATTTAAGCTGTCTGTTTTCTTTCACCAGGGCGTGATGTCCCAGTGTTTTTTCAATAAGAATACTGAGTTCATCAAGATCAAAAGGCTTTTTTAGTAAATCAGTTGCACCTAATCGTAGCGCTTCAATGGCATTTTCAATATTGGCGAAGGCACTAATTATAATAAAGGGTACGTCTTTATCGAGTTGTCTTATTGCTTCAAGTAACTGGGTACCTGACATTACAGGCATGCGCAGATCACTTACTATAAGATCTGCACCCTCACGCTTAAATGCTTCAAGAGCATCTATTGGAGACTGAAAGGCGCATGTTTCAAAACTGGCACCCGCACTAAAACGCAGCATTAAATCACATGCTTTGGCATCGTCATCTATAAAAAATATTTTAGCTGTATCCATTGGTATTATTATACTTCGTAATGCAGAGGTAATTGAATTCTCGCACAGACGCCACCTGTATCGAGGTTACGTAAATCCAGTTTGCCATTATGTCGTTCGATAATACCATGACTGATAGAAAGTCCAAGCCCGGTACCAATGCCTTCTGGTTTGGTCGTAAAAAACGGATCAAAAATTTTATGAATGTGCTTCGGGTTGATTCCTGAACCCTGATCTTCAACTGTAATTTCAAAAATAGAATCTACCTTTCTACACTGAATTTTAATTGTTTGGTTGGCTTTACTCACATAAATAGCATTTAGAATGAGATTGACTAATGCCTGTTGTAATTGATTTTGATCACCATCAATTTCACCAGAAAAATCACAACGGGTTTCCAGAACGACCAGTTTTGTACGTGCAGCTTGTTGTACTAGTTGAATTGTTTTATCAAGCCATTCACATACATTAAATTTGCCATAACGTAATGGAACCTGTCGGGCAAAGTTAAGTATACCCGCAACGATGTTTGATGCACGTATTGCTTCATCACGCAAAGCAGATAAATCTGCTCGCGTTTGGGCTAATGAGTCACTATCAATAGTATCACTAGATAAAGCGCGATTTATTAATTTGCTATATGACAGAATATTGTTCAGAGGATTGTTGATTTCATGTCCAATTCCTGCCGCCATTTCACCAATACTAACAAGCTTGTCGTTTTGCAGCATCAATTGTTGGGCACGATCACGTTCGTATTCTGTTGCTTGTAAAGTATCTGCAAGGTAATTAAATTCATTGGCCAGGGCGTGTATCTCATCTATAGGTTGTTCACTAGAAAGTCTTTTTTCCTGATTACCCTCGGCAAATTCCTTGATATTGCTTGCAAGTTCGCACAGTGGTTTTGCAATTCGTTTTGAACCCAGCATCATTATTAGTATGGAAAAGAAAAGCGCAATGGTAGCAATGGAAAGGATACCGAGCCGAATTCGACTGAAAGGCTCCGAAAGTGTATTGGCGTCAATCTCACTGGCAATAATCCAGGCAATAAACTGGTTAGGGTAGGGCATCATTACTCTGTAATAAATATGATTATTATTGTCAGTAATAACGTGACCATCATTTTTGTCACTTGCCAGCTCAAGTAGTGTTTTGGAATAACGGTTGACAAACGGTTTCTGTACAAAGGGTGCCAGACTGGGCTGGTTTTCCTGGCTATAAAGTAAATAACCAACTTCCTCGGGATGCTCACTGTCCTGTTCAATAACAATTAACTTACCACCATATAGACGTGATGCAGTATTGAGTAGTCGAACAATGTTTGCCCCGTAGATAGTAAATGATATGGCACCAATAAATTTTCCTTGATGGTGTAGGGGAACGATCAGATCCTGAAGTAAAAATGAAAAACCATTCGAAATTTGCTGTTGGCTATGGGGTAACCTTAGCGGGCTGGCTTCGTCTGCAGGGAGGCTTCGAATGAGTTGCGTGAACTGTTCATTGAGAATTTCCTGTTCAGCATACTGGATACCAGAAAGGTTTTCATAACTGGGTTTAACCGTGCGGTTGAGGTCCACTCTGATCAGGCTATTTCCTTCCACGTCGAGCACACGCAAGATAAAAGCATCAGAAATAATTGTTTGGAAACCTTCAAGATAACGTGTGATACGTTGTCTTAGTATCCTGTTATTTGGCGGTAATTCATCATCAATGATTCCAAGTAAGACGGGTTTAAAAGCCTGAACGGCTGGCGCACGTGAAATACCCAAAAGCATGTTTTTTTGATTTTGTAGTTCACGAGCGATAGAAGTAGTGATGTTATTCAGGTTAACATCAAGTTCGTGGCGAATTTTTTCCTGACGGTCAAACTGGCTATAGTAAGTTGCGGCCAGCGTTAATCCAGTGAGTGGTACTACCGTAGCAAAAAAAACCCAGATAAAAATGTTCGTTCGAATTCGCACAGTATTTAATTAATTCCAGCTTTGTATGGCTTGATGTGCAATTTCATTATCGCCACGGGTGATAAGGCCTTGTTGACCGATGCTGATCTTGTATTGGGCGCCGTGAATCATCGGCATATAGATAGCACTTCCGAACAGCGCATCGACCCAGGGTATCCAGTTTTTATGTTGGTGAGCCAGTTGCCAGATATCCATACCCTGACTATCCAGTAATGTTATATGGCTTGCTGGTGTAGTGTTTGCCTGATTGATATCTCGATACCGGCCGCTTAAACGTTCCAGTTGATAATAACTGTCGAGTCCAGCAAGATTGGCGAGTCCATGCCATTTGAGAATGCGGGCGTCCAGTTGCCACTCGTCACCACGAATATCATAAACAACGGCATCTTTTCCAGGTTGTTGTAAATACGCACGAAAAAACTGATCCCCAATCCGGTCAAAGCGAATACTTGCTACCGGAGATTCATGAGTGAGTCTTTGGTAGGTATACAAATTTGACATCAGTGACATCAAAAAAAGCGCTACGGTGATGAGTAACGCGCCACTTATGCCTTGCATGCTGCCCGATAGTATTTTCCATTTCCATATTCTTCGTAAGCCGAGGAAAAAGAGAATACCTCCGCTGACGCCAAATATAATGAATATCAGAGTAATGGTCATGGGATTTTTGGGTCATTCCATATAATATAGTGGAGTTTAACGGTATATGCCTGATTACTGATAATTGTACCCCCACTTTACAAATGAGACGAATATGCGACTTTGCTGGCCTCAATGGATTTTTATAATTCTTGTGTTATTTTTGGGTATCGGCAGTATGCTTGCGGGTTGTGGGCAAAAGGGCCCACTCTATTTGCCGAAAGCCGAGCCGGAAAGTGCTGAACAGAAAACAGAAGCATCGGATGAAAATATGATGGATTCAGAAGAAAAACAAAAGAAAAAACAAGAGTGATAAATGGATTATTTTAGTTACAAAAATGGCGAATTGTTTGCTGAAGAGACTTCAGTTGCTTCGATTGTTGAGCAACATGGGAGTCCTTGTTATATCTATTCTCGTGCCACACTGGAGCGCCACTGGAATGCATTTAATGATGCCCTAAATGGTACGGATCATTTAATCTGCTATGCAGTAAAAGCCAACTCCAATCTTGCTGTTTTGAATCTGTTTGCTCGACTGGGATCCGGTTTTGACATTGTGTCGGTTGGCGAGCTGGAGCGAGTACTTGCCGCGGGTGGCGATGCCAGCAAAGTGGTTTTTTCCGGTGTTGGCAAACGCGTTGATGAAATGCAACGCGCATTGGAAGTAGGAATTAAATGTTTTAATGTTGAATCCGAAGCCGAGCTGGAAAGGCTTAACAAAGTTGCGGCTGGAATGGGCAAAATTGCTCCGGTATCCATTCGAGTAAATCCCGATGTGGATGCAAAAACACATCCCTATATTTCAACGGGTCTGAAAGAAAACAAGTTTGGGATAGATATTAAGCAGGCACCACGCGTTTTTGAGTATGCTGCTAGTTTAAGTAATCTGGAGATTAAGGGGGTTGACTGCCATATCGGCTCGCAACTCACCGATACTACTCCCTTCCTTGATGCGCTGGATCGTGTGCTTGAATTAATTGAGACATTGTCCTCCGATGGTATTGAGCTATCACACCTGGATCTTGGTGGTGGGCTTGGGATTAATTATAAGGATGAAACACCGCCAGAACCTGTGGAGTACGCAACTCTATTGCGTAACAAGCTGGATAGGCGAAACCTGACTATTATTCTAGAACCCGGACGTGCCATTGCAGGTAATGCGGGTATTCTGGTGACTCGAGTAGAGTATCTGAAACTTTCTGAACACAAGAATTTTGCCATTGTCGATGCCGCAATGAATGATCTGATTCGGCCCACATTGTATAGTGCCTGGCAAAATATCGTTGCGGTGAATCCTCGCCAAGGTAAGGGTTACTTATACGACATTGTTGGGCCAGTATGTGAAACCGGCGACTTTTTAGGTAAAGAAAGACAGCTAGAATTACAACAAGGTGATTTGCTCGCGGTGCGTTCAGCCGGTGCTTATGGTTTTGGAATGAGCTCAAATTATAATTCACGGCCAAGAGTCGCAGAGATCATGGTTGATGGCACGAATGCCCATGTTGTCGGCGAGAGGGAAAAGCTACAATCCATGTTTGCACATGAACATATGTTACCGATAAATTAATAAAGACTCTGCTTATACCATTAACCGTTTGTGGACTTAGGCAGAGGGACCTGTATTATATACTTATAAGGTTGAGGAAAATGGGATTCCAATCGAATACAACCAGGGTAGTAGCAACAACGACAAACAAAAGTAATGCTTCGCCTGAGGATGAAGAAGCAATTCAGGATTATTATAAACGTGTTCGACATGATACCGAACATATCTGCTCGCCGCTGGAGACAGAGGACTATGGTATCCAGACGGTTGCAGAAGTCAGCCCTGCCAAATGGCACCTTGCCCATACCAGCTGGTTTTTTGAAACCTTATTACTCAAGCCCTACCTGGACAACTTCAAAGAATATCATCCTGAGTACGAAACGCTTTTCAACTCATATTACGACACTATAGGCATTTATCATCCCCGCCCGGAACGTGGCTTATTATCTAGACCAACCGTAAAAGAAGTCTATGCGTATCGAAAATATGTCGATGAGCAAATGTTGTTACTGTTATCAAATGAGAGTCATCCAGAAAAACTTGAAATTCTTAAACGTACATATCTGGGTATAAACCATGAACAACAACATCAAGAATTGATGTTGACCGACATTAAACACATCTTTGCCTATAATCCTTTAAAGCCTCAATATCAGAAGCAGTTGCAAAATACAAAAGTAAGCCAGCTCAGAATGGATCAGCCTGACAAGTTGCAATGGATAACATTCGATTCAGGTCTATATATGACGGGGTATGAGGGAAAAACATTTGCCTACGACAATGAATCACCAAAGCATAAGACTTATCTGGAAAAATTCGAAATAGCCAATCGCCTGATTAGGAACGCAGAATATCTTGAATTTATGGAGTCTGGAGGCTACACGGATCCCGATTACTGGTTATCCGATGCCTGGAAGATGATAAAGAATGAACATTGGCGCTCACCTTTATATTGGGAAATGAAAGGTAATACTTGGTGGTATATGACGTTATCGGGTATGCAACCGGTTGATCTTAATGCGCCAGTTTGCCATGTCAGTTTTTACGAAGCGGCCGCCTATGCACGTTGGAAAAATGCACGTCTGCCCAGTGAAACCGAGTGGGAAGTTGCTGCGGATAGGTGTGATATCGAGGGTAACTTCAGGGGAACAGGCTTGCTTCAACCACAGGCGATTAATACGGCAGACAATAAGGAATCCATACAACAAATGTTCGGTGATGTTTGGGAGTGGACACAAAGTCCATATATAGCTTATCCCGGTTACGTGCAACAACACGGTGCTTTTGGAGAATACAACGGTAAATTTATGAGTAGTCAAATGGTGTTGCGTGGCGGTTCATGTGTGACACCAGCAGATCATATCCGCAAAACTTACCGAAATTTCTTTTATCCACATGAGCGGTGGCAATTTATGGGAATCAGACTAGCGAGGGATGTAGCATGAGTGTGTGTTCAGTTTCAAATGCAAAAGTTAATCAATCAAAATCAAACAGCAAAATTGAATTTTATGACTTTCATCCGGCATTAGCCGACCTCAAACAGGAAGTGATGAGTGGTTTGGCTTGCAAGCAAAAGAAGATCTCACCCAAATTTTTCTACGATGAGACAGGTTCAAAGTTATTCGATGCAATCTGTGATGTTCCGGAATATTATCCTACACGCACGGAGCTTGGCATCATTCAGGATAACATGGACAAGATAGTTGATTGTATTGGTGAAAATTGTGTCTTAGTTGAACCCGGAAGTGGTAATAGCCAAAAGGTTCGTACACTACTCGAAGTAATTGAACCTACGGCTTACATGCCGATGGATATTTCAAAGCAACATTTAATTAATGCGGCAAACCGTTTAGCAGAAGATTATGAATGGCTTGATGTGCATGCTGCCTGTGTTGACTACACTGCACCTTTTGAAATGCCGCATGATATTCCCCATGCACGTAAAGTAGCCTTTTTCCCGGGATCCAGTATCGGTAATTTTGAACCGGAAGATGCCGTACTGTTTCTCGATCTAATTGCCAAAATGGTAGGCAAAGATGGTGGTTTGCTGATAGGTGTTGATCTGAAAAAGTCCAGTGAAACCCTTGATAAAGCATACAATGATGCGGCAGGTGTAACCGCCGCATTTAATCTTAATTTACTCAGTAGAATTAATCGCGAACTCGGTACAGATTTTGATCTCTTAGGTTTTTCTCATCAGGCTTTTTATAACGAAAAGCTTGGTCGAATAGAAATGCATCTTATCAGTGAACGTGATCAACAAGTAGTACTGGAAGATCTGAAGTTTAAATTTGAAAAAGGCGAAACCATTCATACCGAAAATTCGTATAAATATTCAGTTAATGAATTTATTGCACTTGCAGAAAATGCAGGTTTTGAATCAAAACAGGTATGGACTGACAGCAAACATTTATTCAGCGTTCATTATTTTGTTCTAAAGTAAAAGAAATAGTCATTCTTTTTTATATGAATTAATTTTTGCGTTGCTTGGTGCGCGACTGAATGTCAGGTAAATATGGTACATATTCTAAAATACGTTTTCGTATTTTACTGCCAGTCAGCACTGCCTTAATCGTAGTGGTCAACATAGGTATTTTTTCCGCCTGTCGATATTTTGTTAATCAACAAAATCATTCCCTTGAAGTTAAAAAGCAACGTCTTGAAACCAGTTTTAATGTAAGGCTAGAAACTGATTCACAACAGATTTCTGGTCTGATTAGACTTTTGAAAAAAAATAGAACAGGCATGGAAAGTAAAAAAATGTGATGCATTATTTAATGCATCCAGAGAATATTATCAAACATTTAAGCAGGATTTTGATATCACTCATTTTTACTATCATGACCTGGCAGGTGTAAATTTTTTACGTGTTCATCAACCCTACCGCCATGGCGATAAAATTGAGCGTATTACGTTTCAGCAGGCTAAAGCAGCGTATCAGAGAGTATACGGACTGGAATTAGGCGTGTTTGGCCAGTTAGTCTTACGCGTTGTTGAGCCATGGTACATTGATGGTGTACTGGCCGGTTATATAGAACTAGGTAAATAAATTTATTCATTATCAAAAAATATCAAAGCCAGTGTTGGTATTGAACAGATTATTTTTATTGATAAAAAGTTAGTCAATCGAAAAGACTAGAACCAGGTATTTGGCTCACAAACCAGTTGGGAAGAATATGAAAAATGGGTCATGGCAACATCTACACTATCTATATCTCCTGAAATTTTAAAAATTACCTTAAAGCAGTTAGAGGACTCAGAAAAACCAGTAAACATTGAATATCAAATAAAAAAATATATTGCCTTTAAAGTCCCGTTAACTGACATGGAGGGTAAACAGGTAGGATTCACTTACTATTACATGATAGTACTATTGATAGTATTCATTTGAGGAATATTATCAAAAATATGCTGATCCTTGGTTTTGTTATTGTTTCATTAATCGTATCCGCATATTTTATCTATATCGGTAAAATCCAGATACAGCTTGATACAACTTATGCAGCGTTAAACAGAAAAATTGCGGATCACCAATTGGCAGAACAAGAGTTAAGGCAAAGCAGCGATGCATTAAAAGCCAGTAATCAGGAACTGGAATCCTATAGTTATTCAATTGCGCATGATTTACGTGCCCCGCTACGCTCTATAACGAGTTTTAGTCAGATCATTGAAGAAGAAGATCATGACAAATTATCAGGTGATGGTCGTAATAACCTTGCTCGTATTATTTCAGCAGGGAAAAGAATGTCTCAGCTAATAGAAGATATTTTGAAATTATCGCGCATAACACGCATTGAATTGAGTTGTCAGGAAATTGACCTCAGTATCATGGTCAATGAAATCAGACAGCGACTTGAATCAATTTATCCTGATCGTTTGGTTGAATGGGTTATACAAAATGACGTTACCATTTATGCTGATGCAAGATTAATCGAACGCGTTATGGAAAATTTGTTGGGGAATGCAATTAAATATACCGAAAAATTCGAGCATGCGAGAATAGAATTTGGTCGGATACAGCATGCCAATGAAGTGATTTATTATGTGCGTGATAATGGGATAGGCTTTGATATGCAATATACCGGCAAATTATTTGGTCCCTTCCAACGACTGCATGGTGATGAATATGATGGTACAGGGATTGGCCTCGCAACGGTACAACGGATAATTCATCGCCATGGGGGCCGAGTATGGTCTGAAGCGGAAGTTGATAAAGGCGCCATATTTTATTTTACCATGGGTAACATGGGTAAATAGTTTTCATCTGCAATCGTTTTCATAAAAATAACAATTCTTTTAGTTAATACCCTTTATATATGTAAAAAATGTTTTAAGCTTTAACAGAACACGATTAAAACAACGATTAAGGAGCACTTCATGCAAGAAAATATACAACACGGGGAGCCGTCACTGATTCCTTTGCTCATTATGCTGGGAATTATTCTGGTTCTGGTTATCGCCATGTGGAAGGTATATACCAAGGCCGGAAAACCTGGTTGGACTTCAATTATCCCGATTTACAACATTTTTGTGTTAATTGAAATTGCCGGTAAACCCTGGTGGTGGTTCTTCTTAATGCTTATTCCGCTGGTAAACATCGTTGTAACTGTGCTGCTGTGTATGGCTATTTCGATCAATTTTGGCAAAGGTACCGGGTTTGCTATTGGTTTATTCCTCGTGCCCATGATTTTCTATCCTATCCTTGCCTTTGGCAGTGCGACGTATAATCCGCCGCCTGAAACAGCCTGATAATGGTTTTACAAAGAGGGGCGAATCGCCCCTCTTTTTTTTATGTAAGCAATATTGTTTGCCCGAAAAATTGTTGTACAGACGCAAAGCCGCAGATAACGTTATACTGGTATGATGCATAATCCAGGGAATTTCACACTATGAATGAACGCTTCCAAAATCCCACTCTTGAACAAATAAAGTTGATTCTGCAAAAGGTAAAGACAATAGCAGTGGTCGGCTTGTCCCCAAAAGAGAATCGTCCAAGTCACCAGGTGGCGCAGCATATGCAATCTTTTGGCTATCGGATTATACCCATCAGGCCGGCTGTAGATGAGGTACTGGGGGAAAAGGCATTTGCCAGTTTGAAGGAAGTTGTCGAAACTATTGATATGGTTGATGTGTTTCGTGCCCCTGATAAAATCAGCCCGGTCATAGATGCATGTATCGAGAAAAATGTTCCCTATATCTGGCTGCAGGATGGGGTGGTGAATGAAGATGAAGCATTACGTGCCCAGACAGCGGGGATAAAGGTCATAATGGATCGTTGTGTCTATCGAGATTACAAACTGTTATTTAAATAAATCATGCTACTAGAATTTACCAAAATGCACGGCCTGGGAAATGACTTCGTTGTTATTGATGCCACTCGCCAGTCAGTGTCCCTGTCGAGCGATCAATTTCGTTTTCTTGCCGATCGTCACTTTGGTGTCGGTTGTGATCAAATATTGTTGGTGGAGCCGGCAACGAAAGCCGGTGTGGATTTTACCTACCGTATATTTAATGCAGATGGTGGCGAGGTTGAACAATGTGGTAACGGCGCACGCTGTTTTGCACGATTTGTGAGAGACAAGGGACTGTGCGACAAAGATGAAATTATTGTTGAAACCAACTCGGGCATGATTCGCCTGCATATTGAAGCCGACGAACAGGTAACCGTTAATATGGGACGTCCTGATTTTACTCCAGCTTCACTGCCGTTTATTGCGGAATCACAGTCGGTGGCTTATGCGATTCAATTGCCAAATGATTCAGCTGAAACAGTTGAGATCTTTGCCGTTTCCATTGGTAACCCTCATGCGGTACTGCGGGTGGAAGACAGTAACCGGGCAGAGGTGGAGCGACTCGGTCCGCTTATCGAATCGCATGAGCGTTTTCCAAAACGAGTGAATGTGGGATTTATGCAGATTAGTGATCGTACACATATTCGTGTACGGGTATACGAACGTGGCAGTGGTGAAACCCTTGCTTGTGGTACCGGAGCCTGCGCGGCCATGGTAACGGGTCGCCAACAGGGGTGGTTAGATGATACAGTGACGGTAAGCTTATCTGGTGGCGATTTAACGGTTTCCTGGTCTGGCGAAGATATTTTAATGACCGGACCTGCTGAAAGCGTATTTGAAGGAAAAATCAGCTTATGAAACAACAGCATGATCGAGAGGATGAGGATAAACAATTCGAACACGAAATAGTCCGCTATTTACGTGACCGGCCGGATTTCTTCGAGCGTCATCTTGATTTACTTGCTGATATGATCCTGCCCCACGAATCAGGTAAGGCCATTTCATTACTCGAACGACAGCTATCTGTTTTACGTGATCAGCGTGATGAAAACCGCAAAAAATTAAACCAGTTAATCGTCACGGCACAAAAGAACGAGGAACTTAATAACCATATTAATGAGCTGATCCTTGATTTGCTTGATGCGAGCACCCTGAAAGAGGTTATCAATACGGTAATAGACCGTTTAGCAAAGGATCTTGAAGCCGATGCCGTGGTGCTTCGTCTGTTCGACAACGGTAATACATCTTTAAAAACGGTACCAGAGGTAGTTGACTGGAGTGAACCTGTCATGGGCGCCTTCGAAAAAGTGATTAAAGGACGTCGCCCGGTATGTGGCAGCCTTAAGCCGGGCCAACTGGATGCACTTTTTTCCGAACAGTCAGATAACATTCAATCTGCGGCATTAATCCCACTTGTTGAGGATGCAAGTAGTAGTAAGGCTTATGGCTTGCTTGCTATTGGTAGTCCGGACAGACAACGTTTTCGTGCGGACATGGGCACGGTTTTCCTGACGCAATTAGGTAAAGTACTGACACGGATTCTCAAACTACATCTGGTATAGAATCATGCAACAAAATGCACTGGAATGTTTTAATCAATTCCAAGACATGTTGTTAAACGAACGACGTGTATCAAGGCATACGCTTTCAAATTACCGACGCGACATTAATCACCTCATTGAATTTTGCGATCAGCACGGACATGCGGATTGGAACGAAATAAACGATACCGATATTCGACAACATGTCAGCCAACGTCATCGTCGTGGATTAAGTGGCAAGAGTCTGCAACGTGAGTTATCTGCGATTCGCTCATTTTATAGGTTCCTCATGAGTGAGTCCCATGTGAAGCAAAATCCGGCTGAACTGGTACAGGCACCCAAGTCACCACGTAAGCTTCCCGAAACCCTCGATGCAGACACAGTCACTCAGCTGGTTGAGTTTGAAGCTAAAACCGACCTGGAAATACGTGATCGCACGATACTTGAGTTATTTTATTCTTCTGGTTTACGTCTTGCAGAGTTAGTGGGATTAAACCTTTGTGATATCGACAAACATGAAAAAATACTTGAAGTTACAGGTAAAGGGAATAAAACACGCCGAGTTCCCATTGGCAGGCACGCCTTAAGCGCAATGGAAAAATGGTTCGATGTCAGATTAAAAATTGTTGATATTAATGAGCCTGCCTTGTTTGTCACCCAAAAGGGCAAGCGCTTGTCAGCAAGGGCTATACAACAAAGGATGAAACTCTGGCAACAAAAACAGGGTATTGATGTTCGTGTCTATCCACACTTATTGCGTCATTCCTTTGCCAGCCATGTTTTAGAGTCCAGTCAGGATTTACGTGCCGTACAGGAACTGCTGGGTCACGCCAATATTTCGACCACACAAATCTACACCCACCTTGATTTTCAACATCTGGCTCAGGTGTATGATGATGCACATCCTCGGGCACGTCGCAAAACATCCCGTAAGAAAACAACGTCATGAGCCTTGAAACTGATCATCAACAGGCGAGTCTCCTGGTCGTCGATGATGTGCCTGAAAATATCGATGTGGTTTCAGGCATATTAAAAGATGATTATAAAATCCGTGCGGCAACCAGTGGTGCGCGTGCTATTAAAATAGCCGAGTCCGACAAACCACCCGATTTAATCCTGCTGGATATTATGATGCCAGAAATGGATGGCATGGAAGTATGTCAACATTTGCATTCACAGGAAAAAACACAGGATATCCCGATAATATTTTTAACCGCAAAAAATGAAGTTGAAGATGTGGTTAAAGGCTTGAAATTGGGTGCGGTAGATTATGTGACCAAACCGGTTGAACCTGGAATTTTGAAAGCGCGGGTAAAAACCCACGTGCGTTTAAAGCAGGTTAATGAACAGTTGCGCAAGGATATGGTATTGATTCTGGAGAACGCACAGTTACGTGAGGATGTGGAACGTATTACGCAACATGATTTAAAAAACCCGCTGGGTATCATTATGGGCTTTTCAGAAATGATGAAAGATGATCCCGTTTTATCAGAAGATATAAGGGAGTCAGCGGGTTTTATGGAAGAAGCGGCTTATAAAATGCTTTCCATGATTAACAGTTCACTTGATCTGTACAAGATGGAAAAAGGCACATACCCATTTAATCCTGAATTAGTGGATATCATAAAAGTTATTAAGCGGGTTTTTCTGGAACTTGAATCCATATCTGTCGCACGCAGTGTAAAACTGCAATTTGATAATTATGATAAAGAGTGTACCGTTTATGCGGAAGAATTATTATGCCATTCCCTGATGGCTAACCTGATACGCAATGCTATTGAAGCATCAGGGGAAAATGATACGGTGACAATAAGCTTAAGTAGACAAAATGATGTTCTCATCAGAATCCATAATCCTGCAATGATTCCACAAGAAATTCAGGAACATTTTTTTGACAAGTACGCAACGGCGGGCAAGAAAAACGGTACTGGTTTAGGGACCTACTCAGCCAAACTTCTGGTTACAACCCAAAATGGGAGTATTGATTTTGTAACCAGTAAAGAAAATGGTACAACCCTTAACGTTCATTTACCCATTAAAAATTAGTTCTTACTATCTTTGTTATTCCTGTAAATATCATAATCCAGGTGAGAAGTTACAATATAGTCTCGACTTTCGATTATCGTTTTAACAAAGCTTTATGCCGCACCCTTAAACTTAATATCTGATTTTTGCATTTTAGTTTTTTTACAGCAAAAGTGGGTTACCGGTTATGGCATCCGGTTTTTCCAGACCCGTGTTGTAAGATAGCGGGTGCCACATTGGCGAGTCCACCGTTGCTGGAGAGTCGCCATTTGTCCTCATCAATTATTAAACAGGGGACGGGACAAAGTGTGTTGGGTTTGCGCTTCGCCGCTGGTAGGTTCAATGAGTTCTACAGCTGTTTCAGATTGAGCGCCATAAGGTTCGAAGTCTTCTTCAGAGTCGATAAACATGTCAACGAAACCGGCATAGTTGATGGATGAATTCATTTGCTATCTCCTGTTTGTGCAATAAAGCGTCACACATAGTCTTTCAACTATCATGCCAGTTAAAAAGAAAACGATTTATCATCTTTAAGTCTATGAATTTAATTGCTTTTTTAATGCGGGCACGTTTTTATTCAAAATGATTAATGGATGCTTTATTGCACCAATAACGAACAATCGTGTAACAAAACGGAACAAAGTTCACATTTACTCT
>Ga0316205_10003199_pt1 | contig 15807 bp, 20 predicted proteins | sample 3monthpyrite_MG_FD_204941 | JGI IMG/M metagenome (GOLD analysis project Ga0316205, IMG submission 204941) | Microbial mat bacterial communities from mineral coupon in-situ incubated in ocean water Damariscotta River, Maine, United States -... | ecosystem: Environmental > Aquatic > Marine >... | reverse complement strand
ATACAACACGTCACTTATCTGAATTTTGGATGATTGAACCTGAAGTTGCTTTCAATAATTTAGATGACAATATGGATTTAGCAGAAGATTTTATTAAATCTGTTATTTCTTATGTTTTAGATAATTGTAAAGACGATTTGGCTTTTTTAGACAATAGATTAACGCAAGAAGATAAAACTAAACCTACAATTGAACGTAACGAAATGTCGCTACTAGAAAAGTTGAATTTTGTTGTAGAAAACAACTTTAAACGTGTTAGCTATACAGAAGCCATTGATATTTTAAGAAATTGTAAGCCAAATAAGAAGAAAAAATTTCAGTATGTAATTAATGAATGGGGAGCCGATTTACAAAGTGAACATGAACGTTTTTTAGTTGAAAAACACTTTAAATGTCCTGTAATTTTATTTGATTATCCAGCAAATATTAAAGCATTTTATATGCGTTTAAATGAAGATGGAAAAACTGTACGTGCTATGGACGTTTTATTTCCTGGAATTGGAGAAATTGTTGGAGGAAGCCAACGTGAAGAACGTTTAGATGTTTTACAACAAAAAATGGCTGAATTAGATATTGAAGAAAAAGAATTATGGTGGTATTTAGATACTCGTAAGTTTGGTACAGCTGTACATAGTGGTTTTGGATTAGGCTTTGAACGCTTAGTACAATTTACAACAGGTATGGGAAATATACGCGATGTAATTCCTTATCCACGTACACCACAAAACGCAGAATTTTAATTAATCCTTTAAAAAAAGCATATGATAACTACTCGTATGCTTTTTTTTGTATTTTTAACAAAAGCAATTATATTTTTAGTGTATGCTAAAACAAAGTTTAAATTTTAAATTATTACAAAAATTATCTCCTCAACAAATTCAGTTGATGAAGATGATCCAACTGCCTACACAAGCTTTTGAACAACGTTTAAAACAAGAATTAGAAGAAAATCCAGCCTTAGAAAGCGGTAAAGAAAATACAGACGAATTTGAAGATTTAAATTCTGAAGATGACTTTGATACTACAGGAAATGAAAATATAGATGCTGAGGACATTAATATAGATGAATATTTGAGTGATGATGAAATTCCAAATTATAAAACACAAGCAAACAATTACTCTTCAGATGATGAAGAAAAACATATACCATATGCATCTGGTACTTCATTTACACAGCATTTAAAAAATCAAATAAATACGTATAGACTAACTGATGAAGAAGTAATTATTACAGATTTTTTAATCGGAAGCATCGATGATAGTGGTTATATTAGACGTGATTTGGTTGACGTTTTAGATGATTTAGCTTTTACTCAAAATATTTTTACAACTCAAGAAGAATTAGAACGACTTCTTCAAATAGTTCAGCAATTAGATCCTGCTGGTGTAGGTGCAAGAGATTTAATGGAGTGCTTACTAATTCAATTAAAACGTAAAAAAGAAAAACCAAGTAGAACTTTAGCAATAAACATTTTAGAACAAGCTTTTGATCATTTTGTGAAAAAACATTACAAAAAATTATTACAAAAATTTCATATTTCAGAAAGTGAGTTAAAAGAAGCTATTCAACAAATAGAAAAATTGAATCCAAAACCAGGAGGTTCATTTGTTGGAAATAATAAAATTGCTGAACAAATTGTACCTGATTTTACTATTAGAATTGTAGAAGGAGAGCTAGAACTTACACTAAATTCACGAAATGCACCTGAACTTCATATTTCAAATGAATATAGCAATTTATTAAAAGGTTATAAAGATTCTAAAGATAAGTCCAAATCTCAAAAAGATGCGGTAATGTTTATCAAACAAAAATTAGATGCCGCAAAATGGTTTATAGACGCTATAAAGCAGCGTCAGCAGACTTTGTTTTTAAATATGAATGCTATTATTCAACATCAAAAAGAATACTTTTTAACTGGTGATGAAAGAAAGCTAAAACCTATGATATTAAAAGATATTGCAGATGTTATTAATATGGATGTTTCAACAGTTTCCAGAGTAGCAAATAGCAAATATGTATCAACACCTTATGGCACAAAATTAATTAAAGAATTCTTCTCAGAATCAATGAAAAATGACCAAGGAGAAGATGTTTCAACTAAAGAAATTAAAAAAATATTAGAAACTGTTATAATTGAAGAGAATAAGAAAAAACCTTTAACTGATGATAAATTATCAATTATTTTGAAAGAAAAAGGTTATCCTATTGCAAGAAGAACTATAGCAAAATATCGAGAACAGCTTGATATTCCTGTTGCACGATTAAGGAAAGAAATGTAGTTAAAGCTGTAATAATTGTTTATGAAATTTTTCAAATTTATATCTTACTTTTTTCACCCAATTAATTTTCCAATAATTGGTACAATAATTTATTTCTTATTAATTCCTGAATACATATTTAAACCTCAAGAACATATTATTATTACGGTAATTCTAATTGGAACTTATTTATTTCCTTTATTTCTTTTAATCCTGCTCAAGTACTTTAAAATGATTGAGAGTTACCATATGGTATCTATCGAAGAAAGAAAATTTCCTACATTATTATTTATTTCAATCTCGTTTATTTTAGGAAATTGGCTTTATAAATCAACAATTGTAGATATTTTATCTTTATTTTATTTTGGCTACGGACTTGTATTAATCTTTTCTTATTTAATATTATATTTAAAAGTTAAAATAAGCCTACATACCGCTGCAATTGGTGGATTAATAGGTTTTTTAATATACTTTAGTTATTACTATAAATTAAATTTAATATTATTATTATCGCTACTTTTTTTGATAAGTGGTTTAATTGCATCTTCAAGATTAAGACTACAAGCTCATAATTCAATGGAGGTATTTTTAGGCTTTATTTTGGGAATAGCCGCACAAATTATGGTGTACTTTATTTATTACATAATATAGAATTTTAACCCTATATTAAAATCTTTTAATTTAATATTTTCCCCATTCAATTCACCACTCTTAAAAAGAGGGTTCAATCCGTAGTAAACATATAAATTCCAAGTACTAAATCCTGTTGCTAGTGTTAATCCATATTGAATTCTGTCAAATTCAGAGATATTATTAGTTGTTAAAGTTTCAACAGAATCTTTGAAAGTAGTTTTTGCAGTTAATACGTAAGACACTTTAAATCCGCCATAAATTCTCCAAAATTTATATTTTTCAAGTGTTGAATTCCGCCACCTTATTTCAATAGGCAATTCAACAGTACTAATTCCAAATTTATTTGTGTTATAATCTTCTGCAATTTCAAAATTAGCATTTGAATTTAATTCTGAAATCTTTAAATTTTGAATAAATACATTATAGGCATAACCAACACCAATTCCAATTCCGAAATTACGTTGTGCATTAAATGGTATATCTTTTATAAAACCTATAGAAAAACCTCCTGAAAATCCATTTTGAGCAATTTCATCAGGCTTATTATATAAAACATTATAAGTTAGTGATAAATATATTTGATCTTCTAAGTAACGTGAATCAATTCCAATATCACTTTCTTGTGAACTTAGTTTCAAACTAATAAATAATAAACAAACAATTATCAAATACTTATTCATAAAACAAATATACTATAAAACTAAAAAAGGCAATCAACTAATTGTTGATTGCCTTTGAATTTTTAAAGAGTTGTAACTTTTAATAATTAGTACTTATATCACTACCTTTAGTAGTTGAAAAACTAATTTTTAAAGCATTAATATCTCTTAATTGTTCTTTAATATCTAGAATTGTACCTACGTTTGCTCCTTTATCAGCTTTAATAGAAGTAGTCATAAACTTAACTTCTTCTTCTTTACGTAAAGCTCTTTCAGCAAAAATAAAGCTAGGAATATCTTTCACATCAATAATTTTATCATTAACCTGAATTTTATCTCCAGATATTCTATCATCCTTAGATTGACCAACGTAAATGGTACTTACCAAACTTTTATGTTCTAACTTTTTTACTTCACTAGCAGAAGGAAGCACAGGTTTTTTTATTACCAAATCTGTTTCCCTCATTGTAGTAGATACCATAAAAAAGAATAATAACATAAATACAATATCAGGTAAGGATGCCGTTGAAATAGCAGGTAATCCTTTCTTTTTCTTCTTAAATTTACTCATATACTGATATTATTTAATAGGTTCTGGTTCAGAAATAATTTGAGGATAACTATCCTTCAAAAAATCTATTTTTTCTTTTAAACTTTCTCCTCCATTATCCTTATAATCATCTAGTAAATCTTTATAAGATCTCTTATATGTTTTTAAGGCTAATTTATTTCTTAGCTCGTTATATGCAGCTTCTATTTCATTTTGAATTGAAACATACATTCCATAAGTTGTACCTCTATCACTTTGTAAAGAAACAATAGCTTTTGACGGGTGATCTGAAGAAGCAGGATCTTTTGCTCCATTACAATAATCACAAGGTGATGCTGGCTTATCATCTTTTGCTGTAGATAAACCTCCACCATTATCAATAAAATCCATTGCCAAACGCTTAATATCTGATACTTCTACAAATTCGTTTTCAACTAAAAGTTGATTACTTCTATTTACAACAATATCTAATACGTTCTTTTCTTTAATTACCACTTCTGGTGTATCTTCAACTTTTTCAGGTAATTTACGTGCAATACCTGAATCAACATCCATAGTAGTTGTTACTAAGAAAAATATAAGAAGCAAGAACGCAATGTCTGCCATTGAACCCGCATTAATTTCTGAGTTTTCTCTTCTTGCCATTTTCAGTTAATTTTTTACTAATGATTTAACAAAGTCTATTAAAAAGGCTCCAAAACCAATAACACCTAAAATGGCACTAAAGTTAATTCCTGTACTTACCCACTTTGAGATACTTCCAGCTTCACCATATTCTAATACTTTACCCATAGACATAACTGCTCCATCACCTGCAACTACATAAGATAAAATTAAAAGTACTGCAAATGCTGCAACTCCCATTAAAGTTTTTTTCAATACTTGTGGGTGTTTCACTAAGTTTAACATTGAAAATACAACAGCTATTATAGCAGTGGCAATTAACAATATTACAGCGAAATATATAAATGGTGATAAAATACCATTTTGTAGATCAGCATCGACTTTAAGAGCTTCATCTCCTTCAATCATAATTCTGATGAAGAAAAAGAAACCTATCAACCCTATTAGCCCAGCTACTAATGTTAATATTTTTGATAATTTCTTATTCATAATTTCTTTTATTTTTTGTGTCTAACCAAAAGGTCAACAAGTGAAATTGAAGCGTCTTCCATATTATTTACAATACTATCTACTTTAGAGATAATGTAATTATAAAAAATTTGAAGAATAATTGCTACAACTAAACCAAATACGGTTGTTAATAATGCTACTTTAATACCACCCGCAACAACTGTTGGAGAAATATCACCTGCTGCTTGAATTGAATCAAAGGCCGCAATCATACCAATTACAGTACCCATGAAACCAAGCATTGGTGCTAACGCAATAAATAAAGATAACCAAGAAATGTTTTTCTCTAAAAGTCCCATTTGAACTCCACCGTAACCAACAACTGCTTTCTCAGCTGCATCTACACCTTCGTCCATTCTATCAAGTCCTTGATAAAATATTGAGGCAACAGGTCCTTTTGTATTTCTACAAACTTCTTTTGCTGCTTCTACTCCACCTGACTGTAATGCTTCATCAACTTTATTTACTAATTTCTTAGTATTTGTTGTAGCCATATTAAGATAGATAATTCTTTCAATTGCAATAGCTAAACCTAAAATTAAGGCTACTAATACAATTCCCATAAAGAAAGGTCCACCTTCAATAAAACGTTGTTTTAACTCTTGGTGAAATGTTTTAGATTCTGTTGCGTCTGCAACTTGTTCAGTTTTAGCTGCATCTTGCGCTATAGCTTTAGGTGCTGCTCCAAATAACAATAATCCTGTAATTGCAAGGATAGTAAATACTCTTTTCATTGTGTAATAGTTAATTTATTAATTTTTCGGTTTAAATATATAATTATTTTCATTAAACAAATAAATTTGAGAAAATGAAACTGATTAAAACTTTATAATATCTAAGTTCATATTATCTCAACGTCTTTTGCGATTGGCAAGTAACAAAAAAATGTTGAATTCTGAAAATTTTAGAACTACTTTAAGACATTTTCTTAATAACTTTATTTTTTTTATTATCAACAAAAATCAGTCCAAAAATGGTATTCTCATTGAAAATAATATCAAAATACTCTTAATTAGTTACATAAAAATCACTCAGCTATACTTATCTCTCCTCTAAGCGAGGTTTCAAAAAAAGTTTTAAATTTATTTTTAGGGATATTTTCACCTAATAAATACATTAATTTAGCTAAGGCTGATTCAGTTGTAATGTCATTTCCGCTAATAATCCCTATTTTTTCAAGTTCGATGCTTGTTTCATATTGCCCCATAATTACGCTACCACCAATACATTGAGTTACATTTATTATTTGAATACCTTTATTTAAAGCTCCCTTTAACAACTCAACAAACCAATTTTCTGTAGGTGCATTTCCCGAGCCATAGGTTTCAATAATTACCCCTTTTAAACCTTTGCTACATAAAATACTTTCAACAACTGTTTTAGTTATCCCAGGAAATATTTTTAAAATTGCAACATTGTTATTTAACTGCTTTCTAACTTTTAATGTCTTTTTTAAAGTTGATTTATGAATTAACTGTTTGTTAAATTTTAAATGCACACCGCTTTCACCTAAAGGTGGAAAATTTGGGGAAGTAAATGCCTCAAAGTGTTCTGCATTTACCTTAGTTGTTCTGTTTGCTCTATACAATTTATACTCAAAATATAAGCATACTTCTGAAACAACTGGATTTCCATTTTCTTGTGATGAAGCAATTTCAATTGAAGTAATTAAATTTTCTTTAGCATCTGTTCTTAAATCTCCAATAGGTAATTGAGATCCTGTAAAAATTATTGGTTTCGATAAATTTTCAAACATAAAACTTATTGCCGAAGCAGTGTAAGACATCGTATCTGAACCATGTAAAACTACAAATCCATCAAATTCTTTATATCGTTTTTCAATAATTTCAGAAATAATAACCCAATTTTGGGTATTCATGTTTGAAGAATCAATTGGATTTTCAAAAGAAACGCTTTCAATTGTACAGTTTAAATGATTAATTTCAGGAATATGCTTTAATAATTTATCAAAATTAAAAGTACGTAATGCTCCTGTTTTATAATCCTTTACCATACCTATTGTTCCTCCAGTATATATTAAAAGTATGTGTGGTATTTTTGCCATTTTGTCTGCTACTTGGTTTTGGAATAATTTATGATGTAAATTTATCAAATTAAAATACAATAATTAAAAGAAATTTATGATTGGTTTTTATGTTATAATTGGATTAATATCTTTAGTTAGTTGGCTAGTAAGTCAACGTTTAAAAAGTAAGTTTAATTACTATTCTAAAGTTCAACTTCAAAATGGTTTAAGTGGAAAAGAAATTGCTGAAAAAATGTTACACGATAACGGTATTTTTGATGTAAAAATAATTTCTACTGCTGGAAAATTAACCGACCATTACAACCCTGTAAATAAAACAGTAAACTTAAGCGAATCTGTTTACAACCAAAGAAACGCATCGTCTGCTGCTGTAGCCGCACACGAAGTTGGTCATGCTGTACAACACGCACAAGCATATCAATGGTTAAATTTACGATCTAAGTTAGTTCCTGCTGTAAACGTTTCTTCAAAATTTTCTCAATGGCTAGTTATCGGGGGAATAATTTTAGGTGCTGCCTCTGGACAAGCAGGAATAGGTTTTATAATTGCTCTTGTAGGTTTAGCTATGATGGCTATAGCAACATTATTTAGCTTTATTACTTTACCTGTAGAATATGATGCAAGTAACCGAGCTTTAGCTTGGCTTAAAACAAATAATATGCTTACTAATACTGAACAAGATGGGGCAAAGGATGCTTTAAAATGGGCTGCTAGAACTTATTTAGTTGCTGCTTTAGGGTCACTAGCAATGTTATTGTATTGGGGATTAAGAATTTTAGGCTCTAGAGATTAATAATACATCAAATTATAAAAAAAGCCACTGAATGCGGCTTTTTTTATAATTTAATTTGACGATCTATTTGCTGATCTAACGAAATAAATGTTTCTGTTCTTGCAACTCCTTTAATAGATTGAATTTCTTGATTTAACAATTTCATTAAATGCTCATTATCTTTACATAGTATCTTAATGAAAATTGCCCAATTCCCAGTTGTGTAATGGCTCTCAATAACCTCAGGAATCTCTTTTAATCTTTTTACAGCCGCTGAATATTTACTTGCAGCATCTAAAAAAACACCAACAAATGCTAAGGTTTTATATCCTAATACTTTTGGGTTAATTACAAATTTTGAACCTGCTATTAAACCTGAAGCTTCTAACTTACGTAATCTTTGATGTATTGCAGCACCAGATATTCCAATTTCGCGAGCGATACTTAATATTGGAGTTCTGGCATCTTCCATTAACTTTTTTAAAATTATTTTGTCAATCCCATCAATATGTAACTCTTTATCTTTCATAAACCATATAATTGTAAGTAAATTTAAAAAAATAAAGGATATGAAAAACTCATATCCTTTATTTTTATTTTAATTTAAACTATTAACTACTCTTCAGGAAGTAATTCAAAATCTTCCATAAATTTTGTAGTGTAGTTACCAGCTATATAATCTGGATGATCCATTAATTGTCTATGAAAAGGAATTGTGGTTTTTACACCCTCAATAACAAATTCATCTAAAGCTCTTCTCATTTTACTAATTGCAACTTCTCGTGTTTGTGCAGTTGTAATTAATTTAGCTATCATTGAATCATAGTTTGCTGGAATTGTGTAACCTGCATACACATGAGTATCAATTCTAACTCCGTGTCCTCCAGGAATATGTAATATAGTTATTTTACCTGGCGAAGGTCTAAAATCTTTATAAGGGTCTTCAGCATTAATTCTACATTCAATTGAGTGTAATTTAGGTAAATAGTTTTTACCTGAAATTGCAATTCCTGTCGCAACCTTTATTTGTTCAAAAATTAAATCATAATCTATAACCTGTTCTGTAATTGGGTGTTCTACTTGAATACGAGTATTCATTTCCATAAAGTAGAAATTCTTATGTTTATCAACTAAAAACTCAACCGTTCCAGCACCTTCATATTTAATAAATTCAGCAGCTTTAACTGCCGCATCACCCATCTTTTTCCTTAATTGAGGTGTCATAAAAGGTGAAGGAGCTTCTTCTGTTAATTTTTGATGACGACGTTGAACAGAACAATCTCTTTCTGATAAATGACAGGCTTTTCCAAAAGAGTCTCCAATAATTTGAATTTCGATATGACGTGGCTCTTCAATAAGCTTTTCCATATACATACCGTCATTTCCAAAACAAGCAAAAGCTTCTTGCCTTGCAGCATCCCAATTGTCTTTTAAATCCTCTTTTTTCCAAACAGCACGCATACCTTTTCCACCACCACCAGCAGTAGCTTTTAACATTACTGGATATCCCATTTCTTCGGCAAGAGTTTCTGCATCTTTAAATTCATCTAGCAAACCTTCTGAACCTGGGATAGTTGGTACACCTGCAGCCTTCATAGTAGCACGAGCCGAAGCTTTGTCTCCCATTTTGCTAATCATTTCTGCTGAAGCTCCAATAAATTTAATATTATGCTCTTCACATAATTTTGAAAATTTTGCATTTTCAGATAAGAAACCATATCCTGGATGAATTGCATCTGCATTTGTAATCTCTGCTGCTGCCAAAATAGCTGACATTTTTAAATACGATTCACTACTTGGTGCAGGACCAATACAAACTGCCTCATCTGCAAAACGTACGTGTAAACTCTCTGCATCAGCAGTAGAATAAACTGCAACTGTTTTTATTCCAATTTCTCTACAGGTTCTAATAACACGTAATGCTATTTCACCTCTATTGGCTATTAATATTTTTTTAAACATAATATTTTCAATTATTTACAAAAAATAGTTTCAAAAAAGTGATTTAAAACTAAAATGAAATTAAACTTATGAAGGGTCTACTAAAAATAATGGCTGACCAAACTCAACTGGAGTTCCATCTTCAACCAAGACTTTTACTATTTTTCCAGAAACTTCAGCTTCAATTTCATTAAATAATTTCATTGCCTCAACCATACAAACTATAGTTTCAGAATTTACAGAATCGCCTACCTCAACAAATACTGGTTTGTCTGGAGCCGGTTTTCTATAAAAAGTTCCAATAATAGGAGATGTAATCTCAATATACTTTGAAGACTCATCACTAGCAGCCACCTCTGTATTAGGAGTTTCAGGTGCTGCCACTTGTGCAACAGGTGCTGCAACTGGTATTTGAGGCATTCCTATTGGAGCTTGTTGTACAATTGTTGTCTCTGTTTTTTCTGAACCTGTTTTAATGGTAATTTTAATATCTTCCATTTCCAGTTTCACTTCATTTGCACCAGATTTTGCAACAAATTTAATTAGATTTTGAATATCCTTTATGTCCATATTCGTTAAGTTTTAGTTGTTAATTTTATGAGTTATATGCCCATTTAAAGTAAATTGATCCCCAAGTGAAACCACCACCAAATGCAGCAAAAATTATAGTATCTCCTTTTTTAAGTTGTTCTTCATAATCAGCTAAAAGTAAAGGTAATGTTGCTGAAGTTGTGTTTCCATATTTTTGGATATTCATCATTACTTTTGAACTATCCAATTTAATTCTGTTAGCTGTTGCTTCAATTATTCTTTTATTAGCTTGATGTGCAGCAAGCCAGGTAACATTATCATTTGTTAAATTATTACGCTCTAAAATTTTTACTGTAACATCAGCCATATTAAAAACTGCATTTTTAAAAACGGTTTTTCCGTCTTGGAAAACAAAATTTTCTCTATTATCAATAGCTTCTTTTGTTGTAGGATACAAAGAACCTCCCGTTTTAACCTGTAAAAACTCTCTTCCAACACCATCACTTCTTAAATATTCGTCTTGCAAGCCTAAGCCATCTTCATTTGGTTCAAACAAAACTGCACCAGCTCCATCTCCAAATATAATACAAGTTGCTCTGTCTGTATAATCAATCATTGAAGAGCATTTATCAGCTCCTATAAGCAATACTTTTTTGTATTTACCAGATTCTATATAACTTGAAGCAACTGACATCCCGTATAAAAAACTTGAACAAGCTGCTTCTAAATCAAAACCAAAAGCATTAGTTGCACCAATTTGTGAAGCTACATAAACTGATGTTGCTGCAGCTTGCATATCTGGCGTTGCAGTTGCAACAATAACTAAATCAATTTCTTTTGGGTCTAATTTTTTCTTATCGATTAATTGTTGAGCTGCTTTTATTGCCATAAAAGAAGTTCCTTTTCCTTCACCTTTTAAAATTCTACGCTCTTTTATTCCTGTTCTTGAAGTAATCCACTCATCATTAGTATCAACTAATTTCTCCAACATTGCATTTGTTAAAACGTCTTCAGGAACATATTTTCCAACGGCTGTAATTGCTGCGGTAATTTTTGTCATAATTTAGTTTTCTTTTATATAAAAGAGAGGGTAAAAATAGTAAAATATAATTTGATTATTTACTGAATTTTACCACTTTTTAATCAATTTTAGGCTGAAAAACAAAAAAAACCCTCAAAATGAGAGTTTTTAGTGTGTTTTCGACTTAATTAAATTAAGCTTGTATTTCTTCTGAATCTATTACGATTTGACCTCTGTAATATAATTTTCCTTCGTGCCAATGAGCTCTGTGATATAAGTGTGCCTCACCCGTTGTTGGGTCTATAGCTACTTGAGGAGTAACTGCTTTATAATGAGTTCTTCTTTTATCTCTTCTCGTTTTTGATATTTTTCTTTTAGGATGCGCCATTGCTTGTATTTTTATCTATTAGTATATTTCTTAATTTATTCCACCTAGGATCAATCTCCTTATTGCTTTCTTCTAATTCTTCTTTAACTTCTAATTCTTTTAACTTTTCTAATACTTCAGATTGTAAAGTACCGTCAATTACTCCTGGATGAATTCTTTTTATTGGTAATGCCAAAACAATACCTTCATAAAGGTATTGAGCTACATTTAATTTATGATCTGAATAAGGTATTATTAACAACTCTTCATTTTCATCATTAAATTCATCTCCAAATTTTACAATTAAATTTATATTTGATTCAATTTGTTGTTGAAATATTTCATTAGTAATATCACATGTTACTTCAACCCATCCTGAGAAATTAAAATTTAATTCAAACATTGTAGCTTTTTTCAAAAATGATAAAACTACTTTTATGTTTGAATTGTAAAATTCATCATAATTAAAAAAATCAAAGAACTCTTTCTCAATTAAATACTCAAATTGATGATTTTCATCTTTTAAACCTATAAAAGAAATGTCAAACTCTTTTAAATCTTTCATTTAGAACTTCAATTTGAGCGTGCAAAGATATAAAATTATAAATAAATTTTAAAAATTTATCGTTTTTCTTTTTTTCTAGATTTTTTTAATACGTTTTCAGTCAAACTTTTATATTCATTACGAGTCTTAAATATTTGAATTCCGCTAAAAATCGCCTCTTTAAATGAATTAATATTTGCCAATTCTTTTCCTGCTAATTCATAAGCAGTACCGTGATCTGGTGAAGTTCTAACTTTATTTAACCCCGCAGTAAAATTAACTCCACCGCCAAAAGCTAACGTTTTAAAAGGTGCTAAACCTTGATCGTGATACATTGCTAAAATTGCATCAAAATTTTTATAATTACCTGAACCAAAAAAACTATCGGCTGCATAAGGACCATAAACCAACTTTCCTTCTGATTGTATTTCGGTAATTATTGGTCTAACTATCTCATCATCTTCATTACCAATAACTCCATTATCCCCACAATGTGGATTTAATCCTAAAATTGCAATTTTCGGTTTAGAGATTGCAAAATCTTGCACTAAGGTTTTATGTAATATTGTAACTTTTTTCTGAATCAAATCTGTAGTTATCGTTTTTGATATTTCAGAAACTGGAATATGACCGGTTATTAAACCAATTCGTAATTCATTTGACATCAAAATCATTAAACTCTCACCTTCCAACTTCGATTCTAAAAATTCTGTATGGCCTGGGAATTTAAAATCTTCAGACTGAATATTATCTTTATTAATTGGAGCAGTAACAAGCACATCAATTTCTCCTTTAGCTAATGAGTTAGTTGCTGCATCTAATGAAGCAAATGCATATTTACCTGATTCTTTAGTAGGCTTTCCTAAATTAATTTGAATATCTTCATTCCACAAATTCAAAATATTTAGCTTCCCATGAACTACATTATTAATGTTTTTAATTCCATTAAAAGGTAAATTAATATTCATAGATTTTTTATAAGCTGTCACTAATTTTGTTGATCCAAATAGTATAGGTGTACAAAAATCTAACATTCGCTTATCTAAAAATGTTTTCAACGCTATTTCTATTCCAATACCATTAAAATCACCTATAGAAATTCCTACTATTATTTTTTCAGATTTGTTCATCAATCAGGTTTATTATGCTTAATTTTGAGTGATCAAAAGTAATCAAATAAATTGATAAAATTATGTTTACAGGTATAATAGAGAGTTTAGGTATTGTAAAAAATATTGTTAAAGAAGGTGAAAATTTTCATATTACCATTGAAAGTGATTTTACTTCTGAATTAAAAATTGACCAAAGCGTAGCTCATAATGGAGTTTGTTTAACAACAGTTAATATAAAAGATAATGAATATACCGTTACTGCAATTAAAGAAACATTAGATAAATCTAACTTTAAACATCTTAAAATTGGTGATTTAATAAATTTAGAACGTGCAATGGTTCTTGGTGCTAGACTTGATGGTCATATTGTTCAAGGACATGTTGACCAAACAGCTGTTTGTACTGGAGTTAAAGAGGAAGATGGAAGTTGGGTTTTTGGGTTTGAATACGACACTACTTTAAATAATATTACCATTGAAAAAGGCTCTGTTACAATAAATGGAACAAGTTTAACAGTAGTTAACTCTAAAAACAACACTTTTTCTGTGGCTATTATTCCATATACTTATGAGTATACAAACTTTCACACCTTTAAAAAAGGAACTGAGGTAAATTTAGAATTTGATGTAATTGGTAAATATGTAGCTAGATTGCTAGAGAAGTAAGGTAGTTATTTTTTTCTTTTTAGTTCGTAAACACCATATGCAATACCTGCTACTAATAGATATGACAATCCTCCATCTATAGGAAAACCTGGAGGTGGAGTATCATTGGTTCCTGGAGGGGGTAAATCACCCTTTTGGGCAAACGAGCCAAAAACACAAAATACAATTAAGAAAAAACTTAATAAGTTTTTATTAAATTTATTTTTCATTAGGGGTTAATAATGTTGCACTTTTTGTTAAAATATTACTAATAATTATGGCAAAGATAATATTTATTTTTTAAAACGTATTATCTTAAGGTTTATTTCGATTGCTTCTATAATAACAATTAAAAAAGCTTTGTAGTAATACAAAGCTTTTTATTTTAGTGGTCCCACAAGGGCTCGAACCTTGGACCCCCTGATTATGAGTCAGGTGCTCTAACCAACTGAGCTATGAGACCTAAAACGGACGCAAAAATAATACTTATTTATATGATGCACAATATTTATTTCAGAAAAAGTTAGAAAAAATAAATTAACTTAGCTAAAAATAACTAATATGCACAAAATCATATTTTTACTTTCCTTAATTTTTTTTGTTACTACTAATTTAACTGGTCAAAACTCAGAATTGGAACAACATCGTTTTATAGATGATGTACGTTTTGGAGGAGGAATTAATATTGGAATGGGTAATACTTATTCTTCCTTCTCAATTTCGCCAAGTGCCATTTACGATTTTTCTAATGAGTTTAGCGCCGGTTTAAGCTTAACTTATGTGTACGTTAAAAATAAATCAACAATAAGTTCAACTACAAATATTTATGGTGGTAGTTTATTAGCTTTTTATAAGCCTATAAATAACATACAGTTTTCGACAGAATTTGAACAATTAAAAATTGATCAAAAATATGCTTTTGTAAATGATTCTGACTTATGGCAACCTGCATTTTATATTGGTGCAGAGTATGTTACCGGGAACATCTCTATGGGTTTACGCTACGATTTATTGTACGACAAAACAACTAATGTAATTTACTCATCAGCTTTATCTCCTGTTTTTAGAGTTTACTTTTAAACCAAACCTTTTGATATTCTCTTTTTAAAATTAGAAATGTTAAATGTTCAATAACTGTATCTAATTTGTCGCTTTTTACTTGTAACAATTCTTTTTCGGGAACATCAACTCTATATAAAAAGTTTAAATAATCATCGTAATGATACGTTATTAAATTTTCTAAAATTTTGCTTAGTGATTCTTTTAATTGTACTGGAGAAACAGACAAATTAAAACTTTCATTCAAATTAGACAATTGAAAATCTTTATTTAACTGCATTATTAAATTCTGATATAAATTCTCTGTGTCTACTTTCTGTAAAAGTTCTAAAGAATTTTGTTCGGTTAACATTAAATAGTGCGTTTCATTAAACTTAAACCAAAGTTTTTAAGAACTTCTTTCTTTTCTTCTGAAATTAATAAATTCTCTAATACTTTGAATGCTTTATTAGTATACATTTCTATTTCCTGAATTGTAATTTCCTTAATATTATTTCTTTCAAATAATCGGGATACTTCTTCTACTTTATTTTT